>Ga0079225_10001442_pt1 | contig 13322 bp, 11 predicted proteins | sample Poulit2012_FD_76344 | JGI IMG/M metagenome (GOLD analysis project Ga0079225, IMG submission 76344) | Agricultural soil microbial communities from Georgia to study Nitrogen management - Poultry litter 2012 | ecosystem: Environmental > Terrestrial > Soil > Agricultural land | place: USA: Georgia...
CGGTGGAGCTGGCTGAGCGCGGCGGTGAGGGCCGCCCGCGGGTCGCCGAGGTTCCCGCCGAGGGCGAGGACGACGTCGTACGTGCCGGCACCGTCGGGTGCGCGGCGACGGTGGACGTGCACCGTGACGTCGTCGAACGGGACGGGCACGGGGGCCTGCGGCTTGTGCACGGTGACGTCCACGGCCAGCACCCGGGGTCGGCGCAGCACGCGCTCGGCGATGGTGGCGGCCACCGTCTCGATGAGGTCGACCGGCGGACCGGCGAGGACCGCCACGACGTCCTGGGCGACCTCGGCGTAGTTGACGGTGGCGGTGAGGTCGTCCCCCGCGGCGGCCTGCCGGGTGTCGAGGTGGAGGACGACGTCGGCGCTGAACTCCTGCCCCAGCTCGCGCTCCGCGGGCAGCACCCCGTGGGTGCCGCGGGCACGCAGGCCGTGCAAGGTGACCCGGTCGAGGGTGGGCTCCGTCGTCATGCCGACCGCCCCTTGAGCGCGGCTGCGACGCGGACGGCGTCGACCGAGCCGAGTACCTCGTGCACCCGCACCCCCCAGGCGCCGGCGGCGGCGACGAGCGCGGAGACGGCGGCGGTGGCCCGGTCGCGGGCCAGCGGCGCGGCGGGGGTGCCGTCGCGGTCGGCGAGCAGGGCGCCGAGGAACCGCTTGCGCGACGCGCCGATGAGCACGGGGTACCCCATGTCCTGGAGGGTGCCGATCCCGGCGAGCAGCTGCCAGTTGTGGCTGCTGTCCTTGGCGAAGCCGAGGCCGGGGTCGACGACGAGGAGCCCCGGGTCCACGCCCGCGGCGAGCGCGGCGTCGACCTGGCGGGCGAGCTCGGCCCGGACCTCGGCGACGACGTCGTCGTAGACGGCGAGCTCGTTCATCGTCGCCGGCTCCCCGCGCCAGTGCCCCAGGACGTAGCACGCCTGGTGCGCGGCGACGGTGGCGAAGATCTCCGGGTCGGCGAGGCCGCCGGAGACGTCGTTGACGAACACCGCCCCGGCGCGCAGGCACGCGTCGGCGGTCTCGGCGTGGACGGTGTCGACGCTCACCACCGCACCCTCCGCGGCGAGCTCGCGGACAACCGGCAGCACCCGGTCGAGCTCGACCTCGACCGGCACGCGCTCGGCGCCGGGCCGGGTGGACTCCCCGCCGATGTCGAGGACGTCGGCGCCCTGCGAGCGCAGCACCCGCGCGTGAGCGAGGGCGACCTCGGGCTGCAGCCAGCGTCCGCCGTCGGAGAAGGAGTCGGGGGTGACGTTGACGATGCCCATGACGAGCGTGCGCGCGAGCGCGCCGAGCTCGGCGAAACGGGTGCGTGGGCTGTCCACCGGGCCAGGATAGGCGCGCGGCACGGTCAGCGGCTGGGCGCGATCAGGCTCATCGCCTCCGCGCGGGTCGCGGGGTCGCGCATCTGCCCGCGGACGGCGGAGGTGATGGTGCGCGAGCCGGGCTTGCGGACCCCGCGCATCGACATGCACAGGTGCTCGCACTCGATGACGACGATGACGCCGCCGGGCTCCAGGCCCTCCACGAGGGCGTCGGCGATCTGGGAGGTGAGCCGCTCCTGCACCTGGGGACGCCGGGCGAAGACGTCGACCAGCCGGGCGATCTTGCTCAGCCCGGTGACCCGTCCGGAACGGCCGGGGATGTAGCCGACGTGGGCGACGCCGTGGAAGGGCACGAGGTGGTGCTCGCAGGTGGAGTACACCTCGATGTCGCGCACGAGGATCATCTCCTCGTGCCCGATGTCGAAGGTCGTGGTCAGCACGTCCGAGGGCTCGGTGTGCATCCCGGCGAAGGTCTCCTGGAAGGCGCGGGCCACCCGGGCGGGGGTGTCGCGCAGCCCCTCGCGGTCGGGGTCCTCACCGACCGCGATGAGCAGGTCACGCACCGCGCGCTCGACGCCGGCGGCGTCGTAGGGCCGCCGGGCGGTCCCGGCCCGGGTCTGGACGAGGGGGACCTCGACGGCGCCCCTCGTCCCGTCCTGGTTCAGCACCGTCACACTCCTTCCGCCGGCCCGCCGACGTGACCGGACGGCGGGACCTGGCCGATGCCCGGGCCCTCACCGGCCGCCGCGGCCTCGTCCTGCGGCAGCATGCCGTTGCTCGTGCCCGCGGCGATCTCGGCGGGGGTGCGCACCGGAGGCTTGTCGGAGACGGTGCGGGTGTCCGAGGAGAGCCACACCGGGCGGGGCTCGCGCTTGGTCACCGGGGCGAAGATCTCGGCGAGCTCCTGCTCGTTGAGGGTCTCGCGCTCGAGCAGCTCCAGGACGAGGCGGTCGAGGACGTCGCGGTACTGGTGGAGGATCTCCCACGCCTCGTCGTGGGCGGCGTCGATGAGGCGTCGGACCTCCTCGTCGACGATCCGGGCGATGTCCTCGGAGTAGTCGCGCTGGTGGCCCATGTCGCGGCCGAGGAAGGGCTCGCCGTTGTCGCTGCCGAGCTTGACGGCCCCGATCCGGTCGCTCATGCCGTACTGGGTGACCATCTTGCGGGCGAGCGCGGTGGCCTTCTCGATGTCGTTCGAGGCGCCCGTCGTCGGGTCGTGGAAGACGATCTCCTCGGCGACCCGGCCGCCCATCGCGTAGACGAGCTGGTCGAGCAGCTCGTTGCGGGTGGTGGAGTACTTGTCCTCCGTGGGCATGACCATCGTGTAGCCCAGCGCCCGTCCGCGCGGCAGGATCGTCACCTTGGTCACCGGGTCGGTGTACCGCAGTGCCGCCGCCGTGAGGGCGTGCCCGCCCTCGTGGTAGGCGGTGATCTTCTTCTCCTTCTCGTTCATCACCCGGGTGCGCTTCTGCGGTCCGGCGATGACGCGGTCGATCGCCTCGTCCAGGGCACGGTCGTCGATGAGGTCGGCGCCGGAGCGGGCGGTGAGGAGGGCGGCCTCGTTGAGCACGTTGGCCAGGTCGGCACCGGTGAAGCCGGGCGTGCGCTTGGCGACCATGCGCAGGTCGATCTCCGGCACCATCGGCTTGCCGCGGGCGTGGACCTGCAGGATCGCGTGGCGACCCTCGAGGTCGGGGGCCTCCACGGTGATCTGCCGGTCGAAGCGGCCCGGGCGCAGCAGGGCGGGGTCGAGGATGTCGGGCCGGTTGGTGGCGGCGATGAGGATGACGTTGGTGTTGACGTCGAAGCCGTCCATCTCGACGAGCAGCTGGTTGAGCGTCTGCTCGCGCTCGTCGTGGCCTCCGCCCATGCCGGCGCCGCGGTGGCGGCCGACGGCGTCGATCTCGTCGACGAAGATGATCGCCGGGGAGTTGGCCTTGGCCTGCTCGAAGAGGTCGCGCACCCGCGAGGCGCCGACGCCGACGAACATCTCGACGAAGTCCGAGCCGGAGATGGAGTAGAACGGCACGCCCGCCTCACCGGCGACGGCACGGGCGAGCAGGGTCTTGCCGGTGCCCGGCGGGCCGTAGAGGAGCACGCCCTTGGGGATCTTGGCGCCCACCGCCTGGAACTTCTGCGGGTCGGCGAGGAACTCGCGGATCTCCTGCAGCTCCTCGACGGCCTCGTCGGCACCGGCGACGTCGGCGAAGGTGACCTGCGGGTTCTCCTTGTTGACCATCTTCGCCCGCGACTTGCCGAACTTCATCATCCCGCCGCCGCCCTGCATGCGGGAGATGAGGAACCAGAAGACGCCGAGGATGATGAGCATCGGCAGGAGGAAGCCGATGAGCGAGGTGAGGATCGAGGGCTGCGGCACCGTGGAGTTGAAGCCCTCCTCCGGGTCGGCCGCGGCGATGGCCTCCATCACCGTCTCACCCTGCGGTGTCGCGTAGTAGAAGGCGACGAGGTCGCCCTTGTCCTCGAACTCCTCGGTGAGGGCCAGCTGGACCCGCTGCGTCGTGTCGTTGACCTCGACCTGCTCGACGGTGTCGCCGGCGAGGAGCTCCAGCCCGTCGGAGGTGTCGATCTCCTCCGGGTTGGGACCCATGAGCATGGAGGCGCCCAGGAAGGCGAGGAACAGGACGAGGACGACCCACACGACGGGGCCGCGCAGCAGCTTCTTGGCGTTCATCGGTGATGGCGCAGCGGCCAGGTCCCTCCTGCTCGGTCGATCATCGCTCGACGGTACACGGCGCGCCCGACATCACGGGCATTTGTTCGCCCAGGGCAGGACGGCCCGACCCTGCGGCACGGGCGCCCTCGACCCTCCCGGCTGCACCCGCCCTGGGCTGCCCCGGGCAGCGGGCGGTCGCAACCGCGGCGCGGTACCTACCGCCATGGGTCGGCGATCGGCTCAGCCGCTGTAGACGTGCGGGGCCAGGGTGCCGACGAACGGCAGGTGGCGGTACTTCTCGGCGAAGTCCAGGCCGTACCCGACGACGAACTCCGGAGGGATGTCGAAGCCCACGTACTTGACGTCGACCTCGACCTTCGCTGCCTCGGGCTTGCGCAGCAGGGTCGCGATCTCCACCGACGCCGGCCCACGGCTGCGCAGGTTGGACAGCAGCCAGGACAGCGTGAGCCCGGAGTCGATGATGTCCTCCACGATGAGCACATGGCGCCCGTGCAGGTCGGTGTCCAGGTCCTTGAGGATGCGCACGACCCCGGAGGACTTGGTGCCCGAGCCGTAGGAGGACACCGCCATCCAGTCCATCTCGATGGAGGTGTGGAGCTTGCGGGAGAGGTCGGCCATGACCATGACAGCGCCGCGCAGGACGCCGACGAGCAGCAGCTCCTTGCCGGCGTAGTCGGCGTCGATCTCGGCTGCCATCTCCTCGAGCCGGGCGTCGATCTGCTCCTCGGTGAGGAGGATCTTCTCCAGGTCGTCACCCATGTCGCTGGCGTCCACGCGCTCTCCCGTCATTCACTCCCGCCGCGCGGGCCGCGGCCGTACGAGGTTCAGCCTGCCACACCGGCGCTGCGCGGTGACACCGCCGGGCAGCGCGACGGGGCCCTGGCCACGCCAGTCGGTGACCAGCGCCTCGAGCGCCGCGACGTGGACGGCGGCGAGCGCCCCGGGCGGGCAGCCGGCGGTCCGGGCGGCGAGATGGAGCACCCGGGTACGCAGGGCGGGATGGGCGCCTTCGAGGACCGCGACGTCGAGGCTCACCTCGGGCGGGACAGGCTCCCTGCCGGGACGTGCGCCGTCGGTGGGAGGTCGGTCCTCGGTGGGAGGTGAGCTCTCGGTGGGAGGTGGGCTCTCGGTGGGAACTGGGCTGTCGGCGGGAACTGGGCTGTCGGTGGGAGGTGAGCTCTCGCTGGGACGTGAGCTCTCGCTGGGACGTGAGCTCTCGGTGGGACGTGGGCTCTCGGTGGGAACTGGGCTGTCGGCGGGAAGTGGGCTCTCGATGGGAAGCGGGCTGTCGGCGGGACGTGAGCTGTCGGTGGGACGTGGGCTGTCGGTGGGGAGGCCTGCGGTGCGGGCGAGCTCCTCGGCGGCGGCGGAGAGGTAGTCCTCGTCCTGCTGCAGCCGCTGCGCGGTGCGGGCCAGGGCCTCGGGGACGCCGGGGCCGAGCGCCTCCTCCAGCGCCGGTAGGACGCGGTGCCGGATCGCGGCGCGGCGCAGCGGGCCGCCGTCCGCGCGACGCCAGGGGCCGTCGGGGGCGTTGGTCGGATCGTCCACGTACCGCAGACCGAGCGCCGCGCACACCGCCTCGGTGTCGCGGCGGCGCAGCCCGAGGAAGGGGCGGCGCCACAGCCCCGCCGCGGCCGGCATGCCGGCCAGCGAGCGTGCGCCGGAGCCGCGGCCGATGCCGAGCAGCACGGTCTCGGCCTGGTCGTCCAGGGTGTGCCCGAGCAGGACGGCGGCGGCGCCGTGCTCCCGGGCGCTCGCTGCGAGCGCGGCGTAGCGGGCCTCGCGGGCGGCGGCCTCCGGACCGCCGGGTCCCCGGACCTCGACCGGCCGGACCTCGACCGGGTCGAGCCCGAGCCGGCGGCAGGCCGCGGCGGCCTCGCGCGCGACGTCGGCGCTGCCCTCCTGCAGGCGGTGGTCGACGACCACGGCACCGGCGCGCAGCCGGGCCCGGGGGGCGACGAAGGCGGTCGCCGCGGCCAGGGCCAGGGAGTCCGCCCCACCGGAGCAGGCGACGAGCACCAGGGAGCCCGGGGCCAGGTCCGCGAGTGCCGCACGGACGGCGACGCGGGCCGCCGCCACCGCCGGAGCGGGACCGGCCACGGCTCAGCCGTGGACCCGCCGCACCCAGGCGTCGGGCTCGAAGATCTCGCGGGCGGTCGGCAGCGTCTCGACCGACGTCCACGCGGCGTTGAGGCCCTGGTGGCCGACGCGGTGGACGACACGTCGCACGAAGTCGGCGCCGTTGCGGTACTGGGCGATCTTCGCCTCCATGCCCATGAGTCGGCGCACGACGACGTCGAGCGTGCTGCTGCCTTGCCGCCGCCGCTCGAACTGGCTGCGGATCCGCGCCACCGACGGCAGCACGCGTGGTCCCACGGCGTCCATGACGACGTCGGCGTGGCCCTCGAGGAGGGACATGACGGCGACGATCTCGGCGAGCCGCTCGCGCTCGGCCTCGGTGAGCGCGGCGTCGATGAGGGGCCCGGCGAGCGCCTGCGCCGGCGGGGTCGCCCCGCGCGGCGTGGACAGTGCCTCGACGACGGCGCGCAAGGTGCGGGCCAAGCGCCGGCCCCCGCTGTCGGGGGCGGCGATGGAGGAGACGGCCTCGCGCATCCGGCTGCGGAGATGGTCGGCGAGCCACGGCGCGGCGGCGAACTGGACGGCGTGCGTCTGCTCGTGGAGGCACACCCAGCGGCGGAAGTCGATGGCGTCGAGGTCGAGCTCGCGCTCGACGTGGAGGATGTTCGGGGCGACGAGGACGAGGTAGCCCGGTGCGCCGTCGTCGCCGACCGCGGTGAAGGGGTCGTACTGGCCGAGCACCTTGGTGGAGAGGTAGGAGAGCATGATGCCCAGCTCCTCCCCGCCGAGCCGGGCGGCCCCCGGCAGCGTGGTGGGCGGGAGCAGGTCGCCGACGAGGCCGCGGAAGAGCGCGATGTTGGCCTCGGACCAGCGGGCGCGGTCCACGACGAAGACGGGGCGGCGGCCTGCCCGCTCGGCGGCGTCGGTGAGGCCGGTGATCTCGGCGACGTGCTCGGGGGCCTCCCGGGCGGCCGTGTGGAGCACGGTGACGACGCCGCGGGCCTCGGCGCGCCCGGCACGCGGCCCGGGCGGGGAGAGCACGGCGGCGCGGCGGCGGGCGGCCTGCCAGTCGATGGGGGAAGCCATGTCGTCACGGTATCCCGTGGACGACGACGCGCACGGCTCAGCCGGGACGCCGCGCGAGCCTGCTGTCACCCACCGGCTGCTCCAGGGTGCGCGGTCGCAGCGCGGCGACCACCAGTGCCAGGACCCCGGCGGTGGCGAGGAGTGCCGCCGGGACGGAGACCGTGTCGGCGAGGAAGCCCTGGACCGCGGCGGCTGCCGGGCGGGACCCGACGAAGCCGACCATCCACAGCGCCATGATCCGGCCGCGCAGCTCGGCGGGCGCGCGCTGCTGGACCAGCGTGGCCGCGGCACTGTTGGCGACCATGAACCCGGCGCCGGCGAACGCGAGGCCGCCGAGCGCGCCGGCGGCGGTCGTCGCAAGGGCGAGGGACGCGAGGCTGAGGGCCATGACGACGAGCCCGCCGACGAGGACGCGGGGCTGGCCCGTCCGGCGGCTGGCGGCGCTGAACCCGAAGTAGCCGAGGGCCGCCCCCAGGCCGAAGGCACCGGTCAGCCTGCCGACCAGCCCCGGGTCACCCCCCAGCCGGTCGGCGAGAGGCGGGGCGAGCGTGATCGACGGCTCCGAGGCGAACCCGATCGCCGCGACGGCGAGGAGGAGCACGAGCATCGCCCGGTCGCCGGCCACGTACCGGAACGCCGCCCGCACGCGGTGGTCGACGTCCGCGCCGTGCTCGATCCCGGCCGGCAGCGCGGCGAGGACGAGCAGGACGAGGCAGACCGCGTGGGTGAGGGCCGCGAGCGCGAACGCGAGAGCCGCGCTGTAGTAGGCCGCCAGCAGCGCACCGCCCACCGGTCCGACGACCCGGGCCAGGGTCATGGGCAGCGAGTTCAGTGCCATCGCCGTGGGCAGCTCGGCCGGCCGCACGAGCAGCGGGATGATCGACTGTTGGGCCGGCCCACCCACGACGAACCCGAGCCCCACGACGAGGCTCGCCGCCAGGATCCACCCGGCGTCACCGCGGCTGTCGGGGCTGCCCCCGACGGCACAGGCGAGGGCCGCCGTCGCCGAGCCGACCGTGCACAGCACCCTGCCGTAGACGATCTGACGGCCGACGTTCCCCCGGTCCGCCCACCTGCCGCTGAGCGGGGTGAGCAGGAGCTGCGGGGTGAACTGCGCGACGCTGACCAGCCCGACCCAGAGTGTCGACCCCGTGGCCGCGAAGACGACGACGGCCGCGACGATGCTGTGGGTCCAGACGCCGCCGCCGCTGAGCAGCCGCCCCCAGAACAGGGCCCCGAACCGGCGGTCCAGCGCCAGCCGGACCGCCCCGCGGGGCGGAGGCCCGACGTCCGTCGTGGTCGGTCGGTCAGCCATCGCGCGACACCTCCCGCTCCGGGACGGTGCCGGCGCGGGCGGCGGGGAAGTCGAGGCGCCGGGGCCGGAAGAGGCAGAGCACGGTGAGGAGGACACCCGCCGTGACCAGGAGCGCGGCGGGGAGGGAGACGGCGTCGGCGAGGAACCCCTCGACCGCGGACGCGAGCGGCCGCGAACCGGCGAAGCCGACCATCCACAGGGCCATCACCCGCCCCCGCAGCTCGTCGGGTACCCGCTGCTGGATCAGCGTGACCGCTGCCGTGTTCGCCACCATGAACCCGAGGCCGGCCACCGTGAAGGCGCCCAGGGCGAGGCCGACGTGCGCCGCCCCGGCCAGGACGACCCAGCCGAGGACCATGACGCCGAGCCCGACCTGCAGCACCCGCTGCTGCCGCAGCCACAGGCTCACGACGTTGTAGCCGAAGAAGCCGAGCACCGCCCCGGCCCCGAAGGCCCCGGTCAGGCGTCCGACGAGCGCCGTGTCACCGCCGAGGTCCGCGGCGATCGTCGGCGCCAGCGTGATCGACGGCTCGGAGGCGAACCCGATACCGGCCACCACGACGAGGAGGACCAGCATCGTCGGGTCGCGGCGCACGTAGTGCAGGGCGACCCGCACCCGGAAGTCGGTGCCGTCCTCGCGCTGGGCGCCGGCCGGGAGCGCGGCGAGGAGCGCCAGCACGACGAAGACGAGGTGGGCCCCGGCCGCCAGGCCGAACGCCAGCGCCGGGCTGTGGTGCGCGGCGACGAACGCACCGCCCGCCGGACCGGCCACCCGCGCCATCGTCCAGGGCAGGGAGTTCATCGCCATGGCCGTGGGGAGCTCACCCCGCCGGATCACCAGCGGGACGATGGACTGCAGCGCGGGTCCGCCGACGACGAAGCCGAGTCCGACGACGAAGGTCGCGGCGAGGACGACCAGGGCGTCGGTGTGGCTCTCGAGCGGGCCGCGCACGAGACAGAAGGCGGCCGCGCCGGCGGAGCCGAGGGCGGCGACCGCCCGCCCGGCGACGATCTGCCGGCCCGCGTTGCCGCGGTCCGCCCAGCCGCCGCTCAGTGGGGTGAGGAAGATCTGGGGCACGAACTGGGCCACGGTCACCAGCCCCACCCACAGGGCGGAGGCGGTGGCGGCGTAGACGACGACGGCAGCGACGATGCTGTGGAACCAGATCCCCGTCCCGCTGAGGAGGTTCCCCCAGAAGAGCGCCCCGAACTGCCGGTCGAGGGCCAGGCGCGCGGCGCTGCGCGGCGGGCCGTCCTTCCGCGCGACCGTCACGCGCGCCGCATCGTCCGTCACGGCCGCGCGAACCGTTCGTCGAAGACCGCGGCCAGCCGTTCCAGCAGCCGGGTGAGCGTGTCGCGGTCCTCGGCCGACCAGCTGGCGGTGAGCTCGGCGACCAACTCACGGCGCCGCGCCGTGGCCCGGTCGAGGACCGACCTGCCCCGCGCGGTCAGCCGCAGCCGGGTCTGACGCCGGTCCTCGCCGCACCCGCGCTTCTCGAGCAGGCCGGCCCGGTCGAGCCCGTCGACGAGACGGCTCGCCGTGGAGTGCTCCACGCCGAGCTCCGACGCCACCCGCCGGATCGACGGTCCCCCCTCCGCCGCGGTGAGTCGCTCCACGGCCCGCAGCACCCGCAGCGAGGCGACCCCTCCGTCGAACCCGAGCCCGTCGAGGATGGCGCGCGCGTACGCCGGGCGCTGGGTGGCGACCCGGAAACGGAGGATCGCCTCGGCGAGGGCGTGCAGCGGCTCTGCGGACACACATATATGTGTACGGCACACATATACCGGTGTCAACGGATCCGGCCCGGCCACCCCGGACGCATGGGCCCCAGCGGGCGCGACTTCCGCAGCGGCCCGCCGGGAGACCGCCGGCGCTCAGCGGCAGCCGCACGCGGCGACGCGGGCCGCCCACTCGTCGATCGCGGCACGGGCAGGCCCCACTCCCCCGAGCTCGAGGTCGTCGGCGACGACGGCGAAGACGAGCAGCCGCCCGTCGGCGTCGAGGACGAGCCCCGTGAGGCTGACAGCACTGAGCAGGGTGCCGGTCTTGGCCCGGAGCACCCCGGCGGCCGCGTTGTGCATCCGGGTGCTCAGCGTGCCCTCGAGGGCGGCGACCGGGAGCCCGGTGACCGCGCCGCGCAGGTCCGGGCGGTCCGGGTCGAGCGCGGTCGCCATGACGTCGGCGAGGACGGCGGTGGGCACCTGGTTCTCGACGAGCAGCCCGGAGGTGTCGGCCAGGGTCACCCCGTCGGTCGGGACGCCGAGCGCCGCGAGCCGGGCGAGCACCGCCCGGGTGGCCCCGGCGAAGGTCGGGTCCTGCCCGTCGGCGACGGCCACCAGCCGGGCGAGCACCTCCGAGACGGAGTTCTCCGACACGGCCAGGGTGTGAGCGACGACGTCGCGCAGCGGTGCCGACTCGACGGCGGCGAGCTCCGTCGCACCGGCCGGGGCGACGGCGCGCGTCACCTCACCGCGCACGGTGACGCCCTCGGCGCGCAGGGCGTCGGCGAAGGCGCGGGCCGCGGCCAGGGCCGGGTCGTCCTGGTAGCCGCCCTCCGGCGAGACGCCGGCGTCGACGGCGATCGGCTGGATCGGCATGACGAAGTTGAGGTCGATCCCGCCCCAGCCGGGTGCGTAGCGGGGGCCGCTGAAGAGGGTGTCGTCGAGCGCGACGGTGACCTCCTGCCCGTCCAGGGCCTCGGCGGTCCGCGCGGCGAGGTCACGCAGGGAGGCGCGGCCCACGGCGTCGTGCGGCCGGGCCTCGCCGGCGGTGAGCAGGACGTCCCCGCCGCCGACGAGGACCACCTGGCCCGGCTCGCCCATGACGGCGGTGGTGCGCAGGACGTGGCCGGGTCCGAGGGCGTCCAGCGCGGCGACCGCGCCGAGCAGCTTGAGCGAGGAGGCCGGGGTGCGGGGTGCGGCGCCGCCGATGTCGACGAGGACCTCGCCGGTGCGCGCGTCGCGGACGACGACGCCGACGTCGCCTCCGGTCCGCACGTCCTCCACCAGCTCCCGGCTGATCTCGGTGAGCGTGTCCGGGGAGGGAGGCGGGACATCGGGGTCCAGGGCGGGCAGGAGCGGCTCGGCCGGCGCTGCGGTGGGCTGCGGGAAGGGGGCCGGCTCGGGGACGGGTGGGGTGGTGGTGAGAACACCCGGGACGACGTCGGCGGCGTCCGCGGCGGCGTAACCGCCACCCACGAGGAGGATCGCGGCGAGGGCTGCGACGGCGCCCCGGCCCCGGCGTCGTCCTCCCCTGCTCCGTGCCACGCGGCGTCCGCCCTTCCACTCCTGCGCCACGTCGTGGCCGACCCACAGCTGCCGGTAGGCCACACTAGTACCCGGCAGGTAACCATTCGCGCCTCCGGCGCACCCACGCACCGCAGCGGCGGTGGCGGAAAGAAGGTCACGCAGTGGAGTTCGACGTCACGATCGAGATCCCCAAGGGGAACCGGAACAAGTACGAGGTGGATCACGAGACGGGTCGGATCCGCCTGGACCGGATGCTCTTCACCTCCACCCGCTACCCCGACGATTACGGCTTCATCGAGAACACCCTCGGCGAGGACGGCGACCCGCTCGACGCCCTCGTCCTCCTCGAGGAGCCGACGTTCCCCGGCTGCCTCATCCGCTGTCGCGCACTGGGCATGTTCCGCATGCGGGACGAGGCGGGCGGCGACGACAAGGTGCTGTGCGTGCCCGCCGCGGACCAGCGCGCGTCGTGGCGCACCGACATCGAGGACGTCAGCGAGTTCCACCGTCTCGAGATCCAGCACTTCTTCGAGGTCTACAAGGACCTCGAGCCGGGCAAGTCGGTCGAGGGCGCCCACTGGGTGGGACGCGAGGAGGCCGAGGCGGAGATCCGGCGTTCCTTCCAGCGGGCCAAGGAGGCGGGCCTGCACGCCGAGGCGGACCCGCACGGCCCGGGCCAGGCCGAGTAACCCGTCCGGGACAGCATCCGCGGCCGGCGTCGGTCGCGGACCGCACCGCCGCGCCCGTTCCTCAGGCGCACCCGGTCCTCAGGCGCACCCGGTGTCGGTCGCGGACGGCGACCTCAGCCCACCCGCCGTTCGCCGTCGCCGCTCCGCAGAATCGACCTCAGCCCTCCGCCGTTCGCCGTCGCCGCTCCGCAGACCCGTCGTGCGGCAGGCCGCGACCGTCAGACGCGTCCGCCGTACGGCAGGACGTTGGGCCAGTACATCGGCACCAGCTCCACCGTCTTGCCCGGCGACGGGGCGTGGAGGCGCATCCCGTCACCGGCGTAGATCGCGACGTGGTAGATGCCGGACGGAGCGCCGTTGTTCGAGTAGAAGATGAGGTCGCCGGGCCGCAGCTGGTCCACCGGGACGCGGGTGGTCGCCGCGTACTGCGCACGGGTCGTGCGCGGCAGCGACACCCCCGCCCGCGCGAAGGCGGTCTGGGTCAGGCCGGAGCAGTCGTAGCCGTCCGGTCCGGTGGCCCCCCACACGTAGGGCTTGCCGATCTGCGTCCGTGCCCACTCCAGCGCCTGTCGGCCGGCGTCCGACGACGACGGCGGTGGCTGGGGCGCCGGAGCCGGGGCGGGGGCCGGCGGCGGGGTGGGCCGCGGGGAGGGCGCCGGTGCGGGCGCGGGTGCGCGGGTCGGCTCCGGCGTGGGCTCGGTCGGCCCCGGGGAGGGACGGACCGGCTGCTCGGGGCGCTGCGGGGTCTCGCGGCGGGTGTCGCCGGCGGGCTCCGCAGTCTCGCGCGGGGTGCGCGCATGGGAGCGGGCCGCCGCCTCCTGCTGCCGGGCCGCCTCGATCGCCGCGGCGCGGGCGAGCTCCTCCTCGCGGCGCCGCCGCTCC
>Ga0079225_10001443_pt1 | contig 13321 bp, 14 predicted proteins | sample Poulit2012_FD_76344 | JGI IMG/M metagenome (GOLD analysis project Ga0079225, IMG submission 76344) | Agricultural soil microbial communities from Georgia to study Nitrogen management - Poultry litter 2012 | ecosystem: Environmental > Terrestrial > Soil > Agricultural land | place: USA: Georgia...
ATTCCGGAAAGAATATCCGCTCTTATATTAGAAAACCATTCTATTTTTATTTTTTCTACCACTATACATGTACTCCTTTTAGCTATATAATATCTGTCAGATTGCAATAGAAATAGTTTAACACCAAACGTCCCAAAAAGGAACCATTTCAGGAAGAATTTTATATAAATTTAGGATAGGATAGAAAATAGTGATTTCATAGCAAGGAGATTACAGATGTTAATAGGATATATGAGACCCGATCAAGATGATCCAGCTTGTGCATATCAACTTGAAATGTTACAAGAAAAAAAGTGTACGAAGATTATTGCGGAAGCACATGCATCTGCTAAACGGAGAGTTCAACTGGAAGACTTAATAAAAAATCTTAATCAAGGCGATAAAATCATCGTAGTAAAACTTTATACTATAGCAGATTCAACGCGCCACCTAGTTGAAGTATTGGAAGCGATGGAGAGGAAAGGTGCTTATCTGCAGACACTTCGGGAAGGAATTGACACAAGCGGTAACGCCGGCTATTCATTTAGCTATATTGTAAAACATCTTGCAACATTCCAAAGTGATGTCATCAGTGAAAAAACGAAAAAAGGATTGTCTAAAGCAAAACAAAAGGGTGTTACGGCAGGTAGACCAAGAAAGCCTGATGAAAATGTCCAACGCGCGATTCGAATGTATGAGAGTAAACAATACAGTTTATCGGAAATTAAAAGTGAAACCGGTATTAGTAAATCGACGTTATACAGATATCTGGAGAGTTGAAAATCATGGGAAATCACTGCCGTTGAAACAGCAGTGATTTTTTGATCATTCCTTCTAATTGTTGCAATATATATGCTTATATGTTAATTTATGCATATAAGGAATGACTGAGTATGAAAAAGGAGGGGAATATAATGAGGCAGCATGAAGTAAACAAAGTGACACCGGAACTTGAAGAGGAAACATTACTTACCGTGTCCCAGACATTTAAAGCGCTCGGTGATCCGACAAGACTCCGGATTCTCCATTTGCTTTCCCATAAAGAATATGCAGTAAATGGGATTGTTGAGGCACTATCTCTCAGACAATCAACTGTATCGCATCAGCTGCGCACATTAAAGAATCTCAGGCTTGTGAAATACCGGAGAGAAGGAACAACACTATACTATTCCCATGACGATGAACATGTCATGCAGATACTTGCGCAAATGATTGATCATGCTTCTCATTGCTAATGAGTTCATTCCTTAGATAGAAACAGGTATAAACTATATATGCATATATGCACATATATAGATATAATAAAGGGAGGTTTTACCATTGGGACTTGGACATGATCATGGACATGACCATACACACGGTGCGAATAAAAAAGCCTTAATGATCAGTTTTTTCATTATTAGTGCATACATGATTGTCGAGGTGATCGGCGGTTTTATTACGAACAGCCTTGCACTCCTGTCTGACGCAGGGCATATGCTCAGTGATGCCATTTCGTTAGGAGTTGGGGTACTTGCTTTTACATTAGGTGAAAGAGCTGCGAACTATGGTAAAACATACGGTTATAAACGGTTTGAAATATTAGCGGCTGTTTTTAACGGGGTTACACTGATTGTTATTTCACTATATATCTTTTATGAAGCATCTAAACGATTCGCGAATCCGCCTGAAGTTGCTTCAACAGGCATGCTTGTTATCGCTTTTATCGGACTGCTAGTAAATATACTTGTTGCATGGATATTACTAAGAAGCGGAGATACGGAGGAAAATCTGAACTTAAGAGCTGCTTACCTACACGTGCTTGGTGACTTGTTAGGTTCCGTCGGTGCTATTGTCGCCGCCTTGCTGATTTTATTTTTCAACTGGGGATGGGCTGATCCGCTCGCCAGTGTGATCGTTGCTATCCTTATTATGGTAAGCGGGTGGCGGGTAACGAAGGATGCTATCCATGTATTAATGGAAGGAGCACCAGAAAATATTGAAGTGGAAGCTATTATTCATACAATCGAAAACGTCCAGGGGGTATTAAGTATCCATGACTTGCATGTTTGGAGTATCACGAGTGGGCAGAACGCGCTTTCCTGTCACGCAATTGTTGATGGCGGCATGAAAGTAGAGGAAAGCCAGACACTGCTCCGTACGATTGAACATGAATTAAAACAGAAGGGAATCGGACATGCAACGGTTCAGCTGGAGGATTCCTCACAGCCGCATGAAAATTCAATTATGTGTCAGTTCGGCCAAGACCTTTCGGCACATCATCACAGTCATAGTCATTAGGGCATGTGAAGTGTTGGGGACATTTTCACTGCCCTGAGGAAGATTATTTTATTTTTATACTTGTAATACCTTGCAGGGGTATGGTAATATAAATTTGAAGTTAAAAACAAGGAGGCAATTTGAATGGAACAAATTACATTACAAGTTCAAGGAATGTCTTGTGGACATTGCGTCAATTCAATTGAAGGAAGTGTAGGTGAGCTTACAGGTGTTTCATCTGTTAAAGTGCATTTGGGTGAAGGAAAAATAGATGTAGCGTTCGATTCAAACAAAACCAGCCTGGAAGACATAAAAAATATAATTGAAGAACAGGGCTATGATATAGCCGGGTAACGATGCGGCGGTAATACTCAAAGAAAAAGAATCATGCTGCTGGCATGATTTCCTTTCAAATATACCCCAGGCTGCGCACACTGAAATAAAATCCGGATGAAAGAGGGCAAGGCGGTTGAATAGAAACCTTATATGGATATTGTCAGTCTTTGTTTGTATTGGCCTTGTTACACTAGGATTCAATGTTTACGGCAAAACAAAAGAAAAAGTGGAGGGGAAAAATATGGAACACAATCATTCTGAAGGTCATGGCACAAATGGCGTGAACGAAGTCACACCGGAAGTATCCTATACAGCTGGGAAACTGGTTATTGAAATAAAAGATAAGCATGGAAATGCCCCGGAATTGGAAGTATCTCATGAGAAAGTCATGCATCTGATTGTTATCAGCTCGGACTTGAAAGATTATCATCACCTGCATCCGGAGAAACAAAGCAATGGAAAGTATGTAGCGAAAATAAATCTGCCGGACGCTAATTATAAAGTATTCGTAGATATTGCTCCGAAAGATCTGAATTATACAGTAGATCCGATTGAACTAAGTATCGGAAATATAAATGAAGATCACGATCATGGAACTAATAAACTGACAGCGGATAAGAACCTTACAAAAACTATCAGTGGGCAAACGGTAGAACTTTTTACAGGAGAAATCGAAGCGAATGAGGAAGTAAACTTCCGATTTGATATAAAGCATGCAACGCCTGAACCTTATCTGGGAGCTTTAGGGCATGTAGTGATTACTGATGAAGCAGGCGAAAAGTTTATTCATGTTCATCCACTGTCTGAAAACGAAACAAACTTTGCAACGCAATTTGATGAACCGGGGATGTATAAGCTATGGGCGGAGTTTAAATTTGAAGGACACGTCCATGTGTATCCTTTTGTAATAGAAGTAAAGCAGTAAATGAAAAGCCATGCAGCAAAAGTGCATGGCTTTTTACTAGAAAGCAGGTGATTCTATGAAAGATGTGCAATTGGAACTTTATACAAGGCCGACTTGCTCGGATTGCCAGGCAGGGAAAGCATTTCTTGCCAAGCATCATATCCCGTATGCCGATCATGATTTATCAAAACATCCGGAAAAAGAAAAAGACCTGCGTAAATTAACTGGTACAAGGATGGTTCCAACTTTTGTATTTAAGGAGAAATCGTTGCTGGGCCGGCTACGCAAACCGGATGTATTCATCGGTTTTGAAAATAATATCAATGAGATTAGGCGGATTGTAATGGAAGTAGATTGATGCATGTATTTGGTGCTTGCAAGTCGCCGGTAAAAAGGAGGAAGGACAGAATGAATGAACAAGATGGGTCTGATAGTGTTAGTGAAATAACAAATATATTAAGTCATCGTTTTTCAGAAGCGGACACAGTATCAGAGCAGCTTATCCATGTTCCTGAAAGCTTAGGAAAAGGAAAGATAAGACGGTTAATCATTAAAGAAGGCCTGGAATTTATTATTTCTGATATAGAGCTGACCAGAGATATGACACTTTATATTGATGAAACTTGTAATTTTTTTGAGATGAATTATTGCCTAAGTGGAGAGATAGTCTGTGAAATGAATGGCCGTAAGCTCCATGTTTTAGGGCCGATGAGCCACGTTTATTATTCCGGCTATACAGAAGGACAGCTGAAAACAAAAGCAAACAGACGGAGCCATACAGTTGAGATCCGCATGTCACCTAAAAATCTGCTCAGTTATTTTGATGCTGAAAAGGATAAGCAAAAAATACATGACATACTACTCAGCAAGAAAGGGCACATAACTACTAATTCTATGTCTCCAATCATGAAAAAATGTATTTTTGATATACTCCATTGTCCCTATGCCGGTCCGGTAAAAAAGATGTATATGGAAGCAAAGGCAATGGAATTGATCACTTTATTTTTCCGGGAAACGGCTTTTTGTATTCAGCATACGAGCCATTCGCTTGCACCGGAAGATATAAAAAAACTAAACAAGGCGAGGAATATTGTCCTGCATTATATAGATAACCCATATTCGATGAAGGCGCTGGCTAAAAAGACCGAATTGAATGAATTTAAATTAAAAAACGGCTTCAGACAACTGTTTGGCACGACAGTATTCGGGCTGATCCGCAGCCGCAGAATGGAGAAGGCTGCTTATCTGATGAAAGTGCAGGGGTATAATGTCAGCGAAACGGCAGCTTTTATAGGATATAGCAATTTAAGCAATTTTACTGCCGCTTTCCGCAAACATTTCGGGTGCAACCCTAGTGAGTATTTAAAGGATATAAGAAATTCATTTCACCCAGTTTAGTGAAGCTTTCCGCAAAAGAAACGTTCTTTTTTTGGGACAGCTTTTTTGTTGCACTTACAGTCTTTTTACTTTTGTCGTCCGTTAACTGGTGAGGCGTCAAAACGTCACGTCCTGGAACTGTGCACTGATCGTCCCACCGAAAAGATTTGTGGCATTGTCGACACTAGCACGTCCTGGGATTGCGATTACTCATCCCACCAAAAGAATTGTGCGTCGTTAGACCCCATTTCAAGATTTCGAGGTCAAACCAAGAAAGATAAGTTGGGGATGAAGAACTCCCTCAAATGAATGAAGTTTCCCTTTACAGGTAATTTTAATCCCTTTGCAGGTAGCTTTAATTGATAATGATAATTATTATCAATTATATAAGGAACAATTATCTATCATCAGAAAGGGAGATTTACATGATAAAAGGAACAGAAGCAGGGAATAAGAAAAAAGAGGACAGCCTTTATGATGTAACAGTTATCGGAGGCGGTGCGGTCCTTTATTTACAACATTTTACAGCGGCATGCGCGGTCTGAAAACGAAATTGATTGAAGCGGGCAGTGAACTTGGCGGAAAAGTTTCGATCGGTTTCCCGGAAAAAACAATCAGTGACATCGGTGGTATACCGGAAATTACCGGTGCTGCTCTTGTAGAACAGCTTGTGCAGCAGGCGACAACATTTGATCCAGCCATTATTTGTGGTCAGTGGATTTCGAATATCCGTCGTCTTGAAGACGGAACTTTCCGTCTGAAAAGTTATACAGGAGAGATACATGATACACGAACGATCATACTGACCGTCGGAAATGGCACGATTCAACCGGTTAAACTTGATGTACACGGAGCGGAAAAATATGAAAACAGCAATCTGCATCATCATGTGAGTGACTCACAAAAATTTAAAAATAAACGCATCCTTATTTCCGGTGGGGGCGACTCAGCTGTAGACTGGGCAAATGAGCTTTACAGCATCGCTGAGGAGGTAACAGTCATTCACCGCAGAGATGCATTCAGAGCGTTTGAAAGCAGTGTTCAGCAAATGAAACAGCGGGCGGATGTGCGTACACCATACATAATCCAGCAACTGAGTGGAGAGGGTAGTCAGATAAAACAGGCAACATTAGAACATCTGGACACTGGCAAAACAGACGAGATAGAAATAGATGCTTTGCTCGTCAATCATAGTTTTACTAGCGACATCGGAGGCATCAATCATTGGGGACTCGACATACAGGAAGGGCGGATTGTCGTCAATGATGCGATGGAAACAAATATTCCGGGAATTTTTGCTGCAGGTGATGCTGTCACATATCCAAATAAATTGAGTCTTTTTGTTGCCGGCTTTACCGAAGGTCCGGCAGCTGTCAACAAGGCAAAGAAATATTTAAACCCGTCTTCCGAACCGATGGCAATGTATTCGACCCACCATGAGAAATTATATGAAATAAAAAATATGTAATCCGCTAAGGGAACTTCACACACAGTCACAGCCGGCTGCTATTGCATTTATTATACAAGCGGATTGTGAGCTGGTTAATATTTTTAAACTATACTTGACATACGGTTCCCGGGTATAGTAATATGAGAGTGAATACAGAAACAGGAGGGCATAAATCATGGAAAAAACGTTAAAAGTAACAGGCTTATCATGTAAATGCTGTGTTAATAAGGTAGAAGAAAGCATTAAACAATTAGCGGGTATCACTTCAGCTGAAATCAACTTTGACCGTGAAGAAGTTCAGGTCAAGTTTAATCCTGAGGCGGTTACTTTGCAGCAAATAGAAGGAAAAGTTAATGAAGCGGGATATCAGGTTGTTTAAAAAACAAATATGATCAACCGTTCATACCTGGCAGGGGTAAATGACGGTTTGATAAGATGATACCTCGTGTATGATCTTCTTTTCAAAAAATATACCCCTGCTAAGTATTGGAGGGATAATGATGGCAAAGGAAGAAGCAACATTACAGGTTAGTGGAATGACTTGTACTGCTTGTGCAGCGAGTATAGAAAAAGGTATTTCCAAAATAGATGGTGTTGAAGAAGCAAATGTTAACTTTGCTCTGGAGCGCACCACGGTAGTTTATGACCCGGATAAAACGAATGTTGGAGAATTTGAGAAAAAAGTAGAAGATCTCGGCTACCATGTTTTGCAACAAAAAGCGGATTTTGATATTTCCGGCATGACGTGTGCTGCATGTGCAACGAAAATTGAAAAAAGGCTTAGCAAAATGGATGGGGTTTCCCGAGCAAATGTTAATTTTGCCCTGGAAACAATTGCAGTTGAATATGATGACAACCAAGTGCAGAAAGCTGATATGACGGCCGCAGTAAAGAAACTTGGTTATGAACTTATTCCGAAGCAAAGCAGTCAGGGGAAAATGGATCATAAAAAAGCGGAGATCAAAAAACAGAATAAACTGTTCATTTTTTCTGCTATACTAACACTACCGCTTCTTTGGACGATGGTCGCCCATTTTGAATTTTTGTCTTTCATTTATCTGCCTGATTTTCTAATGAATCCATGGGTGCAGCTTGTACTTGCGACACCGGTTCAATTTATCGTCGGTGCACAGTTTTACAAAGGTGCTTACACTTCGCTGAAAAATAAAAGTGCGAATATGGATGTGCTTGTAGCGCTTGGGACGAGTGCAGCATATTTTTACAGTATTTATCTGTCGTTTAAGTGGATGCAAGCAGGAAGTGTTGGTGAGCCGGAACTATATTTTGAAGCAGCAGCTGTTATTATTACGCTGATTGTCCTTGGGAAATTGTTTGAAGTCCGGGCAAAAGGAAAAACAAGCCAGGCGATTCAAAAATTGCTCGGTTTGCAGGCAAAAACTGCTCGTGTCTTACGGGATGGATCAGAGCAGGAGATTGCTGTGGAGGAAGTAGTTACCGGGGACACCATTATCGTAAAGCCGGGAGAAAAAATACCAGTAGACGGCGAAATCCTGGAAGGGCAATCTGCCATTGATGAATCGATGCTGACAGGAGAGAGTATTCCGGTTGATAAAACGGGCGGTGATCCAGTGATTGGAGCAACAATCAACAGGAATGGATCACTGCAAATAACAGCAACAAGAGTCGGAAATGATTCCGCCCTGGCTCAGATTGTGAAAGTGGTTGAAGAAGCACAAGGGTCAAAAGCGGATATTCAGCGGTTGGCGGATAGAATTTCCAGTATGTTTGTACCAATTGTTGTTGGCGTTGCACTGGTCACCTTCTTTATTTGGTATTTTGCTGTTACTCCGGGTGACTTCGGTGCGGCACTCATTCCGACTATTTCGATTCTAGTCATTGCCTGCCCATGTGCGCTCGGTTTAGCAACACCGACCTCTATCATGGCCGGATCCGGAAGAGCCGCTGAGATGGGACTACTGTTTAAAGGCGGGGAACACCTGGAAAACACCCAGTCTGTTGATACTGTCGTACTGGATAAAACAGGCACAGTTACAAAAGGAGAGCCGACACTGACAGATATTTTTGTCAAAGAAGGTTTCGATGAGAAGGAAGTGCTTCAGCTCGTAGGAACAGCGGAAAATCAGTCTGAACACCCTTTGGCGCAAGCAATTGTAAAAGGCGTGCAGGAACAAAATATTACCTTGCTTGAAACAGAGCATTTTGAAGCATTGCCTGGTTACGGAATCAGGGCTGGCGTGAATAATAAAGAAATACTTGCTGGCACAAGAAAATTGATGCGTGAGCAAAATGTGGATTTTGCTGATACAGAGATGACAATGGAGAAAATGGAAAATGACGGCAAGACAGCGATGCTGATTGCCATCGACAGCGAACTTGCAGGCGTCATTGCTGTCGCTGATACTGTTAAAGATACATCAAAAGAGGCGATTAACAGAATGCAGCAGCTTGGCCTGGAAGTGATCATGCTTACAGGAGATAATACACGTACCGCAGACGCGATTGCCCGGCAGGTCGGTGTATCCCACGTTATTGCAGAAGTTTTGCCTGAGGAGAAAAGTGATCAGATTAAAGCACTGCAGGAAATGGGCAAAAAAGTTGCAATGGTCGGAGACGGTATTAATGATGCCCCGGCGCTTGCCATGGCCAATGTTGGTATGGCAGTTGGTACAGGGACAGATATCGCCATCGAAGCAGCAGATATTACGCTTATGCGCGGTGATTTAAACAGTGTAGCTGACGCATTTATCATGAGTCGTAAAACGATGAAGAATATTAAAGAAAACCTGTTTTTCGCTTTTATTTACAACACGATCGGAATCCCGATCGCAGCAATCGGCCTGCTCGCCCCGTGGGTTGCCGGAGCAGCCATGGCCTTCAGTTCTGTCTCTGTTGTACTGAATGCGCTCAGGCTCCAAAAAATGAATGTAAAACAATAAGCTGGTAAAGAATAATGATGAAGTCTATGGCATTCCCTTGGAAGTGTCATAGGCTTCTTTTTATTGTTTTAACTATTCCTGGACAGGCCGTATATTTGACAATTATACGGTGAGGGGGTATGATGGGGGTAGAGTTAAAATGAGGAGTGATTATTATGGGTGAATATCTTCATGATCATCCGGTAACACCAAGGACTGACAATGAGAAACAGGCGGTGATTAACCGGCTGAAACGAATAGAAGGACAGGTGCGCGGCATTCAAAAAATGGTTGAAGAAGATCGTTATTGTGCAGATATTTTAGTGCAAATAAGTGCGATCAATGCAGCGTTGAAAAAAGTCGGCTTCACTGTTGCCGAAAGACATACGAAACATTGTGTGAGCCATGCTGTCAAAGAAGGCAAAGGCGAAGAAGCGATTGATGAACTGATGGATATTATGAAACATTTTTCAAAATAGTTGAAGTTTAAAAAGGAGAGGTCGAAATGGGTGAACCTGAAATCCGCAGCCTTGAGCATGTTACTGTGGGGGTTACCGGCATGACCTGTGCTGCCTGTTCTTCAAGGGTTGAAAAAGTGCTCAATAAAATGGACGGGGTTGAAGCACAGGTTAATTTAACGACGGAAAAGGCAAATATTAATTATGATCCTGAAAAAGTTTCTGTTCCTAACATCAACGCAAAAATAAAAAAACTGGGGTATGGTGTACAAACAGAAAAAGCTGAACTCGATGTATTTGGGATGACCTGTGCCGCCTGTTCCAGCAGAATCGAAAAAGTGCTGAATAAACAGGAAGGTGTGAAGCAAGCTACTGTAAATCTTGCGAATGAATCGGCAGCTATAGAATACTATCCCGGTTTAATGGAAGAAGCGAAGCTGATCGGCAAAATTCAAAAACTTGGTTATGATGCAAAGCTGCAAGCGGGGAAGGAAGAAAAAGAAACACATAAAGAAAAACAGATCAAGCAAATGCAAACAAAGCTTTTTATCTCGGCTCTGTTATCTATTCCGCTGCTTGTAACGATGCTGGATCATTTGCTTGGCATTGAACTGCCACCGATCTTTATGAATCCATGGTTTCAATTCACACTCGCAACACCGGTGCAGTTTATAATCGGCTGGCAATTTTACGAGGGAGCATATAGAAGCCTTCGCAATGGCGCAGCAAATATGGATGTCCTCATAGCACTCGGAACAAGTGCAGCATATTTTTACAGTTTATATGAAGGGATTCTTACAATTGGCAATCCGGCACATACACCGCATTTATATTTTGAAACAAGTGCGATTTTAATTACACTGATTTTATTTGGTAAATATTTGGAAGTAAATGCGAAAAGCAGAACAACGATGGCGATTTCCAAGCTGCTTAATCTGCAAGTGCGACAGGCACGTGTCATTCGGGATGAGGAAGAGATTATGACCCCGATCGAAGATGTTATCGTAGGGGACAGAATGCTCGTGAAACCGGGAGAAAAAATACCTGTAGACGGTGTTGTTATTAAAGGAAGAACATCTGTTGATGAATCGATGATCACCGGTGAATCGATTCCAATTGAAAAAGATGTGGAGGCCGAATTAATCGGTTCCACGATGAATAATAATGGTACCATTGAAATGGAAGCAACAAGGGTTGGAAAAGACACTGCGCTCGCTTCGATTGTACAAGCTGTTGAAGATGCACAAGGGTCGAAAGCGCCGATCCAACGGCTGGCAGACGTCATTTCCAGCTATTTCGTCCCGATCGTTGTTGGAATTGCGATGATGACATTTATGATATGGCTTGTGTTCGTATCACCGGGAAATTTTGAAACAGCTTTAGTGGCTTCAATCGCTGTCCTTGTCATTGCTTGTCCATGCGCACTGGGACTTGCGACACCTACCTCTATTATGGTAGGAACAGGAAAAGCAGCAGAAAGTGGCATTTTGTTTAAAGGCGGAGAACATCTGGAGCGGACCCACCAGTTAAATACGGTAATTTTTGATAAAACCGGAACCATTACAAAAGGAAAGCCGGAAGTGACAGCTTACAGTGGTGATGATCAAACATTACAACTCTTGGCAAGTGCAGAAAAAGGATCGGAACATCCGCTGGCAGATGCCATTGTTGCATATGCAAAAGAAAAAGGAGTTGCAACAGTATTAACAGAAGAATTTTCGGCAATACCCGGAAACGGTATTAAAGCAAAAGTTCTTAATAACCAGGTACTCGTCGGAACCCGGAAGCTGATGCGTGATCACAACATAGACATTGATCATGCGGAAAGTCAGTTAGTGGCGAGCGAAAGAAATGGACAAACTGCCATGCTGATCGCTGTGAATGGAAAGTATCGCGGCATGATTGCCGTTGCAGATACGATAAAAGACACAGCAGTACAGGCAATAAATGAATTAAAGTCGCAAGAGCTCGAGGTAATTATGCTAACAGGAGATAATGAGTTGACAGCGCAGGCCATTGCCAAGAAAGTCGGCATCGACAAGGTTATCGCTCAGGTTCTGCCGGAAGAAAAGGCAGCGAAAGTCCAGGAAATTCAGGAACAAGGGAAAAAAGTAGCTATGGTTGGAGACGGTATAAACGATGCCCCGGCATTAGCAACAGCAGATATTGGTATTGCCATCGGAACAGGAACAGAAGTGGCGATTGAAGCGGCTGATGTTACCATTCTTGGCGGTGAACTTCTGTTAATCCCGAAAGCGATCAAGCTAAGTCATGTCACAATTAAAAATATCCGCCAAAACCTGTTCTGGGCTTTTGCCTATAACAGTGCAGGCATTCCGATCGCAGCACTCGGTCTACTTGCACCATGGATTGCTGGAGCAGCAATGGCATTCAGCTCTGTAAGTGTTGTGGCGAATGCACTTCGCCTGAAGCGTGTAAAAGTATAGAATCTGAAAGGGGAAAATTGTAATACAAACTACATTAAATGTAAAAGGAATGACTTGTGGTCATTGTAAGGCCTCTGTTGAAGGAGCATTAAAAGAATTGGATGGTGTTTCGGATGCAAAGGTAGACTTAGGCACAGGCAAGGTCGATGTCACCTATGATAAAGACCAAGTTGCTGAAGCAGCTATGCGTGACGCAGTGGAAGAGCAAGGATACGATGTAGAGTAAAAGTTCAAAACCGGTTTCTTCTAAAAGAAGCCGGTTTTTTCGCAGGATTACGAAGGAATGGAAAAACAATAAGAAAAATGAAAGGAACAACATATACATAACGGCCATGATAATGGAGATAAAAGATGAAGATGTATATGGCATACGAGAAGCACAGCAAAATAATCATGATGTGTTGTGTGTAATACGTTATAATGACAAATTAAGATAGCGAACAGTTTTGGTACTGTTCACCGCCTTTTATGCAAACAGCTTTATAAGCGCCCCGCCAACAGCCCCTATTAATACAATAACCCAGGAAGGCAGTTTCCAAAATACAAGCATACTGAACAGGATTGCGGCAAAAGCAAAGTCAATTGGTGCAAAGATTGAACTCGTCCAAATCGGATGATAAAATGCAGCAATCAGGATTCCGACTACAGCAGCGTTCACTCCCATAAGTGCACCTTTCACTTTAGGATTGCGACGTAACGTATTCCAGAAAGGTAATGTGCCTAAAATCAGCAGGAATGAAGGCAAAAATATAGCGAAGGTTGCTAACAACCCGCCTTGCCAGCCGTTCATGACCGCTCCAAGATAGGCAGCAAAGGTAAATAAAGGGCCTGGTACAGCCTGAGCAGCACCATAACCGGCCAAGAATGCTTCTTCACTTAACCATCCAGTAGGTACAAATTCACGCTCCAGCAATGGTAATACGACATGCCCCCCGCCAAATACTAAAGAGCCTGACCGATAAAAACTGTCAAACATGGCAATCCAATTGAAAGAAATAGCTTCTCTCAACATGGGTAAACTAATAAGTAAGCCAAAAAATAGTGTTAAACACATAACTCCAAATTTGCGTGAAATAGGGAATTGTACTTCAGTTTCATCACTTGCTTGATGTTGTTGATATAAAAGGAAACCAACAAATGCAGCTATTAATATGATGCCTATCTGTATAAAAGCAGTTTGCCACAGGAGGGCAACTACTAAGGCAAATAAAGCG
>Ga0079225_10001445_pt1 | contig 13317 bp, 13 predicted proteins | sample Poulit2012_FD_76344 | JGI IMG/M metagenome (GOLD analysis project Ga0079225, IMG submission 76344) | Agricultural soil microbial communities from Georgia to study Nitrogen management - Poultry litter 2012 | ecosystem: Environmental > Terrestrial > Soil > Agricultural land | place: USA: Georgia...
GCGATTGATTTAGCGGGCCGTAATGTTCTTGAAGCGGTGCAAATGAGTGTTAACCCGAAAGTCATTGAAACTCCTTTTATTGCAGGTATTGCGATGGATGGAATTGAAGTTAAAGCGATGGCCCGGGTAACCGTTCGTGCAAATATTGATAGACTTGTCGGGGGAGCTAGCGAAGAGACAGTTATTGCCCGTGTCGGTGAAGGTGTCGTCAGTACGATCGGTAGCTCGACAACGCATAAACAAGTATTAGAAAATCCTGATTCAATTTCCCATACTGTTTTAGAAAAAGGTTTAGATGCTGGTACAGCGTTTGAAATATTGTCAATTGATATCGCTGATGTTGATATTGGCAAAAACATTGGAGCGATTTTACAGTCTGACCAAGCTGAAGCTGATAAACGAATTGCCCAAGCGAAAGCTGAAGAACGTCGGGCAATGGCGGTTGCACAAGAACAAGAAATGAAAGCCCGCGTTGAAGAAATGCGCGCTCACGTTGTTCAAGCTGAAGCTGAAGTTCCAAAAGCTTTAGCAGAAGCTTTACGTACTGGAAATATCGGTGTTATGGACTATGTTAATTACAAAAACATAATTGCCGATACAGATATGCGAGATACGATTGGTCGTATGGCAGATGGTGACAAAGATAAAGGAGAAGAAGACTAATTTTTATAACACTCCATGAAAGGAGATGTTTAAATGGACGGACTTTTTGATTTTTTGTTTAACAATCCTATTTTACTTTTATTAGTAATCGGATGGATTTTCGCTGCATTTCGTGAAAAGCCTACAAATGAACAACGAGAACAGCAGCAAAGAGAGCAAAGAACAAGACAACAGAGACAAAGATCGTCACAACAAGCCAGTGAATCAAGAAGAAGGCCATTACGTGACGCTACCCAAAGTTCACCGGGTCAACCGTTAGGAAAAATTGAAGTTGAGCGAAGGCCTGTTGTTACATCAAGTCACACTTTTGAACAACCAACCGTAGAAGATCAGCGCCTAGAACAACTTGAACAATTACAAGAACGTTTAGGGGCTCACATGTCACAAATTGATGATGTTAGTAAAGATTATGTATCATTTCAACGAAGTGATACTAGCAGTGGGTTATCGAGTAAGGCGAAATCATCACACGAGGTTACAACATCTCAATTAAACAAACGATTAAATCGTCAAGGATTAGCGGATAGTATTATTATGGCAGAGGTTTTAGGAAAACCCCGAGCGAAAAGAATACATCATCGAGATCACATATAACATTTTCTAAAGCATTGCATGATAGATTTTTAATCATGCAATGCTTTTTTGTTCTGAAAAAATAGTGATCATCATATTTATATATATGAAGGGGGAAAGAAATTGATGAGACAGCGCAAATTTTCACAAACACTCAGAAATATTTTTTCTTTACCTGAGATGATGATCGTTAGTTTACCAAAAGTAACAATCATCGATAAAAAGTTATGTCACATTGAAAACCATCATGGGATTGTCTCTTTTACAGATTCACAACTAATTTTAAAGGCAAAATCAGGATTTATTATAATCGTTGGCTCATCTCTCATCATAACGATGATGTTACAAGAAGAAATATTTTTAAAAGGTATTGTAGAAGAAGTGAAGTTTTCAAACAATTTATAAGGTGATGATATGAAATATTTACAAGGGAAGTTTATAACGGGATCTGCAACGCTTATTGTTCGTGGCAATAAGCCGGAATTATTATTGCAACAATTAGTTAATAGTGGCATACATATGTGGGATATAAAAAAAGTAAATAGTCAAAGTTGTCATGCGAAAATAAGACGGTATGATATCAAATCTATACAAACGATGACAAAAGAACTACCTTATGAAATAATTTTTGAAAATTACCGTGGCTTACCTAAACTTTTTCATATTTTACAACAAAAAAGCGATATAATTGTTGCATGCTTAATAAGCTTTATTTTTTTTATTAGTTTATCTCAGTTTATTTGGTCAGTTGAAATTAATGGGGTACCTGAAGAATTAGAAGTTAAAATTAAAGATCACTTGCAAAGTACTGGAATTAAGAAAGGAGTCTTTAAACCGCTGTTAGCAAATCCAAGTACTATTCAACAAAACTTACTTTTAAACGTACCTGAACTACTATGGGTTGGTGTTGAACTAAAAGGAACTAAATTAAAGTTTTCCGGGATTGAAAAAATTTCACAGGATTATACAGATGATGATGGACCACAACATTTAGTTGCGAAAAAAAATGGTGTTGTTGAAAAGATGCAAATTACAAAAGGTGTACCGCTCGTAAGCGTTAATGACTACGTGACAAAAGGGAAACGATTAGTATCAGGAAATTTACAAGATGCTATCCAAAATGACGAAGAAAAAAAGGAAAATAACGAAGTAAATTTAGTGACAGCTCAAGGAGAAATATTCGCACGAACGTGGTATGACGTACAAGTAACTGTTCCTTTAACTGTTAACTATGAAGAGCTTTCTGAACAGCAAATGGACAAGTATTATGTTTCATTTGGTAATAAACGATTATTAGTATGGGGATTTGAACAAATGAATTTCAAACATTCATTAATTGAAGCCGAAGAGTTTACGTTAAATATATTCAATTATCTATTTCCGATTAAAATTGTTAAAGAATCAATTTATGAAACGAAAGAGTATCAATACGTTCGTTCAATAGATGAAGCAGTAGCTGATGGTATATCAGAAGCAAAAGCAGCGTTACAGTTACAATTAGACCAAAATGCTAAAATTTTGTCACAAAAAGTTTTGCATGAAACTACCGAGAGTGGTAAAGTAAGACTAAACTTACTAATTACTGTTAGTGAAAATATCGTAGAAGAAATACCTATCACTCAAGGAGATTGATTATGGCAAGTAAACTGTATCCAATTGACTTACAATTAGTAGAACAACATGAAGCACAAATGTTATTCGGTAATCAAGATAAACATTTAAAATTAATTGAAGAACAATTAGACGTATCAATTGTTACACGTGGAGAAGCATTTTATGTTAAAGGTACAGAAGAAGCGGCAACTCATGCCCAAGACGTATTAACCGTTTTATATGAATTGTTAAGGCAAGGATTAACAATTACCGGCCGTGATGTTATTTATGCGACTAAACTAGTAAAATCCGGCAAGAAAAATGAATTACAAACGTTGTTTGCTGATGAAATTACAAAAAACTTCCACGGTGAACCAATTCGTGTGAAAACTTTAGGTCAAAAAGAATATGTGGCAGCGATTAAACGAAATGATTTAGTTTTTGGTATTGGGCCAGCTGGAACAGGAAAAACTTTTCTCGCTGTTGTAAAGGCGGTTCATGCACTAAGAAATGGATATGTAAAACGAATTATTCTCACTCGTCCAGCTGTTGAAGCGGGTGAAAGTTTAGGGTTTTTACCAGGTGATTTAAAGGAAAAAGTTGATCCATATTTACGTCCGCTTTATGATTCGTTACATTTCGTTCTAGGTAGGGAGCATACAGCGAGATTGCAAGAACGTGAAGTCATTGAAATTGCCCCACTAGCTTATATGCGTGGACGAACATTAGACGATGCTTTCGTCATTTTAGATGAAGCGCAAAATACGACACCTGAACAAATGAAAATGTTTTTAACCCGTTTAGGCTTCGGTTCGAAAATGATTATTACCGGAGATATTACACAAATCGATTTGCCTAAAGGCATTACTTCAGGTCTAAAAATAGCAGAAAAAACGTTAAATAACATAAAGGGAATTTCCTTTGTCTATTTAGATAAAACCGATGTTGTTAGACATCCTCTTGTTCAACAAATTATTGAAGCTTATGAAAACGAGTAAAACTATAAAAAATGTTGCTCTATAAATGTTCTCATCGTTGAGGTGAATCGAAATGAAAAATAAACTTAACCAACTATTTGGTTCTATCTTTGAAATTAGAAATAAATGGATGACGATAATTGTACCTGTTATAATATTGGGCATCTTTTTTTTACTCGTGACTAAAAACAATGTTTATTTGGAAACCTATGATATTGAACGATTTGATCGGGCAAAACAAACAATTCATTCACCGATTACTATTGAAAATGAACAAGAAACTGAACGAAAGATAAGAGAAACTGTACAGGCGATAGAAGACCGTTATTCAATATCTGAAGAAATTACTGAAGAACGAATAAAATATATTGAAGAAATATTTGATGCTATTGCAACATTAGAAAGCGCTCATGAAAAAGCTAAAAAAGCAGAAGAAAAATCTGTCGACATACAAATCGATGGTGATAAAGATATACTTGAACAAAATGCTGTCACTGATTTAGATAAAATGGATCAGTTAAAACAAGTCCTTTCTGATGAAATTGTCGAATCGATTGATGATACGTATTTACTCCAATTATTGCGAATGGATGAAAAAGAGCGTGAACAAGGACAAAAGTTACTTGAGAAATCAATAACAGAAGTGTTAACAGATGGGGTAAGAACGGAAAACATTCAAAGTGCCCTCGGAAGTGTTAATCAAGATATTAAATATTCAGATTTCCCGGAAGCGAAGAAAGAAATTTTAACAGCTATTGCCAAGTTTGCGATCGTTGAAAACTCATTTTTCGATATGGAAAAGACGATGGACGCTCGTAAAGCAGCTGCAAGTAATGTAGAACCTGTTGTCATTCGTGCTGGGGAAGTTATCGTTAGTGAAGGACAAATGATTACGAATGAAATATATGAAGAATTAAAATTAGCCGGGCTTCTTGATCATGAGCGAAATGTTTTTCCAATTATTGGTTTAGCACTGCTAATTATTTTAATTATTAGTGTTATCGCTTATGAAATGAATTATTTAGCTAAAAATAAAGATTTAGATGGCCGTAAAGTTATTTCAATAGTCATTATAAGTGCAATTGTCATTTCACTTATGAAGATTATTAGTTTTTATACAGATCATTTAAACCAACTATTTTACGTCGTTCCAGTTGCGACAGGGGTTTTGCTCGTTAAACAACTCATTAATGAGCGTTTAGCAATCGTTTTAGCAATTTTATATGCCTTACTAGGCGGAATTATTTTTAATGGCAATATTCCTGGAACATTAAATATTGAAGCAGGTATTTACTTCTTGTTTTCGCAATTTGCGGCAATTATTTTTCTAAAAAATATAAAAGATCGCTTATCGATCGTACGTGCAGGTATTGGAATGGCGGTGACAAACCTAGTCATCGTAGCAATTTTTGTACTATTTTCTTTTGAAAAATATGCATTTATCGACCTGTTTTTTGTCTCAAGTTATGCACTCGTCTCAGCATTATTATCAGCAGTTCTGACGTTAGGACTTTTACCATTTTTTGAAACGAGTTTAGGCATATTATCGGATATTAAATTGTTATCATTGTCGAGTCCAAACCATCCGCTACTACGTAAATTGCTCGTTGAAGCACCAGGTACTTATCATCATTCCATTATGGTTGCAAATTTAAGTGAGACCGCTTGTGAAGCAGTCGGCGCAAATGGTTTGTTAGCAAGAGTTGGCGCTTATTATCATGATATAGGAAAAACAGTAAGACCCCATTACTTTATTGAAAACCAAATCGCCATAAAAAATCCACACGACATAATTGATCCTAAACGAAGTGCGAAGATCATTATAAGTCATCCGTATGATGGGGCAAAAATGTTACAAAAACATCGATTACCGAAAGAAATTATTGATATTGCAAAACAACATCATGGTACAACATTATTAAAATATTTTTATATAAAAGCAAAAGAATCTGATGAACATGTAAAAGAAGCGGATTTTCGCTATCCAGGACCAAAACCACAAACGATTGAAGCAGCCATCATTTCTATTTGTGACTCTGTTGAGGCGGCTGTTCGGTCTTTAAAGGAACCGACAGAAGAAAAAATTGAAGAAATTGTCGCAGCAATTATTAATGATCGATTAACAGATGGACAACTTGATGAATGCCCGATAACGATTAAACAGTTAACAAACATCCAATCTGCCATTTGTGAGACGTTAAAAGGAATTTTCCATTCACGTATCCAATATCCGGAGAAAGAGGCGAAATAAGTGATTGTCGATATAACTGATACAACTGAGCAATTGTCTACGGAACAAATTGATTTAATTGAACGATTAATACATTTTATCGCAACAAAAGAAAATGTTCCAAGTAGAGCAGAAGTTTCTGTTAATATTGTTGATCATACGACGATCCAATCATTAAATTTACAATATCGTGGATTAGATGAGCCGACAGATGTTATTTCTTTCGCACTTCAAGATGAAGTAGACGAGGAAGTTGACATTCAAAGGGATGAAACAATACCATTAATTCTCGGTGATATTATTATTTCTCTTGATCAAGCGAAGGAACAAGCACAATCTTACAACCATTCGTTAAATCGTGAACTTGGCTTTTTAACGGTACATGGATTTTTACATTTACTTGGATATGATCACTTAACGAAGGAAGACGAAGAGGTCATGTTCACTAAACAAAATCAATTGTTACAGGAGTTCGGTCTTGAAAGAAAATAAACGTAAAATTGGTTTTTCATACGCGTGGCAAGGTTTAATAAAAGTGTTTCGTGAAGAGAGAAATTTACAAATACATTTATTCATTGGCTGTTTAGTCATCTTAGCAAGCCTTTACTTTCGTTTAAATAAATTAGAATGGGCAATCATTTTAATAGTCATTTGTTTTGTCATTGTTGTAGAAATTATTAACTCGGTATTTGAACGTATCATCGATTATTTTAAACCGGACATACATCCACAAGCAAAAAATATTAAAGATATTGCAGCAAGTGCAGTTCTCATAACAGCAATATTTGCGATCATTATCGGTTTAATAATATTTTTACCAAAAATTATTTCTCATTTAAAGTTTTAATGGAGGTATATGATGAGCGAATCTTTTAAATCAGGCTTTATCGCAATTATCGGCCGGCCAAATGTTGGAAAATCAACCTTTATTAATCGGGTTATCGGTCAAAAAGTAGTTATTACAAGTGATAAAGCACAAACGACACGTCATAAAATTCAAGCTATTTACAACGATGAAAATTCACAAATTATTTTCATCGATACACCGGGTATCCATAAACCGAAACATCAATTAGGTGAATATATGGTAAAAACAGCTAAAAGTACATTAAATGAAGTTGATGCTATTATTTTCATGGTTGATGCTGAAAAAGGTTATGGAAAAGGTGATCAATATATTATCGATCAATTAGCGGATGTGAATAGTCCTGTTTATCTTGTCATTAATAAAATTGATCTCGTTCATCCCGATGATCTTTTACCATTAATTGAGTTATATACGGCAAAAGCAAATTTCACGGAAATTATTCCTATTTCTGCCTTAGAAGGAAACAATGTCAATCGTTTATTAACTGTTTTACAAGACCAACTTGAAGAAGGCCCTAAATATTATCCCGATGATCAACTAACCGACCATCCTGAGCGATTTATTATAGCTGAGCTTATTCGGGAAAAAGTTTTACAATTAACACGTGAAGAAATACCCCACTCAATAACAGTCGTAATTGATAATATCGAAAAGCGTCCATCAGAAGTTATCGTCGTTCAAGCGACAGTTGTAACCGAACGAGATTCCCAAAAAGGAATTATTATCGGAAAAGGTGGACAAATGCTTAAAAATATCGGTCAAAAAGCGAGAGAAGATATCGAACGTTTATTAGGTTCAAAAGTTTTTTTAGAACTTTGGGTAAAAGTAAGAAGAGATTGGCGAAATAAACCGTTTGACTTAAAGCAATATGGATATTTTACAGATGATTATTAACATATGGTAAATTTTAATACTTATTTTTTCATCAAAACAGGTCAATCTATTAATGATTACAATTTTGATGAAAGGTGGCTGTTTCTTATGCTCGACTTAACATGGAAAGTTTTCCGCAAAACAGGAAATATAAAAGTTTACTTACTTTTTAAAACATTACAAAGTGAACATAAGGAGCAAATGGATGGATGACAACACGTAAAACGGCCTTTTCAATTTATATTGTCAATAACAAAGGATGAGGCAGTATGCTTGAGAATATTAAAGGTGTTGTTATTAAAACACGCTCATATGGAGAAACTCATAAAATTGTAACGATATTTAGTGAAAAAAATGGTAAATTTAGTGGTGTTGCTCGTGGAGCTAATCGACCGAGAAGCAGAATGGCTGCAGTTACGCAGCCATTTATCTATGGAAATTTTTTAGTTTACTTAGGTCGTGGCTTAAGTACGATCCAACAGGGTGAAATTTTAAATGCTTTTCGTCATATTCGAGATAATATTATTAAGACAGCTTATGTAGCTTATGTTATGGAACTAACTGACAAGCTCATGGAAGAAAAGAAGCCACAACCATATTTATATAAACAATTTTTTAAAACATTACAATGGATTAATAATTTTCAAGAGCAAGACTCATATTTAGAAATACCGACGATGATGTATGAATTAAAAATATTTACTGATGCAGGATTTGCTCCTATTGTTGAAAATTGCGCTAGTTGTCAACGGTCGGATTATAATTATCGCGGTTTTTCTATCCAACACGGTGGTTTACTATGTGAAAACTGTTTTGGAAGCGATCAACGAGCCATTCAACTAACAACAAATGTTGCAAAATTATTTTATTTATTTAAACATATGTCAATCGAACGATTAGGTAACATATCGATTCAAGAAAAAAACATCATTCTCATGAGAAAAATTTTAGATGCCTATTATGATACATATGGAAGTTATTACATAAAATCACGTAATTTTTTAAAACAACTTGATCACTTGAAATAATTGCAAATTGTTGCCATAATATATTTTGATTAGATAATTTTTAAAAGTTAATATATGTTTGCGATGATGGGAGATATGTTTACATCGTTTTATTTAAAGCGAGTCTAGGGTAGTGAAAGCTAGATAATAAACGTGTAAGAAAACATTGGCACTCTCTATGCAAAATAGTTAATAAAGTGGCTTTATTTTATAAAGCAATTAGGGTGGAACCGCGGATAACCCGTCCCTATGTTTTCTTCAAGAAGAGCATAGGGGCGGGTTTATTTATTTAGGAGGTTGAAGCTTATGAATATTCAAGACATTATATTTACGTTACAAAATTTTTGGGCCAAACAAGGTTGTGTCATCATGCAAGCTTATGATGTTGAAAAGGGAGCGGGAACGATGTCGCCGATGACTTTACTCCGTTCATTAGGTCCGGAGCCTTGGAATGTCGCTTACGTTGAACCGTCACGGCGTCCAGATGATGGTCGGTATGGTGAAAATCCTAACCGATTATATCAACATCATCAATTTCAAGTCATTATGAAACCATCTCCAGACAATATTCAGCAACTGTATTTAGATTCATTAATCGCTTTAGGAATCGACCCTCTTAAACATGACATTCGTTTTGTTGAAGATAACTGGGAAAATCCGACGTTAGGTGCAGCTGGTCTAGGATGGGAAGTTTGGTTAGACGGGATGGAAATTACTCAATTTACTTACTTTCAACAAATTGGTGGCTTAGAAGCAAATCCTGTATCCGTTGAAATAACGTATGGACTTGAACGTCTAGCATCTTATATTCAGGATGAAGATAATGTGTTTGATTTAGCTTGGAATGAGACATTTACGATTAAAGATATCTTTTGGCAACCTGAATATGAGCATTCGAAGTATACGTTTGAAACCTCAACGACAGAAACACTTTTTGAGTTGTTTTCATTATATGAAAAAGAAGCAAAAATAACGATGGAAAAAGGTCTCATTTTCCCAGCTTATGATTACGTCTTAAAATGTTCCCATACGTTTAATTTACTCGATGCTAAAGGAGTTATTTCTGTAACAGAACGAACAGGTTATATTGGGAGAATTCGTCAATTAGCTCGTGAAATTGCGAAAAAATATGTTGCCGAGCGTGAACGACTTGGCTTTCCGATGATCAAACAAACTGAAGTGAGGGAGAATAATGAATAACGTATTGTTTGAAATAGGTGTTGAAGAATTACCCGCTCGTTTTATTGATGATGCGAAAAAACAATTGTTTGAGCGAACGAAACAGTGGCTAGACGATCAACGAATAACTTACGAGACGATTGAAACCTTTGCTACGCCACGTCGATTAGCTATTTTAATTAAAGATATTAACGAGTATCAACTTCCTTTAACTGAAGAAATTCGCGGACCTGCCCAAGCTATTGCTCAAGATGAAAATGGTGAGTGGACTAAAGCGGCGATTGGTTTTACAAAAGGGCAACAAAAATCCGTTGATGATATTTATATAAAAGAGATAAAAGGTAAACCATATATATTTGTTAAAAAGGAAACAAAGGGTGAAGCGGCGAAAGACTTATTAACAGACTTTCCTAAAATTATTAAAACGATTAATTTTCCACAAACGATGCACTGGGGAACTGAATCGTATTTGTTTGCACGGCCGATTCGTTGGATTGTTGCTCTATATAATGATGAAGTAATTCCCTTTTCTATTGCAAAGGTTTCAACGAGTAATAAATCATATGGTCATCGTTTTTTAGGTAAAACAGTTACATTAAGTGATCCATTAGTATATGAACAAGTACTTAAAGAAAATTATGTCATTGCTAATGACCATAAGCGAGAGAAAATGATCGTTGAGCAACTAAAACAACTTGAACGAGACCATAATTTTCAAATCGATATTGATGAACAATTACTTCGGGAAGTTTCTCATCTCGTTGAATATCCAACAGCTTTTTTAGGTACATTTGAACAATCCTTTTTGTCCTTGCCAACTGAAGTATTAACGACAGCGATGAAAGAACATCAACGTTATTTTCCGGTTAAAAATAAAGAAGGAGAATTGTTAGCTTATTTTATAGGTGTTAGAAATGGGACAGAAGACAATATAGAAACGGTAATTAAAGGTAATGAAAAAGTATTATATGCTCGCTTAGCTGATGCGGTTTTCTTTTATGAAGAAGATAAAAAACAGTCGATTGATTATTATATGAACATGTTAGAAAGAATAGTTTTTCTAGAACAATTAGGAACGGTCGCCCATAAACAAAAACGTATCGTCGGTTTAACAAAATATTTATTAGATCGTTTACAAAAGAATGAAACAGATACTAAGACGGCTTTACGAGCGGCAGAAATTGCTAAACTTGATATTCCGACATTAATGGTCGATGAGTTTCCCGAATTACAAGGTATTATTGGAGAAAAATATGCTGAACATTTCGGCGAGGACAAAGCGGTAGCTAAGGCAATTCGGGAACATTATTTACCAAAACATGCAATGGATAAAGTTCCTTCATCTCAGGTCGGAGCAATTATAAGTATTGCTGATAAAATCGATACAATTGTTGGGTGTTTAGCGATTGGACTCATTCCAACGGGCTCCCGAGACCCTTATGGTTTAAGGCGCCAAGGAATCGGTATTTTAAAAATTTTACTTCATGAAAAATGGCATATTTCCCTTGAAGATCTTATTAAAGAAGCGGTTAAACAGTATGAACACCAAGGGACGATCGAACGTATTGGATTAGATAGTTATCAAAATATGGTTGAATTCTTTAAACGTCGCCTAACGTATATTTTATCAGATGAAAATATTGAGCACGATGTTAGCGAAGCTGTATTATCAGGGTCAATTCGCTCAGTACCATTTATATTTATGAAAGCTCGTTTATTATCTAAGCGGAAAAATGATGATAATTACCGCCGTATTCAAGAAGAGTTAACTCGTGTTTTAAATATCGTTAAATCAGCACAGACTTCTGAACAGTCGATTGATGAAACATTACTCCAAACAGTTTCGGAAAAAGAATTGTATGAGAGATTTTTACAAGTTTCAACAATTGTTAAGACGGCAAGTGAACAATTAGATGCTGAGCAAGCAATTAAGACAATCGAGACATTAGCGGATTACATTTATGAATTTTTCGAAAACAACTTAGTGATGGATAAAAATGAAGCGATTAAAACAAACCGCTTAACCTTGTTAAAAAAGATAGCCCAATTAATTTTAAATTTCGCTGATTATCGTTTGATCGAGTGGCGCAAATAAATAGTATGACGTAATTTTCTTTTCCTTGTGTATTAGACTATAATAATACTATAATAGTATGACACATTGTTTAATGGGCGGTGAAAAAGTGGATTTGTCAGAAAGGCAAGAGAAAATTATTGAGATCGTTAAAGAGAATGGTCCAATTACGGGGGAGAAAATTGCCACACGCTTAAATTTGACGCGTGCGACGTTACGTCCTGATTTAGCTATTTTAACAATGGCAGGCTTTTTAGATGCTCGTCCACGTGTCGGTTATTTTTATACAGGTAAAACAGGTTCAGAGTTATTAACAGAGAAAATTAAAAAATATAAAATAAAAGATTTTTATTCCGTGCCTGTCGTCGTAGAAGAAAATGCATCTGTTTATGATGCTATTTCAACGATGTTTTTAGAGGACATTGGTACTTTATTCGTCGTCGATCAACATTCGTGTTTGACGGGTGTACTTTCACGAAAAGATTTACTACGAGCAAGTATCGGTAATCAAAATTTGAATACACTTCCTGTACATATCATTATGACACGAATGCCAAATATTACGGTTTGTCGAATGGACGATTTACTCATTTGTGCAGCTCAAAACTTAATTGATAAACAAATCGATGGTTTACCTGTTGTACAAGATACTGAAAATGGATTAGAAGTTATTGGTCGTGTAACGAAAACAACTATTACACGTGTATTCGTTGAACTCGTGACAAACGATGACATATAATAGCAGGGGGAGATATGACTATGAGCATCAAAACTGTGTACGTCTTATCTGATTCAGTCGGTGAGACAGCCGAATTAGTTCTTAAAGCGGGTTTAAGCCAATTTAATAGTGAAGATGATTATAATATTCAACGCATCCCTTACGTTACCGATCAACAAACAGTAGAAGATGCTCTTCAAGTTGCCAAAGAAAGGGATGGTGTCGTTGGATTTACCCTCGTTGACCCGAACTTACGCGGCTTCTTGAATGAGCGGGCTAAACAATTGAATATTGAAGCAATCGATATTATGGGACCGATGTTGTCAGTTATGGAACGAGCTTTTAATAAAAAGCCTCGACTAGAACCGGGATTAGTGCATAAACTTGATGAAGATTATTTTAAACGTGTTGAAGCGATTGAATTTGCCGTGAAATATGATGATGGAAGAGATTCTCGGGGTATTACACGAGCAGATATTATTTTAATCGGTGTTTCTCGAACATCAAAAACCCCACTATCACAATATTTAGCCTTACAACGGTATAAAGTAGCTAACGTACC
>Ga0079225_10001448_pt1 | contig 13313 bp, 17 predicted proteins | sample Poulit2012_FD_76344 | JGI IMG/M metagenome (GOLD analysis project Ga0079225, IMG submission 76344) | Agricultural soil microbial communities from Georgia to study Nitrogen management - Poultry litter 2012 | ecosystem: Environmental > Terrestrial > Soil > Agricultural land | place: USA: Georgia...
ATCCGCAGTACAGGGTGCCTTTGAGGTAGGGGTCATGGGAGCTTCGCCGTTCGGAGGCGATCTTGCGGGAGCGGCAATCCCCTGAAAGTGTAGAGATCTGATTTTGTCTGATTCGATCCTCTTGTCCTGGCTCCTCGGTCGTTGCTCTGGGGGTGCTCGCCCGCAGCCGTGGTCAAGGCTGGGCCGTAGGCCCACCCCGAAGGGGCGTGGCCTTGAGGACGGTGAGGACGGTGCCACGCTTGGTTCGACGGGATAGCCAGGTAGGTCATCTATGCCGCCTCCTTTTCCGTCTCGGCGCTTAGGGCCCGCTCGTGGGCGATAGGGCTGAGCATGCCCAGTGATGAATGACGCCGGTTGTCCGTGGCCATGAGAAAGTCCTCGCGTGTGGCCAGGTGGAGGTCCTCGCTGGTGGCCAAGTAGAAGTCCTCACCCCTCGCTCGTTGTGTCGAAGCCGGGTGTGAGCCCTGGACGGTGACGGTGGCGGTGCCAACCAGTCACCGCACCGCCCCGGGGAGCTCCCATTGAAGTTTGCGAGGGAACGTATGGACATCATTTCGGCCTACCAGCAGGTGGGCACTTACCGTGGCGCCGCCGAGATGTGCGGCACGACAGCGAAGACCGTGAAGCGGGTGATCGAGCGTCACGAGTCCGGTGGGGCCGCGCCGCCGCGGCGGCTGCGTGAGCACAACTACGCATCGGTGGTCGAGCTGGTCGCCAATCGGGTGCGGGCCACGCACGGCAAGATCTCGGCCAAGCGGCTGCTGCGGCAGGCTCGGGCCGCTGGGTATGCGGGCTCGGCGCGGAACTTTCGCCGGCTGGTGGCCGAGCAGAAGCAGGCCTGGCGAACGAAGCATCAGCGTGGTCGCCGGCCGGGGGTGTGGGTACCGGGTGAGCACCTGGTGATCGACTGGGGCAGCATCGGCGGGGTGCACGTGTTCTGCGCGGTGCTGGCCTGGAGCCGGATCCGGTTCGTGCGGTTCGCCGCTGACGAGCGCGCCGAGATGACACTGGCGCTGCTGGCGGAGTGCTTTGAGACGCTCGGTGGGGTGCCGAAGGTGGTGCTCGCGGACCGGATGGGCTGTTTGAAGGGTGGCGTGGTCGCGAACAAGGTCGTGCCCACGTCCGACTATGTCCGCTTCGCCACCCACTACGGCTTCCGCCCAGACTGGTGCGAGGCTGCGGACCCCGAGTCGAAGGGGATCGTGGAGAACCTGGTTGGCTACGCCAAGTCCGACCTGGTGGTGCCGCACGCTCCGTTCGACGACCTCGTCGCCGCCAACGTCGAGGCGGCGGCGTGGTGCGAGCAGGTCAACGCCGCTACCCACAGCGAGATCTGCGCGATGCCTGCCCAGCGACTGGCCACTGAGCGGGAGCTGTTGAGCGGGTTGCCGTCGCTGCGGCTACGGGTTGGCAAGATCGTCACCCGCAAGGTCGACCGGCTCTCGTGTGTGCGGTTCGCCTCGGCCCGCTACTCGGCCCCGACCAGGCTGATCGGGGCGACGGTGGAGCTGGCCCAGGCCGACGGGCGGCTGCTGATCGTCGAGCCGGATACCGGCGAGGTGGTTGCCGACCACCTGCTGGTGGCGCCGGGTGAGGCGTCGGTGGACGATGACCACTACGACGGCCCACGGCCCGCGCCCCGCAGGGCGGTGCGCCCGAAAACCGTTGCGGAAAAGGAGTTCTGCGCGCTCGGCCCGGTCGCCGAGGCGTTCATCACTGGCGCCGCTGCGGCCGGAAACACCCGGCTTGGCCCCGAGCTGGCCGAGCTCGCAGCCCTGCGCGCTTCGCACGGTGCCGAGCCGCTGCTGGCAGCGGCCGAACGCGCGGTCGCGTTCGGCCGCTGGCACGCCGCCGACGTGCGGGCCATCCTCGCTGCCGGCGCCGGCATCGCCCACCCCAAGCCAGCCGGTAATGCCCTCACGGTCGAGCTGCCACAGGTGGCCACCAGGCCGCTGACCGACTACGCCATCGGGAGCCTGTCATGACCGCGGCCACGCCACCGACGCTGGCGCCAGACCTCATCGACGGGCTGCGCCGGCTGAAGCTGGCCGCGATGCGCCAGCTCGCCCCCGAGCTGCTGGTCACCGCCAAGACCCAACGCTGGACCCCCGAGGAGTTCCTGCGCACCCTGGTCGAGGCCGAGATCGCCGCCCGCGAGGCCTCCAACGCCCGCGCCCGACTCAAGGCCGCCGCGTTCCCGGTGATCAAGACCCTCGAGGAGTTCGACGTCGCCGCCTCCTCCATCCCCCGACCCACATTCGACTACCTCGCCTCGTTGGAGTGGATCACCGCGGCCGAGAACCTCTGCCTGGTCGGGCCCGCCGGGACGGGCAAGTCCCACACACTCGTCGGTCTCGGCGTCGCCGCCGTCGAAGCCGGCCACCGGGTCCGCTACTTCACCGCCGCCGACCTCGTCGACACCCTCTACCGCAGCATGGCCGACAACTCCGTCGGCAAGGTCATCGACAGCGTCCTGCGCGCCGACCTCGTGCTGGTTGACGAGGTCGGCTTCGCCCCGCTCGACGACACCGGCGCCCAGCTGCTGTTCCGGTTCGTCGCCGCCGCCTACGAACGCCGAGCCCTCGGCATCGGCTCACACTCGCCGTTCGACCAGTGGGGACGCTTCCTGCCCGAACACACCACCGCCGTGAGCCTCCTCGACCGGCTCCTCCACCACAGCATCGTGGTCGCCACCGAGGGCGAGTCCTACCGGATGCGCCAGGCCCGCGCCCGAGGAGGTGACCGCCTCACCACCACCTGATCAAACCTCAAGGGGTCGGGACCTTTAGTTGGCCACCAGCGGGGACTGCAACCTGGCCATTGACGCCGGTGGTGGTTGTACTCCTCGATCCACGCACCGAGCCTGAGCCGAGCCTCGGTTTTGGTGGCAAAGCGCTCGAGCTGGCGGAGCTCGAACTCCATGGTGGAGTGCCAGCTTTCGATGACGGCGTTGTCCAGCGCCGAGCCGGCGCGCCCCATCGACTGGGTGATGCCCACGCGGACACAGGCGGTCTGGAAGCTCTTCGCCGTGTATTCACTGCCCTGGTCGGTGTGCAACAGAACCTTGCCCACGGCGTGTTTGCCGCCACGAATCGCTACCGCCATCTGCAGCGACGCGGTGGCCAGTTCGCTGTCGTGGTGCTCGCCCACGGCGTAGCCCACGATTCGCCGCGAACCCATGTCCAAGACGCTGTCGAGGTAGAGCTTGCCCTCGTCGGTGTGAATCTCGGTGCCGTCGCCATACCACTTGTGGTTGAGCCGATCGGTGCCGAAATCCCTGCCGATCCGGTCTTTTGCACGCCAACGGCCTCGGCCCTGGCGGGTGCTCTGTTTGCGCCGCCGCCGAGGCCTCGCGACGAGCCCGAGCTCACTCATCAACTCAGCGACGGTGTTCTCGCTGACCCGCCAGCCCTCATCAAGCAGGTCCGCGGTGATCCGTGGCGAGCCGTAAGTGCCACGATGCTTGGCGAACAACCGCCGGATCGCGACTTTCAACTGCTCACGCCGGGCATGCCGCGATGAGGCGTCGCCGTAACGCCATTTGTAGAACCACGGCTGGGACACCTCAAAAGCTCGGCACGCAGTGGCATACGGAATCTGATACTCGGCCCTCTGAGCGACGATGAAGGCAGCCACTGCTACCGGCCCATCGCCTCGTCCACCCAGAGAGCCACCGATCGCTTGAGGACATTCCCCCGCAAGCGGGAGGTACCCCCAGCTGCATCCGCAGCTCAGTGTTCTCCTTGCGCAGCCGGCCCAGCTCCTCCCGCTCAGACTCGGCCAACACGGTATCCCCGCCGTCACGTTCCTTACGGGCTTTGGCGCACCAGTTGCCCAGCGTGCCCTCGTTGATATCCAGATCCCGAGCTACCTGCGCGATCGGCTTCCCACTCTCGGTTACCAACCGGACTGCGCCCTGCTTGAAATCCTCGTCGTACTTCCGATAGTTCCTACTCATCGCCGATCATCTCCTCAAAGGCGATGTCTCTACGCTACGAGGGGAAGCCCATGGGTCTCCGGTCTCGGCGCATTTCGCCCGCAGGCGCGAGAGCAATGGCTGACGTACGCGGCCACAGTCGCGCTGTACCGCCATCGTTACGACATCACTGGGCCAACGTTGCTGGGCGCCCGGGAGACCATCACCTCTGTTGAACAAGCTGTCGAGCATCGCGCTGCGATCACTGCCCTGCGTCGTGCACAAGCGAACGGTCAACGACACGATACGAGACAGATCGGGCAGTTGCAGCGGATCCGTAACGAACGGCGCCTGTGACGTTCTAGCCCGCCCGTGTGCATCCGCCGGTGGCGCGGCAGGTAGTGGACGCGCCAGTAGCTCAGTGTCGCGTCTACCTGCTGGGAACGGACCGGAGGCCTTGAAGCGCGAGATCGACTCGTGCGACTGCGTGTCGACTCGTCCGCGCCCGGTCCGCTTGAGACAATGTGAGGGTGATCTAGATTCGTTGGCAGGAGTCCGCGTGAGTGCGTTCGATGAGATAGGTCGGCGCGCGGATGCGGGCGGACCTGAGACGATCCGATTGCTGCGCCAGCTCGGCGCACAGGTAACTCGGACGTCGTCCTTTCCTCCACCGAGCGGGCATGCGACATGGAGCGCGGCCGCGGTCGATGACCTCCTTGCCGACATGTTCTCGCAGGAGAATCGATCCAAGGTTTTCGTGCTCGCGTGCTACACGCAGGCAACTGATCAGGCATCTCTTGAACGACTCATATTGCAGTCCATACGGAACTTCCTGATTGATCAGGCAAAGGGAACGGAGCGCGGGAAGCTTCGCCGTCGACTCGACAACCTGCTCTCGAAAGACTCCCGTTTCATTCGCCCGCCTGATTTGAAGGGAATTCGGGCTTGGGCACTGCTAAATCGCCTGTTTGGCCTATGGCAAGGAGATCTTGATGCATTGCACGCGGCCGCAGGCCGTGTTCGCGGGCATCAGATTCTGAGTTGGAACAGCGCGGGAAAGACCCCGCGACAAACGGTTATCGCGCTGACTGCGGTCTGTCACGGAGTGATCGATCATGCGGACGGTTCTGTCCGCGATGAAGACTTGGCCAAAGTGGTCGAGCGGCGATTTGCCCTAGTGGCGCCGCCAGTGTTCGTCGAGATGCCTGACGGGTCTTCAGCCGCCGCGGCGGCGGCTCGGGTCGTGAGTGGCGATGAACCTTGGACCAATCTCGGAGCGCAGACGCGAGCAGAGGAGCTTTGGGCGACGCTCAGCCTAGAGGAACGGGCGCTGTTACCTGTCCTCGGCTCCAGCATGGACGAACGGAGAGCGGCTACGGGATTGGGGCGTGCCGCGACGCAGGCCTTGGGCGAGGCTCTGGCTGATCGGCTAAGACTCGCCACGGCCGATGACGAGGATCGTGAGGAGATTGTCCTGCGTATGGTCGAGCTCGCGGCCCAAGGTTCCGAATCAGGTCGTCTGTCTCAAGTGGGATCGCATACATCGCGGTCGCCGAGAGAGGAGTCGATGTGACTCGTGATGGTGCGGCTCGACGATCGAGACTCGAAAACGTCGCTGCTCACGTTGCGGTGCCGGAGAGTATTCATGCCGTGTGGACCGGCATCCCACCGGAACTCTCAGCTGGGCAAGTCTGGCGCGCGCGATGGCACGACCAAGTTCAACTTGTCACCGTTCTGAGTACCGATCAACCCACCACGGTGCTGCCCTTGTCGTTCGACCTCGACTACGTTGACGCGACCAGCACACTCATCGCCGCCGAGGCAAGTCCGTTCGGCGTACCAATAGTTGCGTGGCACACCCTCAAGCGGCGTGTGCCCAATGTGGTCCTTGACCGGTTCGCTGGGTGGTTAGATTCCGAGGTCGCGGAGACTCTTCTCCTCGGGGAGCCGCAGCAGCACAGGAACGATCAATCTACGCCGCATCCGATTCGGATCTATCGAGCCTTGATCGAGGACCTCATGGATGGACTCTCCGAAGTTCGATGGCATGGGGACGGGTCAGGTGAGTTAGGGGCCCTGCTGCGAGGTTCCGGTCTACGGGTTCAAGATGTTGCGGAGACGCTTGGAACGACGCCGCAGAGTGCGCTAGCAATCTGGCGTGGACAGCTTCCGCTCACGGAGCAAGAGGCCAGGGACATGGCTCCTGGCCTTGGTGAGTCGGCCGAGAACATTCTGGCTGCTAACCCAACCCCGCCATCAGAATTGATCGACTGCCTAGAGCACTCTCAGCGTCATCATCAAGTTTTTGCATACGCCGCTCAGCGCAACTCCGATATTGCAACGGCCTATCGCGACCTCTCCTACCAAACATGGGCTCTTGCTGCGCGTCAGACAGGTGAAAAGACCACGAACTGGGATCTCCGACTAGACACACTTCTCGCGGCGGTACTAGATGAACACTGAACAGCGTCGCCCGATTGCAGTGCCTAGGAGTCTGGTCATCGATCAGGTCACTGCGATGCTCGGCTACATTGACACGTCTGAACCCACGCTTCGTTCCCACCTATTCGATGATGCCATCGCCACTTTGACGGCGAGGGACGACATCGACGTGCGCTTGGTTCCCGACCGGGAAGTCGATGCATCCCGATGCAGCGTCGCAGGCGGCTACCTCGCGGATCAGGCTCCGCCCGTTCTGGCGATTTCAGAATCAGCGAGTCGCGGTCGGCGGGCCTTTACAGCGCTGCACGAGTACGGTCACCATCTCCAGCAGAGCGTCTACGACCTCATGGAACGTCCTACACAGCAAGCGGACGGTGGGCTCGCGCTGGAGGACGCCGCTTGCGACTCCTTCGCTTCTGCCCTCTTATTGCCCAAGGAACTGGTTCAACAACACATCGGGGCGAGGGGACCCTCCGCAGTGAGCGTCGTGTCCTTGTGGCAGGCCGCACCGCAGGTATCCAGAGCCGCCGTGTGCGTCCGTGCGGCCCTGACACTCCAGTCGCCCGGTCACGTCACGCTGCTTGACCAGGAGGGCAGCGTGGTCTTCTCTTCTTCTCGCGAGCTACCTCCCCTCCGCCGCGGCAGTGATCAGTCACGGGTGAGCGTTGTGGATGCGGCCCTGCGCACCCCCGACCGCACGATCGACGACGAAGCAGAGTTTTACTACCGTGACGGCATTCGCGGCCAAGAGCTCTACGCGCAGGCGGCCAACCTCGGCGGCATGATCGTCGTCGTCTCCGTCACTGACCGGGCAGCCTGGCGCACCCTGTCACTTCCGAAAAAGGACAACGGGCCAAAGGGCACATACAGGATCTGCGAGCACGGTGCTTGCGGACATGAGTTCCGCACGTTCGACCCGCCGTGCGCGCAGTGCGGAGTTCCTACCTGTCCGGAGTGCGGACAGTGCAACTGTGGATTTCGGCTCAGCGAACAACAGTGTCCGTCCTGCTTTCTGTTGAAGGCTGTTCATCAGTTCGACACTGCTACCGGGATCTGTCTGGACTGCAGCTGACTCTGGGCGTCCGCACGCAGAACGAATTACGTCGTCTGTCCTCTGTAGAGCATCTAGATGATGCTCCGCGTGGGGCTCCTTGCCGGGAGAGCCACCAGCTCACAGTCCCGGCAAGGAGAACATCATGACAACCATCAGCCCAACCATCACACTCGAACAGATCGTCAACGAAGCACGCCGCAGAATTGAGGTCTCGGACGACGAACTTGACGAAGCTCGGAAGCGTCGCTCAGCGATTGGCGCTGCGCTGCGCCAGGAATTCTCGGGGAGCCGGACTTACCTCAACGGCAGCATCGCTCACGGCGACGCGCTCACACCGCTGACCGACGTCGACCTCGGCGTCGTCGTGCCTGACCCTGACCACGACTACGGTCCCGGCAAGCGCGGCCCGAAGGCACTCAAGGAGCGTGCCGCAGCTGCCATCCGGGCGGGTCTCAGAGTGGAGCACGGTGACCTGGCCGTGGAGGTCAAGGGACGTAAGCGATCCATTCTCGTGCGCTTCCGCGACCCGGTCGCCCCGGGGAGGCCGGACTTCACCGCAGACGTGATCGTCGCCATCGACAATCCCGACGGCGCAGGTCTCTATATCCCGCGGTTTGAGAGCTGGGATCGCTCGCACCCCGAGAAGCACACCGACTTGATCACAGCGGCCAACCGCATGACCGATGCATGCTTCGCCCGCATCGTGCGGTTGCTGAAGCACTGGAACCGCAGTAACGGCAAGTCGCTCTGCTCCTGGAACATCAAGGCTCTCGCACTCGACTGCGTCGACGCTCCAACCGCTCTGATCGCAGGCATGCGCGACTGGTTCCGTCACGCCGTCGAGGAACTGTCACGCGCCGAGACTCCTGATCCCGCTGGTGTAGCGGCGAACCCCATCAAGCTCAACGACACCCGCACCGAGGTCGTGCGCCGGCTCAAGCGCGCTCTCGAGAAGCTCGATCGAGCAATCGCCTATGAGAAGGCCGGATACATGACCCTGGCACATAACGAGCTCGCCAAGTTCTTCAACGACCCCGAGATGCTCCCGGCACCCAGCCCGCTGGCCGTCCTGGAAGAGGAAGGTCGTCGCGTCGCTGCCGAGAAGGCCAAGGACTCCAAGACCTTCGGTGCACCCGCGCTCTTGACCGGCACCGGTGCGTCGTCTGGCCGAGACCGGGGAAACATACGCTCATGGGGCGCATGATCCCTCGCTGGTACGGGGCCGATCCTGTCTGGACGCTCCCGTTCCAACGAGATGCGCGACGCCACTATGGCGACGAAATCAAGGCGGATCTCAGGCACGACCAGCTGATCTATCGTCACTGGGGCCTCGAAATTCCCGGACGCGATCGGCCGGTGCCCGTCACTATCCTGTTCGAGGCACGCCCGCTCTATGACACCTACGGGCTCGCTGCGCAGGACTATCCACGAGTGTTCGCCGACGCCGGTCTGGCATCCCCGCACCGGATGCCAGACGACAGCCTCTGTCTCTTCTACCCCGGGGACCCGCCGGACCGGCGATGGACAGCAGAGGACGGCCTTCTCGCTCTGCTCAACCTCACAGGAGACCACCTGTTCTTCGAGACCTACTGGCGCCACACCGGTGGGCATCGCGGTGGAACGTGGCTAGCACCAGAAGCACCACACGGATATCAAGGGAGTCCACGATGAATCCTCCAGTGCCTCACTCTGAACGGGTTCTCGCTGTGATCGAACCGATCAGCTGGGACGGCATTGCGACGATCATCGCTGCACTCCTCGCGACTGTCGTCGCTGTTGCTGGCTACAGCATCCAGCAGCGAATCGCGCGTAAACAGCGACGTGCAGAGGTCTACAGCGAAGCTCTGCGAACAGTCGAGGACTACTTGGAAGCCCCATACCTCGTCCGCCGCCGCGACGGATCAGCTGCTGCACGCCAGAGCATCACCACGCATATCAGCGACATACAGTCTCGTTTGTCCTACTACTGTGCCCTTCTGGAGATTCACGCCCACACTGAGATAAGCGCTGCTTATAGGGCTTTGGTATCGGCTGCGCGCGCTGAATCCGGGAAGGCGATGAGCGAGGCTTGGGGAGAGCGGCCAACACGCCGTGACCGCGGGGTACCAATCTCGTCGCGTCTCGACCGTTCTCGCAGCGACGACGCCAGACGCCTTTTCATCTCGGCAGTGAAGGAACGAGACGCATGAACGATCATCGCCTGGCGGTGCGGCAGAGTGAAGCGCAGCAAGGCTCTTCGCCGCTTCCTGCTGGGACAGCATCATGACGGAACAGCCTGAGCCTTCGAGATACCAGGAGGTCAGCGCGGTCGCGCAGCAGATGCTCGCGCTGGGCGAATCAGGCCGCTACGAGTTCAAGCGCGACGTTGACGCCGTGACAGTCGGGCTCCTCGCCGCGCTCGCCAACTGGGTCGCTGCCGATCCGACCCGCGAGGTTGCCCACCTTCTCGTCGGCGTCGATGAGGTCGAGGACAAGACCACCGGGCTCGTGCACGGGCAGCCTTTTGGACTACCCAAGGGGCTCGACAAGGCCGTGTCCCGCATCCAAGACGTGGCGAGCAATACACGACCGATCCCGGTCGAAGTCTTCATCGTGGAGGAGGGCGTGGCCGAGATAACCCCGTTCGCCCGAGTAGAGGTGCGCCCGACGATGCCGCCACACTTTGATGACCAGGGCCGTCGCCAGACCCGGCAAGGCCGGTCCACGCGCGCGCTGACAGACGAAGAGTTGCTGCGCATCTACCTGGACCGCGAAGCGGGTAGTTTCGCTATGCGCTTCCGGCAAGTCAGTGAGGAACTGCGTTCCGCTGTCGGTGCTGTGGGCAGCCAAGTCGACCAGATCGCGGACGGGATCGAGAAGAACGTCGCGACACCAATCACGGTGCTCACCCGCACTACCCACGACGCTGCAGAAGCGGCAGAGTCCGCCTCATCTTCCGCTGATTCAGCGGCCTCGTCAGCCGACATCGTGTCCTACGAAGTCGAGCATGTGCAACGGCTCGTTCGCGAGCTTCAGGAAATCGTCGAGGACATCCAAAACGACTCCACTCAGAACCTGGCGTACAGAGTGATACGGCTACGGCGAAAGGTCTGGTGGAACTTCACGGTCGATATCTGGGAGCACAAGTCCAAGAGGGCGGACCAGTTGCAGGCCCGGCTCCGTGATCTTCTCTCCGGCGATGTTTCTCTCGATGCCGACCGCAACACCTGGGAGCTGCGGGTCTGGCAAGACCTACTCAAGGATCGTCGCGCGCAACGCGGTGAGCGGGGCACGCAGAAGTGGTGGGATGCAGCGATCCGAGAAGTCGTCTCGTTCATGGAGAACCCCGCGTACGCCGCGCCTGACCTTCCAGACCTTCGTGCGGCACTGAAGACCGATCTCGACCATGAGATCGACAACCCCGAAAGTGTGACGAACTTATTCCGTGGCCTGTTGGAAGACTCGTAAGTGCTCACTTGAAGCGGAGCGCTTACTCACCGGGGTTTCCGCCTGTGACCATCACCGTAAGTCCTTGGTGCGCGTCCAGACTGTCATCCGGTGCACGCCGAACCGGCGGCAGATGGAGACCACGCTCTCGCCTCCCGCGCGGGCAGTTCGGATAGCGCCCACTTGGCTCTCCGTCAGCGGTGTTCTAGTTTGTCTCCTAAGGTTCGTGACCACCCTCGGCTCGTCGTCAGCGGTAGACTCCGGCTCTTCATCAATGCCGAGTTTCGCCTGCTCCCACGCGGAACCGAGCCGCTCGAACCGCTGCCAGGTGTTCGGTTTGAGTCCGCCCGCGTCGACTCGTATCATTGCAGGTCAGCGCCATATTTGGCAGAATCGCCGAACACATGGCAACGCACCTTGGCAACAGCCCGGGTTGCTGAGGGAGGCTGACGCGCAGTGACGAGCGCTCACATCTACCCGAGAGAACGCGCCGACGGCACCACCGCGTACCGCGTCATGTTCCGCATCACGGCCGCCAGGTGGGGGAGACGTTCGACGATCCCGCCGGGGTCGAAAGCTTTGCCGGTATGGTGCGTTCCTACGGCGGCGAGACGGCCCGCGAGGTACGCCTGACCCGCAAGCACGTGTCCGGCTGGGTGGACGACCAGTTACAGCACGGGTATGCCTCCAAGACGATACGCAACAGGCACTCGGTGCTCTCTGCCGCGATGGCATCCGCTGTCGACGGGCCTGGCCAGGAGCAACCCCGCGAAGGGCACACGCATCGCGGCGACCGAACAGCGCAGCATGGTCTCCCTGACTCACGGAGAGTTCGCGGTGCTGTTGGGGCACACCCCGGTTCGCTGGCGGGCACTGACGATGACGCTGGCCGCGACCGGTTGCGCATCGGAGAGGCCGCCGCGCTACGCATCGGTGACCTGTCCCTCGACGACGACACCCCGAGCCTGCGAGTGGAGCGGGCCTGGAAGTGGACCGACGGTAAGCCGGTCGAGGTCGGTGCGCAGAAGATCCGGCGAGGCAGGTGCACCATGAGCCTGTCACCCGAGGTCGTGGCCATGCTGCGACCACTAGTCGGCGCGGCGCCGAGGAGTACGTGTTCACCCGCGCCGAGGGCGGGGTGGTGCGCAACGTCGACTACCGCGAGGACGGCCGGCTGCCCGCGCCACACGCCGCCGGGGACGAGCTGACCAAGCAGCCAAGCGGCCACGCATCCACGACCTGCGACACACGCATGCCCCATGGCTCATCGCCGCCGGTGTGCCGTTGCCCTACATCCAGGCCAGGCTCGGACACGAGTCCATCCAGACCACCGCCGACACCTACGGCCACCTGCTGCCTGAGACGCAGAGCAGCATGGCCGCCGCCGCCGGGGCGGCGCTGACCCAGGCCATGCCCGAGCTGGAAGGCTAGCCAACGAGCTGAGACACGCGGCCAGGGGTGATGTCCAGCAGTGCCGCAGCGTCCCGAGTGGAGTACCCCGCCTCGGACAGGCTCCGTGCCATCTCGGCTACCTCACCGCGCACGGCCGCCTCGCGAGCCAGCAAGTCGCGGCGCTCATCCCCCACACGGGCGGCGTCGCGAATCACCTCATCCTCCACGTCAAACTTGAACGCGACATCCGCCTGAGCATCGTCGTCGAGGTCGTCCATCAGGATGATGACCTCACGGACGTAGCGCCTCAGCCCCTCCAGCGAGCGGGCGTACGTGTGGGCTCCGGGCACGCTGGGCACGTCGGCTAGCCACTGTCCGTCCTCGCGGGTGACGATTACCAGGTACGTCACAGCAACCACCTCTTCCCTAGCGCTGGAGCAAGGTCCGACTGGATCTTGTACAGCGTTCCCTGGGGGATGTCTCCCGGATGCTGGGGTACCGCCGTGCTGACAGTGACGCCATCAGCAGCGGTGACCTCGAATCGCTTGTGCGAACCGACGGTGCGTGTGTGCACCCCGCCCGCCTTGCGGATTCTCCGCTCGACATCCCTTGCTCTCATGAGCATAGGTATAGTTGCTAAACACTGCAAGCGTCAAGCGACTATACACCGCTTATGCCGAACTCACTCGGCGCGCGCTCGACGGGATGGTCGATCGGCCGTGGCGCGGCACGTGAAGCTCAGTAGCCGGTGGAAATCAGGGATCCGAGCGGCTTCCAGGGGTTTAGAAGCTGCTACGGAGGTCCACTCGAGACGAGGCCTTGCTGCTGGTTGCCTGACCCGCACGCGGGGCTGTGAGCAAGCTGGGACAGGGTTACGCCTCGTCGAACCAGCGCGCAGCCATGAGCGCGAGTTGGGTGCGGTTCTCACGCTCGAACTTGCGCATGAGTCTGGAGACGTATTGTTTCACCGTGGCCTCGCTGAGGTAGAGGCTGCGGCCGATCGCGGTGTTGGATGCTCCTGTCGCCACGAGCCGTAGGATTTCGCGTTCGCGATCCGGTAGGTCTGGCATCGGCGTGGCGGTC
>Ga0079225_10001449_pt1 | contig 13309 bp, 6 predicted proteins | sample Poulit2012_FD_76344 | JGI IMG/M metagenome (GOLD analysis project Ga0079225, IMG submission 76344) | Agricultural soil microbial communities from Georgia to study Nitrogen management - Poultry litter 2012 | ecosystem: Environmental > Terrestrial > Soil > Agricultural land | place: USA: Georgia...
ATGCAATTAAAGTGAAAGATTTTTCTCCATATACATTAAGTGGTGTATTATCAAAATCGACTCTATCTATTTCTCCAAATATATGACCCTGGTTGAATCGAATAGCCTTTCCGAATGGACCTGATTTATCATATAATAGTTTTGATTCATCATCATGATAAGGCCATTCGAAAACATTGTATTTATTCTCGTCTCCTATTTTCTTTAAGTTTATTTCAAACGATTTATTAACAATATTGCTATCATAATAGGACTCCCACCTACCAGTCTTACTTACTCTATTAAAATCCCAAAATGCAATCAAACCATCCATGCTAGAAATATACTTAATTCTATTATCATATGTATCATGATTATTTATAAAAAAATAACTTATTATAAATAGTAGTGTATACAATAAATTTGTATTGTAAGAAATCATTATAAATGACAATAAGTATTAACTGAATATAATTAATTAGTTATTTAATTATGGTCTTAATCAGCTATAAAAGCTCCTCCCACACAACAGGCGAATTCAAATGAACTCATTTCTCCTGCATTTCGATTTTCATCTCACTGATACACCGAAAACTAATTCCTGATTCCGTGAACTAAATTTCTGTTTCCTTTCTAAGGTCTTTATTTCCAGCCAGTTGCCATATTTCGTATCTTCACCCAACAGGTGAACCCCGAACCCAACGACGGCTATGTGAATTTTGAGTTCCAGCTAACCTCCACACCCATCACATCTACGGCTGGTTTGGCCTTCATCGGCTCCCAGCTTGCCGAAACCAAATTTGAGAACCATCTGCGGGCTTTTTGCCCGGCCGTGCAACGCAAAGATCGCATTCCCGACGCTGATATCGTCCGGTCGATGATCGGACTGATCTGTGTCGGCAAGCCTCATTTCGATGCCATAACGGAGTATCGAAGCGAGCCTTTCTTTACCCAGGCGTTGGGCTTGAACCGGCTGCCCTCCGCCGAAATCCTTCGTCAGCGTATTCAGGCTCTTCCCGAGAAGGCCGGACACGTATTCCGCGATTTTACCATCCGCCAATTGCGCCGCCATCAGGACGTTCTGACCGAACACCTTCATTCGACCGACTACAGCGTAATCCATGTGGATGTGACTCCCATGGACAATTCCGACTCTAAAAAAGAAGGTATCAGTTACACCTACAAGAAGTTTTCCGGGTACGCTCCCATCTTCGCCTACATCGGACCGTTCGGTTTTATGCTGAACAATGAGCTGCGCGAGGGCAGCTCCCACTGCAACTGTGAGGGCACCACTCGGGTGGCTGGAGCAAACCCTTGCCATGGCCGAAAAGACCACCAAAGCTCGACGGCTTCTGGTTACCGACGCCGGCCATGATGCCTCCGACAATCTGCTCATGCTGGATCAGGCCCCGGGAACCGGGTTTTGTGGTTAAGCGCAATCTGCGTAAAGAAGATCGGAGCCAGTGGCTGGCTCTGGCCAAACAGCAGACAGGGGAGTCGGAGTACGAAAAAATCGATATCGGTACGCGTGCCTGGTACGGGGAGCGGGAGCTTCCCCTGCCCGGACAGCCCGAGACGATCCTCCGGGTTGTCTTTGGGCCATCGAACGCTTTGCTGCCCCCGACGGACAGATGCTGGTGGAACCCCAGATTACCGTCGAAGCCTACTGGACCTCTCTGGACTGGACACCGCAGCAGATTCAGCTTTTTTATCAGCAGCGCGGTACCAGCGAGCAGTATCACAGCGAGTTCAAAATCGACCTGGATATGGAGCGGCTGCCCTCGGGCAAGTTCACTGTCAACCAGCACCTGCTCGACATGGGCATGATCGCTTACAACCTGCTTCGTCTGCTCGGCCAGCAGTCTCTGAACAGCGGCTTGGTACCCGGCCGAAAGTCCCAAAGCCAAAGATTGCGTCTGCGAACGGTGATGCAGAACCTGATCTATATGGCCGGGCGTATTGTTCATCACGCCCGGCGGCGGATCTTGCAGATCTTCCAGGGCCACGGCTGGGCGTCAACAGCGATGGAAGTCGCCCGCGACCCCGGCTAACGAGATTTGCCCCCCGACACTTCGTAAAACAGAGCCTTTTACGACCCGGTCATGGCAGAGGAGTGCTTGAAAATGACGGTTACGGCCACATTGACGATAAAACACATCCAGATTCAGCATCCTCGCCTACTGGTTTGGACGCAAGGAGCAAAAGCCAAGGCCGATTCAAGCCACTGACGGTGAAACACGAATAAGTACGTTAAAGAACAAATCTAAGATCCGACTTCACGGATTCAGGTTAATTCCAAAGACACTTAGCATCCATCTGCCCACACCAGCGGTCGGACGGATGTCTATCTTATGTGGATATGGTAAAATTTATGATTGGTTTAATGTGAGTGGACAAACAATGAGATCAGTGAATATCGCCTCGAAGCCATCTTTCGGCTAGCACTGGGAGTAGAAAGACTCCCCTTTTTCCAAGATCCTTAGCCAGAGGATCCAGGCGATGCCTGAGGATGCCACCTACAGAGGATTCGATGGGTATGCACCTGTCTTCGTCTACATCGGTTCCCTTCAGCTGATGCTAAACAACCAGCTTCATAAGGGCAGCGCCTACTGTAAATTTGAAATAACCGGCACGTTGCTTGAACAGACACTGAAGATGGCCACGAGCAGCTTCGATTACCGGCGGCTGCTTGTTAGCGACACCGGATACGATTCAATGTAGAGCTTTGGTTTTTTGACAAGACCCCGGATACCGACTTTGTAATCAAACGCAACCCGCGCAAAGAGGACCAGGCCGAATGCTGGCACAGGCGTATGCCAAAAAAACAACAAGTAGATCCAAGAAATGTACTTCCAGAAGCTGAACTACGATGTTCTTAACTAGTACGCGGAGCCTGAATAGTTCATCTCGAGTAAAAATAAAACTATGAAAATCTGATCAAAAACTCTTTCCGTATGATTGATCATTTTGTCGAAAAAGGGACACAGGATAACTGCTGGTTGTTACCAAGGTTATGATAAAAACCTACTGGACCACACAGGAATATGAGACAGAAGCATTTGAACAGAATTCAGCTCCAAATCGATTCTATTTTTACAAGGTGGAGATTGAGTTAACTCTTTGCTCACTTAAACTGAGTAGCTATGTTTAAGAATTTTAAATAGTTTGAAAAATAACAGAGTTTGAACCAGAAGGTCATGAATACAGAGATTAGTTTATGTTATTTATAAAATGAAGTTTCCTCACCCTTGGGTGGAATTGGCGGAGTTAATTCAATAGGCTCAGCATATTCACCATCCATTTTATATGGCAACTTAAATAATCTATCACCTCTGGAATTTGTAAAATATAATCTAGAAATAGAATCCTCTTCGGAATTACTGTCAGCCCATATTGCATAAAATGGATCTTTTGGATTGTGAGGGCGCCGAACATATGCATGATTAAATTCGCTGTTAATTGTAACTTGTCTTTTCAACTGCCACCAATCATTATCAGGGTCCGCTGGATTGATTGTTTCATATAAACCTATTTCTCCACCATTAAAAGTAGGTTGTGGTCCAGGAAGTGCTGGAGCTATAAGAGTCCATCTATCGTCATGTATATAAAAAGCACCAGTGTCATATGCATGATCTGATATCGTAACATATTGTGTTGACCATTCATGGCCATTCCACCTCGTTACTTTCCAAGAACGTGGTCGATTCTCAAGAACAGGCGCAGCCCCAAAAGTAGTTATATATAGTATTACAGGATATCCATTTTTATCAAAAAGCAACATATTTGGATATACATTTTTACCTTGTGTTTCATAATCTTTAAGCATAGCTGGATTATTTACATTATCTAGTGGTGTAGTAACTGGTGTACCATCAGCGGTTGTCCAAGTTTCACCAAAGTCAGTAGTTTGCAGATAATATAAATTGGTTCGTCTATCGACATTATTATCAGGGTGATAATTAAATGCCGTTGCTATTGTATCTCCATGCACTCTACTTACTTGATAATGTCCCCCAAAACCAGCAAGCTTCTGAAGATCTTCAGCTGAGTTTGAGGTCCAATTTGTACCATCTCTATTTGTTTCCCAGTATAATTCACGTCCATTTGTGTAGAGAGTAAGAAGATGGAAAAAGCCTTTTTCAGGTACATGCCAAATTTGAGAATATGTTTGCTCACGTTCTATTATTTGCTGAAATGAATCAATAGAATAAGGCTCTTCGCTTTTATATATTTGACCAGGTCGGTGACGGGATCTTCCTGCTATAAAAACCCAAATATAACCTTCATTATCAATGCTAATACTTGGATTATCATGAGGATCATCTATACCTCTCTGATCCCGAACAACTGTTGGCTTGGGTACTTGATGTTTTTCATGATCATAATAAGATATCATAGCCAATAAATAACGGTTATTAGGTCCTGTATCACCTCCATAAACAAAAAATGTTTTATTTACTTCTGGAGCATATATCGCCATAGGGGCAACTGTATGTGGCCATGCAAAAGAAAGTGGTCCTGAATATTTAAACTTATTTGAACCGTATCCTGGAGAATGAGGCCTATCTTGCATTGGCCCATGTGCCCACCAAATTCCTCTATAACCATCTAGCTTTTGATTGTCTAAAAAAACAGAGTCATATTTACTCTCAGTGCCCTGAGAGTATAGGTCATGAGAAAACAATATAATAATTATAAATAAAAAATAAGTACGCATAATATTTTATATATTACAATAATATTAGTTAAATTTTATGCTTCTTAGCTCAATACCATTCTGTGTAGAATTTTTATTTAGGAATTTTATATTTAGATCCACATATTCATTTACCTCTTTGATTGGCATGCTGTATATAGTGTCCTTCAAATGGTTCATATCTACAATAGAAGACTCACCTATAGTTTCATTATGTGCTTTAACTATTACTTGCCAATCTGATCCATACAGATCATCAAAATTTACAATATCTAAAGATATTATATTTATATTTGTTAAATCGATATTATTTATATGAACAGATGCATCAGTATCATTAGTAATTAGATGGTTTGGCTGCAAGAAATGAGGAGTGTAGATCCTCATATTACTTATAGAATCAATATCTGACACAAAAATTCTCGGGTTATATAATACTCTAATATCTGCTGTTTCTGCAGATGGAACCTCATTATTTCCTTGATCTACATAAGAAGCCTTTATTATCAAATAACCAGGTTCAGTATCTTCAGAAACAAATAAACTCCCCTCCAACGGAATTGACATAGCTGATCTACTCTGATTATTAGAATTAAAAATATAATTAGCTATATAACCTGCTTCATCTTGAGATATAGAGGGATGTGCTGGCATGATAGCAGATCCCCATTTTTCAATACTTCCTTCAATAATAGAATTGGATATTAATTCATAACCTTTATTATTGTCTACATAATTATCTGCTATATCAACAAAAGAAGGCCCTACCGCTGTCTGATCTAAGCTGTGACATTGATAACAATTATTATCTTCTATTAGTCTTTTCCCCAAGATTGATTCAATAGAATAATAAGTTGGTGAATCATTTAAAAGAGCAATAAACTCATCAAGATCATTACCATTAGGAAGAAATCCTGTCCATGTACTGATATTTTCTTCATCTATAATTTGGTCCTCTTCATCATCAATAGTGATAGAATATCTAATCTCTTCCCCTGGTATATAAAGACTTTTATTTGAGTTAATAAAATCAATATTAACAATAGGTGGCTCATTACCAGCTATTATTTTTATCTCGTCAGAATCTGATTCACCTTCAGAATCAGTTACAGTTAGAGTAGCCTTATATAAACCAGGATCATTTATAGTGAATTCAGGCTCTTGTATATCAAAATTAATTTGATCACCTTTATCCGATTCAATTACCCAATGATATTCAACTATATTGTCATCATAGTCTATAGTACCTTTAGTTGATAATAATATATTCAATGGAATAGATCCTCTTGGTTTGTTTACTGAAGCGGATGCGATAGGTCTCCGATTTCCATCATTATAACTTATTCTAAAAAGCTTAGAATCTTTACTATTGGGTTGATATGATTCATGGCCATACTGCAATACATACAAATCACCATCAGGACTGAATTTCATATCTATTATACCAGTAAAAGAACCTAATGGTAGAAATTCCTCCATAGATTTATAATTACCATTTTCATTAAAACTAATCACCATAATCCATCCTCGTACATAGTCTGTAACAAACCATTTACCATTATAATATGATGGAAATGGGTTTGATGCATCAATATAGTCTGATACTCGATAAAATGGCCCCCCCACAGCACTTAAACTACCACTGCCAGGAATAGGAAACTCCGTAGAAGGATTCCGATCATACCAAACTAAGGCTGAAACTGGTGGAGCAGGCAAATTGGATAATCCAGTATTATAAGGAGAATCATTTATGATATTAGTAGTGTCATAATCAGTTTCAATATCTAAATATTTTTTATTATCAGCTAAAAAGAAAGGCCAACCAAAATTTCCTGCTGATCTTGCTTGATTAAATTCATCTGTACTTGGTCCAACTTCACCCCAATATAACCACCCAGTTTCATTGTCCAGACTTAATCGCCATGGATTTCTGACACCTAAAATATAGATCTCTGGTCTTGTATAAATCTCATCATTTTGGAATAAGTTACCCTCAGGTATTGTATATGTACCGTTGTCACCTGGTTTAATCCGTAATATGGATCCTCTTAAATCATTTGTATTACCAGAAGTTCTTCTTGAATCTCCATGACGAGTATTTATACTTCCACCAGAATTATCCCCAGTGGCTATATAAAGATTTCCCTCTTTATCAAAGACCATACCACCACCCAAATGACAGCACCTCTCCCTTTGAGTTCTCCATTCAAGTAAAGTATTCTTGCTATTAAGATTGATTGAGCCATTTTCCCATATATATTGTGTAAGTAGACTTATCGGTTCATCTGTAGCTGGAGAATAATAAAAATATATATATCCATTATTTTCGAAATCCGGATCTAAAACTACACCATGCATTCCATCATCTGCGTCATATTTATCACCTGATGTTGTATAGGGTTGGTTATAATTTCTATTAACAGGTATATAAGCTATATTATTTAGAGAATTAGTATAAGGATTAAATAACTTTACACCACCTTCTTTTTCAACTATCACAATATTTCCATTGGGCATAAAATCCATGGCCATTGGCTGATCAAGACCATCTACAACCTCTTCAATTTCAAATCTATTTAAATCCGGTTTAGTTAATTTATCAGTTCCGCCACTCTGTGCAGCACATGAGATTACGAAAGAAGATAAAATAATCAAACATAAATAGTTTTTTATATGAGCCATATCTTTGCGAAAAAAATTAAATTAACCTCATTTATATTCAGTTGAAACTTCAAGCTTCACATCATTATAGATTCCTTTATCTAGCCTTTGCACTCATATATGAACTCTTTATAGTAGTTACTCCATATGAGAATTTTACTTGACTACTTGGTTATACGATCTCATAGATTAGTTATATCCTTTTACAAACCTATGTCTAATTTCGTTGAATAAGCAAAGAATTTTATTTGTTTGCCTCAAAATAATTACTCAATGTTATTATAGACAATGTCTCTGCCATTTCTACTTTCGACGAATGGTTCATTTGCGTTGCTCTTCCAATTACCTACATAACATTTTAGATAGAGTTATCTTTAACACTGACTATCAATTCATATAAGCACAACAGATCAAAAGCAGATTAGAAGCTGCTTCTACAATCCGCTCCCGAGGACTCAACCCTGCTCAAGCGTTTCGTGCTGTTTGGAAAACTCAATAGCCGGGATTTTGATCACTTTGATCAATTGCATTATTTAGCTCTATTTCTGTTTCCGGTATTGGCCAAAAAAAGTGCCTATCATCAATCTCTATACCATAGTTAGAGAATATTTCTTTAACTTTATTTTTGTCAAGTCTCTTTAAGTCCAGCCATCGTTTCCCACCTTCAACGTATGTTTCATAGGCTCTTTCCAAAAATATTACATCAATAAATTCTTCTAAGCTTGAGAAATCACTTTGTTGATAATCAATCTCAGACGTTTGGGTGGGATCATGACCATATGCCCGCCTCTGTACCATATTCAATGCGTCTAACCCTTCCTGAGTAACAAAATTATTAGTTTTAGCTGATGCCTCTGCGAAGATTAATAGAACATCTGCATACCTATAAAATGGATAGTCATTACCACCTCCACCTATTCTTTCCATATCTATAAATTTAGTACTAAGAACTGTACTTGGTCCTAGTCCAAAATCCCATGAATAAAATAGCTGCTTTCTTAAATCATCATTACTCCATTGATTCCAAAAAGAGGCTTGATTAGTGGTATCAATATATTGAGCAAATAAACCTCCTCCGTTGTAGTACGGAGAGGATGGATGATGAAGAAATTCTACATAACTCCAACCAGACTCTCTGTTATACTTTAAATAAAATATTTCTTCCTGTGTATTATCAATTGTAGGACCATATAGATTCTGAAAATCAGATTCACTTACTACTTCTACAAGCGAAAATTTATTTGAAGTGATGATATCGCCTGATTTTTCCATCGCACCACTATTGTCTCCAAGAACCAAGTAAACATTAGCTAATACTGCTTTTGCAGCCCAGACTGTAGGTCGCCCAGATACTGAAGGTGTGTCAGGTAGATATTGTTCGGCAAACTCTAAATCTTCAATGATTTGATCATAGACTAATTCAGAACTGCTTAAAGGAACATGTAATTCTTCCATATTTTCCACAGTTCTGAGAACTATGTTTCCGAAATTCTGTACCAGATGAAAATAAATAAATGCTCTCATAAAACGAGCTTCAGCTACATAGTGATTAATGGTAGAATCATCCAATTCAGCAGAACCTGCATTTCTTATAACTATGTTAGCATTTCGAATTCCTAAATAGAACTGATCCCATATTGAACCAATTCGAGTAATATTAGTATTGTCGAGACCTTGCATTTCATTTAATACGCTATAGCTTCCTCTGCCTTGTATTATATCACTATATGACTCTAATTGTGCAGGGTATAAAAAGCCAAATCCATTATATGCTCTTATTGGTGGAAATATTGCATTCACTGCAGTTTCTAGTTCTCCTGCATTATTATAAAAAGTTTCCTCAACAACAGATTTAGGATTCTCTTGCAATATATCACTACAAGATGATACTATTAATACAACTATAATTAGATAATTTTTCATAGTGACTTATTTTATAATTTTGAAAATCTCTAAATACTTAATTTAATTCCAAAATTAACTGATTTGTTTACAGGATATGAGTGATGATCAATTCCAATATTAATAGAACTAGATCCACCATATGAATTAACTTCAGGATCCCATCTCGAATATTTAGTAAATGTTATAAGATTAACACCACTGAAGTAAATTTGCATATTGCTAATATTAGATAATCCCAACATGTTGACTGGAAGATTGTAGGCTAATTGGATATTTCTAAATCTCAAATATGATCCATCTTCTACTTGACGTGTAGAGAATAATACTTGATTTTGAAAACTTGGATTAGGATATTTTGCATCTTGATTATCTACCGTCCACCTATCATAGTAGACTTCTCTTGGCATATTACCACCAAAATCTACATCCAATGTATTATTCAGTCCAGATAAATTAAATATATCAGCACCTTGAACTCCTTGCAGGAATATTCCCAATTCAAAATTTGAATATGATAAAGTTGAATTAAAACCATATATAAAATTAGGATTCGGATCACCTATTATAGTTTTATCGTCAGAGTTAATTACCCCATCATCATTTAGATCTGCATATTTTAAAAAACCATCATCATCATAACCATCCTGTACATATCCGTAAAAAATACCTAGAGGCTGACCTTCTTTTAAAATATTTATGTAGTCATTAGCTAAAGTAACATTATATCTACTTCCTAGAATATCCTGATTGTCATATAACTCTTTTACATTATTTCTATTAAACGAAATATTAGCATCCACACTCCACATAAGTCTACTACCAGATATAATATTTGCATTTAATCCTATGTCCAAACCTCTATTTGTAATAACACCAACATTGTCAATTGTTTGTCTAAAACCAACAGATGGTGACATTGGAACAGGATTTAATAAATCTGTAGTATTCTTATAGTAGTAATCAGCGGTTATTGAGAAACGATCGTCCAATACACTGATATCTAATCCTATATTAGTCTGCTGTGTAGTTTCCCATTTCAAGCTACCAGGTAATGTTGTTCCTGGCGCATAAGTGGGATGATAATTTCCACCAAAGACAGTTTGACCAGAAAATAATCTATTAAGAGTGGCGTATGCACCAATGGCTTGACTTCCTGTTATACCCCAACTCATTCTGAGTTTTAGGTCAGAAATAACTTGCGATTGATTCATGAATGTTTCATTCGAAATTCGCCATGCTAATGCACCTGAAGGAAAGTACCCCCATTTACTACCTTCACTAAATATTGATGATCCATCTGCTCTATATGCTACTGTCAGTAAGTAACGATCATCAAAATTGTAGTTTATCCGCCCTAGGCCAGATAATATTGTGTTCTCTGAATAGCTTGAACCAGGTACACCCGGATTAGAAGAAGCTCCAAGATCATACGATTCTTGTATATCTGTCTGAAAACCAGTTCCACTTGCATTTAATGAAGAGTAACTGAATCTCTGTGTGGTAAAACCAAAGACACTTGAAATACTATGCCTACCAAAATTTTGTTCGTAGGACACTGTATTTTCATTAAGTACATTTATTGATTCACTCGAACTCTTGGTTGCTTGTGCTGCAGCTCCGTGATAATTGTTAGTTCGATAAAAGTCATGGCTACTATTATCATTTTGAATACCCCCCATTACTCTAAGTGATAAAGATGATGAAATATCATATTCAAAATGAGCATTTGCTAACACAATATTTGCAGTATTTTTAGACTTTGTTTCATTTATAAACAACATTGGATTTCGTATCTCTGGTGACCAATGATATACTTGTCGTAAGTCCCTGATGGTTCCATCTTCATTATATGGAGTAATTGTTGGAAATGAGTATAGTGCACCTGAGAATAAAGATGTACCTCTCCCCCCCCCACTACTACTTTGATTATCTTTTGTATTCTTTACTAAATTTAAATTAGTTCCAATTCTTGCATCATCAGAAATATTATGAGAAATATTACTTAATAATGAATACCTGGAATAACCGCTATTTTCAATAATACCTCTTTCATCTAGTAATCCTCCAGATATAGTAAATCTAGTACTTTCAGTGCCGCTACTAACATTGATGTGATGATTTTGAATGGGAGCATCTCTAAATATATAATCTTGCCAATCGAATCCTGTACTAAAATTATTAATTTCTTCTTGTGTAAAGGCATTTCCCCAACCATCATTCATACCAACAATATTATAAAACTCCGCATATTCCTTTGCATTCATCATATCTATTTTACTTCTGATACTTTGAATACCTATACTTGACTCGATATCCACATTAGTTTGGCCAGGTGTACCACTTTTTGTTGTAATGACAATTACACCGTTTGCTCCACGTGAGCCATAAATAGATGTGGCCGATGCATCCTTTAATACTTCAATTGATTCTATGTCTAGATTGTTAAATACAGTAGGGTTGCTCCCTGTGAGAGGAAAACCATCAACAACATAGAGAGGTTCATTATTTCCTTGTATTGAATTAGTACCTCGGATCCTAATACTTATTGACCCTCCAGGTTCTCCAGAGTTTTGTATAACTTGTACACCTGCAGTTCTTCCTTTAAGTGACTCCATGACATTAGTAGTATGAATAGCACCGATATCTTCACTAGATATTGATCCGACTGATCCAGTTAAGTCACTTTTCTCAACAGTACCATATCCTATTGCTATTACTTCATCTAAGCCAAATACTTCTTGCTCTAATTCAATTGGTATATTTGACCTACCATTAATAGGCACTTCTAAACTTCTATATCCTATAAATGAAACCATCAATGTACCCTGAAGACTGTTTACTGACAATTCAAATTCTCCAGAAGAATCGGTAGCTACCCCAGTTGTTGAACCTAATATAACTACATTGACCCCAGGTATTGCCTCACCTGTTTCTACATCAGTAACTATACCTGTAATCGTTTCTTGCAATATAGAAGAAATGTCTTCAATGACATCTTTCTCCTGTAAAATTACAATATTACGAACTGTAATATATTCAATTCCATATGGAAGAATATCTTTAAGAACTGCATCTAATGATACAGGTCCGGATCGATAACTAATTAGTTTACTAGAGGGGAGAATCTTACTATTATAATTAAACGTCACACCTGCCTTTCGGCCTAAGTGCCTAATAGCTTGATCCAAAGGCACTTCATCCATATCAACCGATACCAAGGCTTGACGAAGATCTATGTTATTGGGCTCACTTCGATGAATATTATCATGCATACCATCGACAAGAGCTACCTGTCCTACTCCTATTTGAAATGGTATGAACAATAAAAGAAGAACTGAAAAGGCCCAATTACAGGATATTATCGTATACTGACTTTTATTTATATCTGCATTCATAATCAATCATCTTTAGTGTATTCCTATAAATACTTTCCCATTTTCAATCTCATATTCGAAATCAGCCATCTCTTTAAGGACCTTCAGTGAGTTTTCCAGAGAAAGACCTTTGAAGTGGTATACAAAGGTCTCTTCTGCCACTTCTTGGTCTAAGAAGACGAAATCCACGCCGTACCAGCGTTCAAAGGTTTTGGAGATGGTGCGGAACGACTCTCTGACAAATAGAAACTCATGGTCGATCCAGGCAATGGATACTGCGGCATCTGTAGCTTCTGCCACTCCCAACCCGCTGCTCTTATCCCAGGATATTCTCTGATCTGTCTGTAGCGATCGGGTGATTCCTTCATCCTTGGAAGTCACCTCTACTGAACCTGTCAAAAGCGTAATCTCAATAGTCTCATCCTCCTGATACGCTTTAACATTGAATGAGGTACTGGTCACGACTGTGGAAATCGCACCACTTTCGACAACAAACGGGCGGCTGATATCAGATTCGAAATCAAAATACGCCTCACCAGTGAGTATGACGATTCGCTCCTCATCAGAAAACGTCTCTGGATGCTTCAGGGAAGTTGCAGCTCCAAGCCAGACCGTTGAACCATCCGGCAACACGATTCCAGATATCTGACCCCGTGGAGTGGACTTCTCCACGATCTGTATCGGTTCAATCGCG
>Ga0079225_10001450_pt1 | contig 13309 bp, 12 predicted proteins | sample Poulit2012_FD_76344 | JGI IMG/M metagenome (GOLD analysis project Ga0079225, IMG submission 76344) | Agricultural soil microbial communities from Georgia to study Nitrogen management - Poultry litter 2012 | ecosystem: Environmental > Terrestrial > Soil > Agricultural land | place: USA: Georgia...
ATAATGAATGGTGATTAATTAATGTCTTTAGGAAGGTTACAAAAGGTAATCGGACATAGTGGATATGCATCGAGATGTATGGCATAGTAATTAATTGTAGAAGGAAAAGTCAAAGTAGATGGAAAGACTGTAACTAAATTAGGGACAAGGGTATCGCTAAACGATAATGTTGAAATTGAAGGAATTCCCCTTGAGAAGGAAATGCCTGTTTATTATTTACTTTATAAACCCCGAGAGGTTATCTCAAGTGTCAAGGATGATCGTGGTAGAACAGTTGTTACTGACTTTTTACCAGAGGTCAGTAAGAGGATATATCCTATTGGTCGATTAGACTATCAATCATCAGGTATTATTTTACTTACAAATGATGGTGAATTTGCCCATTTAATGATGCATCCAAAGCATGAGATTAACAAAGAATACCTAGTTAAAGTAAAAGGTTTACCAAAAAAGGAAGATATGATAGCAATCAGAAAAGGTGTTAAAAGTGAAGGAGAACTATTGCGGGCGATAAAGAGTAGGGTTCTTAATGTAAACCACCAGGCAAAAACAGCAATTATCGAGTTAACCTTGCGTGAGGGTAGGTACCGACATATTCGAAGGATGATGGAAAAGCTCGGCTACCCTGTTGAAAAGCTCAAGCGTGAAAAGTTCGGCTTCTTAACCTTACAAGGTTTACAACCTGGGGAATATCGCGAACTCAATCCGAAGGAAGTAAATCAACTTCGTAACCTAGCATTAAAAAATGTTAAAAATTAGACACATATTTAACTAATTATTAATGGTATAATTACAAATAGCTATTTATTATTTTTAGGGGTGTACATGATGAGATTGGAAAAAGCTAGACAACAAAAGAAAAATCGCATTCGAAATAGATTTATTTTCAGAACGGTAATCTTACTTATTCTAGTCGGTGCAATTATTTTTGCCCTTGTAACAAATGCAAAGAAGGATAAAACTGTTTATGGTGTAGGGGATGAAGCCCCAGACTTTGTTCTCGAACAAATAAACCACAACAATGAATTAGAGCAAATTCGCCTAAGCGATTTTCGTGGAAAAGGAGTCATGTTAAATTTCTGGGCAACTTATTGTAAGCCCTGTGAAGCGGAGATGCCCTATATGGAGCAGTTATACCCGGAATATAAAGATAAGGGAATAGAAATAATAGCGGTTAATTTACAAGAGGCAAAATTGGTAGTTAATCGATTTGTAGATCGTTACGACTTAACTTTCCCAATTCCCCATGATAATCGTGGAACAATTAGAGACTTGTATCAGATTGGCCGAATCCCTAGTACTTTATTTATTAATGCAGATGGGATAATTGTGGAGAAGGTTGAAGGTGCATTAACTTTAGAACTCTTGGAGGGATACTTTAATCAAATTTTGCCGGAATAAATATTACTCATACATAATGGAGGATTTCAATGAATGAAATTAAATGTGAGTGTGGTCATGTAAATCCAGAGGGTACGGTTCTCTGTGAAGCATGTGGAAAACCTATCGAAAAAAATCAGCACTTAGATGGAAATGATAAAAGAAAATTATTGAACATGCGATATGAGGGTAGTGCAAGGAGATCACAGACCTACACTAGAACCTTTGTGGATAAAACCTGGAGTTTTTTCTCCTCTGTAAAAGTAGGCATATGGTTAATAGTTATAGCCTTAATAGCATCAGCATTGGGAACAATATTCCCACAAGAAATGCATATTCCAATTGAAGCCGAAAGTAGAGACCCCGCTATTTTTTATGAAGCACAATTTGGAATTTTAGGTAAAATCTATTATCAACTAGGTCTTTATGACATGTATGGTTCATGGTGGTATATGATTCTAATTGGTTTAATAGGTGTATCACTAGTAATTTGTAGTATTGACAGATTTGTCCCCCTTTATCGTGCCTTAAGAATGCAAAAGGCTAAACGACATGAGACTTTTGTAAGTCGTCAACGTTTATTTAGTAAATCTAAAAATGTAGAAGAAGGGGAAATTAATACGACTATTGACCGCTTGAAACAATTAAGGTACAACGTAAGAGTAGAAGATGGACATGTTCTAGCAGAAAAAGGCAGATTTTCTAGATGGGGTCCTTATGTAAACCATATCGGTTTAATTATTATATTAATAGCAGCCGTTTTAAGGATGACACCTCTTTTTCTAGATGAATATGTTTGGGTTCGGGAAGGTGAAAGAACTGTAATTCCCGGGACCGATGGAGAGTTTTATATTGAAAATAAAAGTTTTACAATAGAAGTGTATGATGCTGAAAAAGATGAGAAGTTTAAAGAAGCTATTGAAAAGGCTGGTGAACCAATACCAAAAAACTATCAATCAGACGTTATAATATATCAGGCAAAAGAGGCAACAATAGCGGGTGAGGAACCAGAGTTAATAAAATATACAGAAGATGAGATCCGAATGAATCACCCGTTAAAGTTTGCAAGCTATACGTTATATCAAGCCGGTTATCAATTAAATGAATTTAATAGTATGACTTTTAAAATTTATGATGTAGACGATCCTGATCAAGAGGAAATTGATTCCTTCACAATAGATGATTTAATGGCACCTCAAGCTATCTATGAATTAGAAAGTGGCTTTAAAGTAGAAATAGAGGAGTATTATTCTGATTATTATTTAGATGAAGATGGTCCTAGGTCTGAAACGAGATACCCTAGAAATCCAGCCTTTGTTTTCTTTATTTATCCACCGGGAGAGGATACTCCAGAGGTAAGCTTTGTCGGAATTGGGCGGAATATTGGGGAGGGTAATCAATATAAATTAGGGATTATCGATTTTAAAACCCATAGTGTAAGTGGACTAACGGTGAGAAGGGATTATACATTACCTATCTTTGCCCTAGGAGCTATTATATTTATGGTCGGAGTAATCCAAGGAATGTATTGGCAACATAGAAGAATATGGATCCATCCAAAGGATAACGAAATTCTATTAGGTGCCCACACCAATAAAAATTGGTTTGGAATAAAGAAAGATATCGAAAAGGCCATAAAAGATACTAATATTAATATGGTAGAAGATTTTCAAGAACTTGACGAATAAATAATCAAGGAGGAGTAAAATGTCACTTTCGGATTTTAGTATGCTAGCACTTTATGCTTCTTTTGGATTCTACTCAATAGCTACGATACTATTTGGTCTTTCCATTCGAGATAAAAATAAAGGTGAGCAAGGAGCAAAAGGTAAAATTGAAAGCTCTGCAATTACGGTTACAATTGTTGGTTTTTTAAGTCAGTTAACTTATTTTATTACACGATGGATAGCAACTGGCCATGCACCGGTAGCGAATTTGTTTGAGTTTACTACATTTTTAGGTTTAAGTTTAGTCTTAGCCTTTATCATTTTGTATTTTGTTTATAGGATTTCTGTTTTAGGACTGTTTGCTCTACCAATTGCTTTAATTATTATCGTTTATGCAAGTATGTTCCCAACAGAAGTATCACCCTTAGTAGCGACATTACAAAGTCCCTTCCTATGGATTCACGTAATTACTGTATCCTTATCCCAGGGAGTGCTTGCGGTTAGTTTTGTAGCGGGTCTTATTTATTTGATAAGGAGCCTTGATCAAACAAAACTAAATCCTAAAAATTTCTTTTTGGAAGTGGTTCTATACTCGTTGATCATTTTAATAGGTTTTATTCTTTCCTCGACAACCTTTAATATAATGGATTATAATGCTCAATTTGAAGTTCCACCGAATAAGACCGTCACTTACAGTATGCCGGCTATCGTTGGCCCAATTGATGGTAACTTGATTACCGAGAATGTTATGGAACCTAAATTTACAACCCCAAGTTGGATGTTAGGAGCAGATGCAGATAGAAAGTTCAATACTTTAATTTGGTCTATACTAACCGGTACACTCATATATTTACTCTTTTGGGTGATATTCAGAAAACGAATTGGAGCAGTCGTGCAGCCAATGTTACGTAAAGTAAATTTAGATTTAATGGATGAGATAAATTACCGTTCCGTTGCGATAGGATTTCCAATGTTTACATTAGGTGGTTTAATTTTTGCAGCAATATGGGCACAAATAGCTTGGGATAGATTTTGGGGCTGGGACCCTAAAGAAGTTTGGGCACTTATTACCTGGTTCTTCTATGCAGCTTATTTACACTTAAGATTATCAAGAGGATGGCATGGGGAAAAAGCAGCCTGGTTAGCAGTAATTGGCTTTGCAATAATTATGTTTAACTTAATTGTTGTAAACCTTGTATTAGCTGGACTTCACTCTTATGCTTGATGCAGACAGGATATTCGCTACCTTGCGATTATCCTGTCTTATTTCATATACTTTTTTAATTATTTCATTTATACTAAAATATATCGTACAAAGGAGTGCAACTAAATGAATGCAAATGCTAAGATTTTAGTAATTGATGACGAAGAGCGGATCCGTCGTTTACTTCGTATGTATTTAGAACGGGAAGACTTTATTGTCGAAGAAGCAGACAATGGAATGGATGGATTAAATTTAGCTATAGAGAACGATTATGATGCAATATTATTAGATATTATGATGCCCGAAATGGACGGTATAGAAGTTTGTAAGAAATTAAGAGAGGAAAAGCAAACACCTGTAATTATGCTGACAGCCAAGGGTGAAGAAAGCAATCGGGTTCAAGGCTTTGAAGTAGGAGCGGATGATTATATTGTAAAACCCTTTAGTCCGAGGGAGGTAGTCTTACGAATTAAAGCTGTTTTACGTCGTGTAAAGGAATCATCGATTAATCAAGCAACGGCCAAAAATTTAATTGTATTTCCACATTTAACAATTGATTTAGACGCCTATCGAGTAACTTCGGGGGATGAAGAAATAAATTTAACACCGAAGGAATATGAATTGTTAGTCTTTTTAGCCCAGTCTCCTGATAAAGTTTTTAGACGTGAGGATTTACTAAAGGAAGTATGGCATTATGAATTTTTTGGGGACTTACGAACTGTCGATACCCACATAAAAAGGCTGCGGGAGAAATTAAGCAGTGTATCGAAGGAAGCAGCAAAAATGATTCATACTGTTTGGGGTGTTGGATACAAACTTGAGGTAGAGGAATCATAATGTTTTGGCGTAGTGTAGTAGGAAAACTAGCAATGACAATATTATTGCTAGTTTCTTTTGTATTATTTATTTTAACAATTCTCCTTCTAGAATTTTTCGAAAACTTCCATATCCAAGAAGCGGAAAAAGGTATGATGCAAACTGCGACTAAAATATCTTCAATCCTTCAACAAGAGGAAGAAGAAGATGTTGTTTTTGAAACTACCGAACGGGTAAAAGATCCTGCAACCCAAATAATAATTATGTTTGAAGACGGAAAAATGATTGTTTCAGAAGCAAATGATCGTAATTTATCTTCTATCGAACATAGTTGGTTTAAAAGTGATGTCCCTTTTAAAGATGTGCTGAATAGAAATGAAGCAATTTACCGACAAAGGGTTTTACCAGGTAGTAATGTAGAGGTTATGATTGTAGGAATACCAGTTAAAAGTGAGAATGCAGCAATTTTTGTTTATCAGTCCTTAGAAGTAATCGAGCAAACAAAGGCAGAAACAACTAGAATCATATTTCTCGCAGCAGGTATTGCCATTATATTAACAACATTTTTTGCTTTCTTTTTATCAACCAGAATAACAGCCCCTTTAATCAAAATGAGAGAGGCCGCCCTTGGACTAACTCGAGGTGAATTCAATAATGAGGTTCCCATTTTAACAAACGATGAAATTGGTGAACTGGCCCTCGCCTTTAATCAAATGGGTAAACAATTAAATTTTCATATAACTGCTTTACGACAAGAAAAGGAACAATTATCTAGTATATTAAGTTCAATGGCTGATGGAGTAATTACTTTAAATAGGGAAGGCCATAAAATAGTAATCAACCCTCCAGCACAGCAATTTTTAGATTCATGGTATTTCGAAAAGAATAGTAATTTAGAACTACCTAATGAAATTTTAGAATTGTTAGATGAAGTAATTACAAAGGAGCAAGAAGCCATTGATGAAATATCGATTCAAGGAAGAAACTTTGTCATAATAATGACGCCTTTATATGATCAAAAGTTTATTAGAGGTGCTGTTGCGGTAATCCGTGATATGACCGAGGAGAGAAAATTAGATAAATTAAGAAAGGACTTTGTCGCTAATGTCTCCCACGAGTTAAGAACGCCCTTATCGTTAATGCAAGGTTATAGTGAGGCAATTATAGATGATATTGCTGAAACAAGAGAGGATAAAAATGAATTAGCAAGGATAATCCATGACGAAGCAATGAGAATGTCCAGACTCGTTAATGACTTATTAGACCTCGCTAGAATTGAGGCAGGTCATATAAAATTAGAAGTTAAACCAGTTGAGATATCTCCATTAATTAGTAAAGTGTCAACTAAATTTCAAAATGTGATAACTGAAAAAGAATTAACACTAAACATTACAGAAGATTTAGAGTCCGAAATAGCTTTTATAGATAAAGATCAAATTGAACAAGTTCTAACAAATCTCCTTGATAACGCAATAAGGCATATGCAGCCGAAGGGTAAAATAAATGTGTCAGTGAAAAATACGGAGAAAAAGTTATTTATTGAAGTAAAAGATGATGGAATCGGAATTTCTGAGGTAGATTTACCTTTTATTTTTGAGAGATTTTATAAAGTAGACAAAGCAAGAACGAGAAACGGGAATAAAAAAGGTACAGGTTTAGGTCTTGCTATTGTAAAAAACATCGTTGAAGCCCATAAAGGTATAATTACTGTCCAAAGTAAACTGAATAAAGGAACAACTTTTCACATAACAATTCCAAATGAATTTTCTTAATAGATAGTTAGAAAACTTATGGGGAGAAAATTAAAATTGTTATTTAAAAAAATTATCTTACATTCAATAAAGCAAATAAATAACGAAAGAACTGCTGTAGCCATTTATCATTTATTAACCGGTAAAAAGTCTATACAAACCGTTCAAGATGCCCACATGTACAATTTAAATGCCTTTTATGGAATATTACAGAGGCTCCAGATCTCCTTTTATGAAAATATTATTAACCAATATGAAGAGGCTAATTTATTAAAGGGCGGAAATGGAGATTTTGTTCGGCTTACGAATCGAGGAAATGAATGGCTAGATAAAAATAAACATATACAAATACACAACTTTAATGGAATCAAGTATCACCAGAGGGATGAGCAGTTTATGAAAAGATTACTTTTATTTATCCAAATGCTCACGAACAGTAAGAAAAATAATTATAATTACATTCCCATCGTTGAGGAAAGGCAATATACCCTTTGGGCAAGGCAAGTATATCACGAAATAAAAGATCAATTAGATGAAAACTTACTTCAGTTAGAAAAGGAATTATTATTAATTGGGGAAAAGCTATCAGACGAAGAGGCAAATATTTTTATTGATCGATTAACCGGCTATAAAATTTATGGACAAAGTATCTATCAACTATCTGATCAATACAAATATACGCCCGTAGACATCCAACTAATTTTAGTAAAAGTTATTCATAGGATGATGGACATGGTCACTGAAAATCCTAATAGATTTTATGTACTAGCCCGAATGTTACCGAGTAAACAGAAGGGTGGACTTGTAACCAATTCGGCTAAGAGAACCTTTGAGTTGTTGAAGCTCGGACATAATATTGAGCAAATTGCCAAAATACGAAAGCTTCGTCTGGGCACGATTCAAGATCATATTGTTGAAATATCTTTATATGATCATAGCTTTCCCTTTGATGATTTTTTATCGGAATCTACAAAAAAGGAAATTTTCCAGGTAATGGAAGAGCTCAACACCTTTAAATTAAAGCAAATAAAGGACAAAGTAAATGACAAAATAACTTATTTTGAAATTCGCCTAGCTTTATCGAAATATAATCAAAATAAGGATGAATATTGATGAAAACTAAAAATAATCTATTTACTTATTTAAAAAGGTACTTTCAGTATGACAAATTCAAAACTGGTCAAAAGGAAATTATAGAGGATGTCTTAAAAAACAAGGATGTTTTAGGAGTTTTGCCTACAGGATCGGGAAAATCCCTTTGTTATCAATTACCTGCATTAATGAGGGAAGGAACAACGATTGTAATAACGCCTCTTATTTCATTAATGATTGACCAGGTAAGAGAGCTTAAAATAAGGGGGATTCGCGATGTAGTTGCTTTAAATAGTTTTATATCTTGGCGCGATCGCCAAGATATTTATACAAATTTATCAAAATATAAGATTGTTTATATTTCACCGGAATTAATCCAACATAACCTCCTATTAAATAGTTTGAAAAAATTACATATTAATTTATTTGTAATTGATGAAGCTCATTGTATTTCCCAGTGGGGACATGAATTTAGAATGGATTACTTGCGTTTAAAGGATGTTATTACACGCTTGGGTAATCCACCGATATTAGCATTAACAGCTACAGCAACAAAAGAAGTACAAGATGATATTTTAGATATTTTACATCGTCCTCAAGCAGTAAGACATATATTTTCTGTAGATCGCCCAAATATAATCTTTTCCGTGGAGTCATTAAACAATGAAGATGAGAAACTTGATCGATTGATAAATGTTTTAAGTAGATTTAGAGTGCCTACCCTCGTCTATTTTTCTAGTAGAATAAAATGTGAGCTTGTAGTTGAAGAAATTAGGAAACGATTACCCTATCTAAGAGCTTCGTTTTACCACGGAGGGATGGATAGTCTTGATCGCTTAACTATTCAACAGCAATTTATGAACGACCAAATAGATGTCATATGTTGTACAAGTGCCTTTGGAATGGGAATTAACAAACAAAACCTTCGCCAAGTGATCCATTATCATTTTCCTATAGATTTAGAATCTTACAGTCAAGAGGTTGGAAGGGCTGGTAGAGATGGACTTCCTAGCTTAGGGCTTGTCTTATATAATCAAGCTGATTTATCTTTGCAAAAACATATAATTCATCAAAGATTTCCGGAGCGAGATAGTATTATGCAATTGGAATACTTCTTATTACAAAACAAGCGTAAGGAGTATCATTCTCTTAAAAGTAATTTATTAACTATTGTAAGGAACAATGAAATTCATTTACAATTTTTACATTATCACTTAGAAAAACATGGTATAATAAATAATAATCGGATAATTGAAGATGAACAATCTATTATTAATTTTATTAATGATATTTTACTTCACATAAATATTAGACATAAAACAAAAACAAATAAATTAATGGATATGCTTCAATGGTTACAGTCAAAAAGTTGTTTAAGATCCTATATTTATAATTATTTTGATTCTAATTATGAAAACCTTGTAGTATGTTGTTCAAATTGTGGATTTTCTATTGAGGATTGGCAACCAATAGAAGCTAAATCAATTGCGGAATCAGCCGAATTAAATTGGAGAAGAAAATTATCAAAATTATTATTAACGGGAGTTTAATATGAATTCAAATTTTACTCTTGAAAACATTACACATAAACAATTATTGCAAGCATTATTCCGAAGTCAGTTGTTATTTTTTATCCTTGCTCTTTCCCTCAGCCTTTTTCTATTTGAGCATTTTAGTGACTGGATCACACTATTCTCCTTTAATATAAAAGAAATAATGATTTATGGTGTTATTCCAGGTTTTATTATTATTCTTTTTAATTTATTTATGAAATATCTTATTCCCAAAAAACACCTAGATGACGGAGGAATAAACGAAAAACTGTTTAAGAATAGTAGCGTTTGGGAAATATTTCAGATAGCCTTTGTAGTCGCTATTTGTGAGGAAATCTTATTTAGAGGATTACTCCAAACAAGTTTCGGCCTAATTTTTGCCAGTACAATTTTTGCCTTAGTGCATTTTAGATATTTAAAGAAGCCAATCTTATTAATATCCATTGTAATTATTAGTTTTTATTTAGGCTTTTTATATGAAATAACTGGAAATTTACTTATTACTATTATTGTCCATTTTATAGTTGATTTTGTACTGGGTTTAATTATAAGATTTGAAAAGTGAGGTGTTTTGATTGTCAAAACCTAATGAACAAAATAAAGTGAATCAAGCCGATGAATTAAAGCAGTTGTTTGAGGAAATTGAGCGAGAACAATCAAATCACTTACATATATATAAAGATGACGAACCTAAAATGGATGTATTAAATTTACCACCGAGAAAGGAAGTACATAATCAAGAACAAAAACTCCTTCGTATTCCTTTAAATAAATCATTATTAAGATTTTTATTTGTAATTATATTGATTGGAATAATTTTATATGTGCTAATTACAAATGATCATTTTAATTTGTTTTAAAAATTTAACGATTCCCTTACGGTTATTGACAGGAGGTTATAATTTATGCACTATACAGACAAGAGCATTAACCAAGAAAATAATACAAAAGTTTTAGAGTCCATTCGCTCAATTATTCATAATGCCTTAAAACGCTTAGGCTATTCCGAGGATATGTACAATTTATTAAAGGACTCCCAAACTAGGTTAAAAGTAAAAATACCGGTAAAGATGGATGATGGATCAACGAATGTATTTACTGGCTATCGAATACAACATAATAATGCTATTGGCCCGACAAAGGGCGGAATCAAGTTTCATCCAAATATTTCTGAAGATGAAATTAATGCCTCGGCCATATGGATGAGTTTAAAGGCAGGTATAATGAATTTACCCTTTGGAGGTGCAAAGGGTGGAGTTATTTGCGATCCGCGGGAGCTATCCTATCAGGAACTTGAAAATTTAAGTAGGGGATATGTAAGGGCTATTAGTCAAATTTCTGGCCCAGAAAAAGATATACCAGCTCCCGAATCCTATACAACCCCCCAAATTATGGCCTGGATGATGGATGAATTTAGTATAATTAATGAATCAAATCAAAAGGGATTTATTACTGGAAAACCCCTAGTATTAGGTGGCTCTCACGGTCATGATACGGCGACGGCTAAAGGCATAACGATTTGTATTGAAGAAGCTTTAAAGAAGAAAGGCTTAGAATTAAAAGGTGCAAAAGTAGTTGTGCAAGGCTTTGGAAATGTGGGAAGTTATTTAGCTAAATATCTATATGATAATGGGGCAAAGGTGATAGGAATTTCAGATGCCCACGGCGCACTTTATGAAGAGGATGGTTTAGATATTGATTACTTAATTGATCGAAGGGATAGTTTTGGGACTGTTACAACTTTATTTAATCATACAATCTCTAACAAAGATTTACTTGAACTTGATTGCGATATATTAGTGCCTGCCGCAGTCGGCAATCAAATCACGGAAGAAAATGCTGATAATATTAAAGCAAGGATAGTCGTAGAAGCAACGGACGGACCTATCACACTAAATGCGACAGAAATTTTAACTAACAAAGAGATTTTGATTGTACCTGATATTATGGCAACAGCCGGTGGTTTAACAGTTTCCTATTTTGAATGGGTGCAAAATAGACAAGGATACTATTGGCCTGAAGCAGAGATTGAGGAAAAACTCAGAAGAGCAATGATAGAAGCCATTAATAATATTTTTGATACTGCAGAAAGTCGCAACATCGACATGCGACTAGCGGCATATATGGTGGGAATTAGAAAAATAGCCGAGGCAACACGTTATAGAGGCCTTGTATAATAATATAAACACCTTTCTTTTACTCTTATCAATTATTTGATAGGAGTTTTTTTGTATAAAAAATTAAATACTTCCCACAATAACATAACAAATATATAAGGGAGAAAGGCTAATGAATAAATTTATTAGAAACAGTTTATTAATCATTGCTTTTTTAGGATTAATTTTAACAACGGTAAATGAGGAGTCAAAGGTTCATGGTTTTAGTCCGCAAGTTATTCAGCATGGTGCTGTAGGTGATGACGTAATAGAACTTCAATCAAGGCTTCAATACATCGGATTTTATAATGGTAAAATTGACGGGGTTTTTGGTTGGGGGACCTATTGGGCGCTAAGGAACTTTCAGTATGAATTTGGACTAGACATAGATGGAATTGCTGGAGAATCGACTAAAAATAAACTATTAAAAGTGACTGAATACGACAAAAAATACGTTCAAGAGCAGATCAACAAAGGCAAAAAATTTACCCATTACGGTGGAACGAAAAAAAATGATACCGAAGAAAATAAGTCGGATAATTTAGCACTAAATGTTCCACAGGGCTTCTCTCAAAATGATATTCAATTAATGGCGAATGCTGTTTACGGTGAAGCTAGGGGTGAGCCCTATGTTGGTCAAGTAGCGGTAGCAGCAGTAATTTTAAATAGACTACAAAGTCCAACCTTTCCCAATACAATTGCAGGTGTTATCTTTGAACCTAGAGCATTTACAGCGGTCGCTGATGGTCAAATATGGTTAACTCCAAACGATACTGCGAAAAAAGCAGTATTAGATGCAATAAATGGCTGGGATCCTTCGGGTAATGCCCAATATTACTTTAATCCCGATACTGCAACCTCAGCTTGGATATGGACGAGGCCGCAAATTAAGAAAATAGGAAAACATATTTTCTGTAAATAATAAAATATAAAGGAGTTTAATTATGTTTCGATGGATAGCAATTGGAATATTATCGATAACTACTTTTGCCGTTAGTATATGGGGATATAAAGAACATGAAGAAAAAAATGCAATATTAATACAAGCTGAGAATACTTATCAACGGGCTTTTCATGAGTTATCGTATCATTTAGATTTATTACATGACAAAATAGGGATTTCTTTAGCAATGAATTCTAGCGAGCAACTATCTCCACAACTCGTTGAAGTATGGCGATTAACATCCGAGGCCCATTCAAATGTTAGTCAACTCCCCCTTACATTGCTTCCCTTTAGTAAAACTGAAGAGTTTTTGTCCGAAATAGGTGACTTTACTTATCGGACAGCTGTAAGGGATTTAGAGGCGACTCCCCTTACAGAAGAGGAGATAGATACTTTACACGACCTATATGACCAGGCAGGGGATATAAAAAATGAATTACGTCAAGTACAATATTTGGCCTTGAAAAACAATTTAAGATGGATGGATGTCCAGCTCGCTTTAGCTACAGAGGATGAACCTTTAGACAATACAATTATTGATGGATTTAAAACAGTAGAAAAAAAGGTGGAAGGCTTTGCAGATGGATATACAGACTCACCATTATTTTCTGATACAAAGGAAGGAAAGGAATATAAACAAATTCAAGGCGATACTATCGATGAAAAAACAGCATTAAAAAAGGCAAAGGAGATATTTAATGCACCAACAAACAGTGATTTATCAATCAGTGAGTCTGGAGATGGTGC
>Ga0079225_10001451_pt1 | contig 13288 bp, 9 predicted proteins | sample Poulit2012_FD_76344 | JGI IMG/M metagenome (GOLD analysis project Ga0079225, IMG submission 76344) | Agricultural soil microbial communities from Georgia to study Nitrogen management - Poultry litter 2012 | ecosystem: Environmental > Terrestrial > Soil > Agricultural land | place: USA: Georgia...
GAACTCAACGCCCCCGTTATGGTGGTGTCGCAGTTTACCTTATACGCGGATGTTCGGAAGGGCCGGCGGCCCTCGTGGTCGAAAGCCGCCCGACCGGAACAATCAGAGCCGTTATACGAGTATTTTGTCGAACGCGTGCGTGCTCAGGGACTCGAGGTTGCTACCGGTGAGTTTGGTGCCAGGATGGACGTGTCGTTGGTCAATACGGGTCCATTCACCATCGTGATCGATTCCGATGAACTCGCCGTGCCACGGCGCGGATGACCCTGCGCTTCCCCTATCAACACCTTGATATGAGAACACGCCGATCCGAGATTTCTCTGATCGGCGTGTTCAATTGGAGCCTTTAGCTAGGCTTTGGCCTCTTCGGTGACCTCTTCATCGTCTTCTTCAGGGACGTAGTCAACACCGGTTTCGGCACGTTGTTCATCAGTAATTGGTGCGGGCGCATCCGTCAATGGGTCGTGACCGTTGCCAGTCTTAGGGAAGGCGATGACTTCGCGAATTGAGTCCGTACCCGCCAGCAGCGAGATGATGCGATCCCATCCGAAGGCGATACCGCCGTGTGGCGGTGCCCCATACTGGAAGGCATCCAGCAAGAAGCCGAACTTCTCTTGGGCTTCTTCATCGGAGATGCCCATGACGTTAAAGACCCGTTTTTGAACCTCTTGGTTATGAATACGAATCGAGCCGCCACCAATCTCGTTGCCGTTGGCCACAATGTCATACGCGTAGGCCAGGGCTTCAGCGGGGTTGGTGTCGAAGGTATCCAAGTACTCCGGTTTTGGTGAGGTGAAGGCGTGGTGAACTGCAGTCCAAGCACCGTGGCCAATAGCCACATCGCCTTCGGCTTCGGCAACTTCGGCCGGCTCAAACATGGGCGCGTCAACGACCCACACAAAGGCCCAGTCTTGTTCTTCGGCTGGTACTTCAGAGTTCGATTTGATCAAGCCGATCCGGTGGGCGATTTCGACGCGTGCCGCACCGAGTAGCGCACGGGAATCATTGGGTTTACCAGCTGCGAAGAAAATCGCATCCCCTGGTTCTGCTCCTACGGTTTCGGCCAGATTTTCGCGTTCGGTCTCCGAGATGTTACGCGATACCGGCCCGGTCAGTTCGCCGTCTTCTTTGATGAGCACATAGGCCAGTCCATGAGCACCACGCTGTTTTGCCCATTCTTGCCATGCATCAAGTTGACGTCGCGGTTGTGATGCGCCGCCCGGCATCACGACGGCGCCAACGTATTCGTTTTGGAAGACCCGGAAAGGTGTGTCTTTGAAGTACTCTGTCATGTCGGTCAGTTCAAGACCGAAACGCAGGTCCGGTTTATCGGTACCGTATTTTGCCATCGCCTCGTGATAGGTCATGCGCGGAAACGGCGTGGGGAGTTCAACCCCGATCAACTTCCAGATCGCTACGAGCAGCTCTTCGGCCAACGTGATGATGTCGTCTTGTTCCACAAAGGAAGCTTCGATATCGAGCTGGGTGAATTCTGGCTGACGATCCGCACGGAAATCTTCGTCACGGTAGCAGCGTGCAATCTGGTAGTACCGCTCGATACCACCGACTTGGAGCAGCTGCTTGAACAACTGCGGTGACTGCGGCAGAGCATACCAAGAGCCGGGTTCGAGACGTGCTGGCACCAAAAAGTCACGGGCGCCTTCCGGAGTAGAACGTGTCAGGGTTGGGGTTTCGACTTCGATGTAGTCTTGGTCGGCCAACAAGTTCCGAGCCACACGGTTGACCTCGGAACGTAACCGCATGATCCGAGCTGGTTCGGGACGACGCAAATCCAAGTACCGGTGCGCCAGACGAACTTCTTCGCCGACCTCAACGTGTTCATCTACTTGGAACGGCAACGGGGCTGAGGTGTTCAGTACGACAACGTCAGAAGCAAATAATTCAACGTCACCCGAAGCGATGTTACGGTTTTCACTACCTTCTGGCCGAGCCTTAACCTCGGCGGTAACCTGCAAAACGTACTCGTTGCGCAGATGATCAAATTGCGATTCATCGTGCACCACGATCTGGGCGATACCCGAGGCGTCCCGCAGATCGATAAAAGCTACGCCACCGTGGTCGCGGCGGCGGGCCACCCAGCCTGCCACGGTCACGATCTGGCCGATGTGTTCGGCGTTGAGTTTGCCGAGTTGATGGGTGCGAAGCACGTTGTGTTTCCCCTTTTGAATTCTACGTATTTGATAAAACTGAAGCGGTTCCTGGCTAGTCTACCGCTGTGGTGTTGCGTCCTTGAGCTGGTCTACTTGCCTGATTGCCGGGCGCAAATCATCCGTCGGCGGGAACCACTCGTTCGGATCCGCCGGCACTTGTTCACCGGAGCGAATGTCCTTGACTTCATGTGTCGCGGTCCCAGCATCGTCGTAATTCGTGAACCAGACGTATGGGATACCTCGTCGATCGGCGTGACGAATCTGTTTCCCGAATTTCTCAGCTTTGGTCGCAACCTCAGTGTTAATACCCCGAGCACGGAGCTGCTGGGCGACATCTTGAGCTGCCGACCAGTCCTCATCTGAGGTCAACGCAATATAAACGACCGTGGGAACGCTCCGACTGGCCTCGACCATGTTGTGCGAAAACAGCCGAGAAATCAAACGGGTGACACCGATCGAGAGCCCCACACCCGGGAAGGTGCGCTTGCCCTTAGTCGCCAGGGCATCATACCGTCCGCCTGAACAGATGGAGCCGAGTTGTTCATGCCCCACCAGATTGGTTTCATATACGGTGCCGGTGTAATAATCCAGACCGCGGGCAATTGACAGGTCGGCCACGGCAGTTCCGGGCACCCGCTTATGCAGTTCGTCGATTACTTCAGCTAACTCGCTTAGCCCTTCATCAAGCAGTTCATTCTGCACCCCGAGCGCACGCACCTCGGTCACGAAAGAAGAGTCTTCTGCTCGTATGTTGGCCAGAGCAAGGGCCAGTTCAGCTTGTTCTGAACTCGCGCCGAGTTCGTCTTGCAGTCCCTGTGCTACTTGTTCAGCACCGATTTTTTCAAGCTTATCAATATTGCGTAGCACTCCAGCAGTGTCTTCCAGGCCAATCCCCCGGTAGAACCCTTCAGCGAGTTTGCGATTATTAATCCGAATCATGAACTGACCGATCGGCAGTTTTGACAGGGCTTCGGCCATCACCAATGCAACATCGATATCGTGCCGGAAATCCAATGCACCATCCCCGACGACGTCGATATCGGCTTGAGTAAATTCGCGAGCACGCCCTTCCTGGGGACGTTCACCTCGCCATACTTTTTGAATCTGATAGCGACGGAAGGGGAACGCCAAGTGCCCCGCGTTTTCTGTGACGTAGCGCGCAAACGGCACTGTGAGGTCAAAATGCAGGGCAAGCCGGGAGGTGTCATCTGGGTCTGGAGCGTCGGTTTCGTGAATCCGCGAAACCGTATAGACCTCTTTGTCGATCTCGCCTTTGCGAAGGAGGGTCCCGAGCGTTTCAACAGCTCGTGTCTCGATGTTTGCGAAACCATGGAGCTCGAAGACTTCTGCGAGGGTGTTGAGCACATGGAGTTCTACGAGACGCTCTTGTGGGAGCCATTCGTGAAATCCAGATAGTGAAGTCTTACGGGACATAACAGTGTTTACTCCAGAATTTTTTGAGGTGTGTTGCAATGCGCACCGTGGTGCCTGCTATTTAAAGTACTCTGCCATTGTATGCGTTTCACGTAAGCTATCAGTGACCATCTCATGACAGTCATCCAATGGCTGACGGGATCTCCACCTACGGAAGAAAGTTTTAGCGGTGACAACTAGTCAACAACCCGACGCACCAAAACCAGCGGCTCCAAAACCAGGCGTGGTAACACCTGCCGAAGTAACTCCGGTGGCACCAGTGGCGCCCACTCCGGCCTACACCTCTGATCTGCAGGAAGCCAAGCAGTTTGCTGAGGTTTCTGACGATGGTGTCGTAACCCTTCTGGACGGCGACGAAAAGGTCGAGGTCGGGCAGGTCCCTGAGGCGTCCAAGGAAGACGCACTGTCATATTATGTGCGTAAATATGACGATGTGATGACACAGTTGCAGCTGTTAAAGCAACGTCTTGAAACGGATGCCTCGAACCGGGAACTGGAAAAAACACTCGACCAGATTGATGAGACCATCGCAGCACGCCAAATGATCGGCGATATGGCTAGGGTTCGACAATTTGCAAAAGAGCTTCGCAATGATTTGGTGGAGCGCCACGCCAAACAGCAGGCGGAACGCGAAAAAGCGTTGGCTGAACAGCAGGCGCAGCGCGAAAAGATCGTAGAGCGCGCAGAAGAAGTAGCCGGTCAAGATCCAGCCAGGACGCAGTGGAAACAGTCCACCGCAAAAATGCGGGCGTTGTTTGATGAATGGCGTACTGTTCAGAAGTCTGGTCCGCGCCTGCCGCGGGCGACCGAGGATGCTCTTTGGAAGCGCTTCCGCTCTGCTCGGAACACGTTTGAAAAGAACCGGCGCGCGTTTTTCTCTCAGTTAGACGCTCGCAATGCGGAAGCCAAAAAGATTAAAGAAGACTTGATTGCCCGAGCTGAAGCACTTCAGAATTCCACGGATTGGGGCCCGACGACGCTGAAGTATCGGGACCTGATGAATGAGTGGAAGAAATCTCCACGCGCCTCCCGTAAGGACGATGATGCTCTTTGGGCACGTTTCCGGGCAGCCCAGGATGTCTTCTTTAACGCTCGGGATGCTGCCAATGCAGAACTTGACCGTGAGTATGAAGCCAACCTTGAGGTCAAAGAGCAGATTCTGAAGGAAGCTCAACAACATCTACCGTTCAAGGATCTGGAAACGGCTCGAGCGGTTATGCAAGATATTCGGGTTCGCTGGGATGAAGCTGGCCGTGTGCCGCGCAAGGACATCAGCCGAATGGAAAGCGAAATGTCCAAGCTAGAGCGGGCGCTAAGCGACCTCGAAGAAGAGCACTGGCGCAAAACTGATCCTGAAACCAAGGCACGGACAAACTCCGCGCTGGCACAGTTGCAAGAAAGCATCGCGCAACTTGAAGCCGATCTTGCTGCCGCCCAGCAAGCCGGTGATGAGCAGAAGATTGCTGCAACTCAAGAAGCGCTAGATGCTCGACGCGAGTGGCTTGAGGTTGTCCAAGCTGCCGGTGAATAAGCAGTTCCCGTCGTTCATATAGGTTATCCACAGCTCCGGTCGACACACCGTTGGCCGGAGCTGTTCTTTGTCATGATGGAACACATGGTTAGTTCGCATCACGATTTACGTTTCTCTGTCGTCAACCAATACAACCTCTACGTTCCAGGTAACCCCTATACGGCTTCTGAATTATCTGCCATGGCCTATCACGGAGTCTTGCGTCCGCAATTTGGCCCCTATTATGTGGACGTGGATCTACCCGATACACCATCTCAGCGAGCAAAAAGTGTTCGTATGGTGGCAGATCAACTCATCGACGGGAGCTGGACGGCCACCCTCTTGACTGCGGCCTGGATCTATCTGGGAGGCCAGGCTCCAGAAATGTTCGAAGCAGCCACGGCTACACCTCATCGGGGAGCTACACGAGCCACGGTAATGCCGACTGCGTTCCGTCACACGGATTATCTGCAGCGTTCAGAAATCGATGAGGAAGACCTGCGGGTGGTCGGCGGGGTGGTCGTAACGAGTCCTGAACTCACAATTGAAGACCTCCTGAGAATTGGCGGAAGCAAGCGGCATCAACAACAAGCTCACCAACTTTGTGCGTTGGTCGATGTAGCAACGTTGCATCAACGATTCGACTCAGAGGTACCAGGCATGGCCAAAGCCCGTGAGTTGTTAGAGAAGCTAACGCATTCGGCTAGCTCTGCTGCATAATGCACGGAAACGCTACGGAGCTAGTTCGACCCGGTATTCTTCTTCCGATCCGAGCGCCGATAGACGTCATAGACTCCGTCAACTTGACGTACTGCATTCATGAGATGCTCAAGATGATCGGTGTCGCCCATTTCAAACACAAAACTCGTTTCCGCTACCCGGTCCCGTCGCGTTTTGACATTAGCACTGAGAATATTGACGTGGTGGTCAGCTAGAACAGCTGTCAGATCGGACAACAGCTGTTTTCGGTCCAACGCTAAGACCAGAATGTCGACGTTGAAGGTAGCATCTGAGCTGGGTGCCCACTCCACCTCTAGGAGTCGATCCTGTTCTGTTGTGTTGACGATATTGGGGCAGTCTTTGCGATGCACCGATATCCCCGAGCCACGGGTGACGAAACCAATAATGCTATCCGGTGGAACAGGGGCACAGCACCGGGCAAGTTTCGCCATGACGCCTCCCGCCCCAGGAACAACAATGCCAGAATCAGTATGCCGCGACGGGTGTGGAATAGTCGGGATTGAAACTGTATCGGGTTCTGGCTCAGTCTTGTCTTCTTCCGGAGCTAGGATCTGCTCGATACGCTTCAATACGTTTTGCAGCGAAACTGAACCTTCACCGATGGCGGCGTAAAGCCCCTGTATATCTTCGTAGTTCAGTTGTTCCACGACATTATTAAGCGTATCGGTGCTCAACATTTGTTGCAGCGGCAAGGTGTGTTTCCGAGCCTCTTTGGTCAGCAGCTCTTTACCGCGCTCGATAACTTCATCACGGCGCTCTTTGGAAAACCAGTGCCGGATCCGGTTGCGGGCTCGACCAGAACGTACGAAACCTAACCAGTCTTGTGATGGTCCTGCATTTTCATCTTTGTCAGTGAAAATCTCTACAGAATCACCGTGGTTCAGCACCGTATTCAACGGCACGAGTCGATCATTCACCCGAGCACCGACGGTACGGTGTCCAACCTGGGTGTGCACACTGTAGGCAAAATCAACGGGTGTAGAACCTGAGGGGAGCGCTTTGATCTCTCCCTTAGGAGTGAAGACATATACCTCAGACGAACCGATCTCGGTCCGTAAAGAATCTAAGAAGTCATTAGGGTCTGAAGCATCCTGTTGCCAGTCCAAGACGGTCTTCAACCAGCCTGGTGTTTGTGCGTCTGCAGCACCACCCCGCTTATATATCCAATGTGCCGCAACACCATATTCGGCACGATGGTGCATTTCGTGGGTACGAATTTGAATCTCTACGCGTTTTCCGCCGGGCCCGATGACGGTTGTATGCAAGGACTGATACATGTTGAATTTCGGCATGGCGATATAGTCTTTGAACCGCCCGGGGATCGGAGACCACCGCGCGTGCAGTGCTCCTAACACTGCATAGCAATCACGAACCGAATCCACGAGTACACGGATGCCTAGGAGGTCATAGATCTCGTTAAATTCTTTGTCTTGCTCCTGCATCTTTTGGTAGATCGAATAGTAATGCTTCGATCTACCAGTTACAGTTGCTCGAATTTTGACCGAACGTAGCTCCTTTTCAACCTGTTCGGTCAGGTTGGCTACAATCTTCTGACGTTGTGGAGTGCGCTCTCCGACTAACCGAACAATCTCGGCATAGACCTTGGGCCAAAGTGCAGCAAACGATAAATCTTCTAATTCCCACTTGATGGTGTTCAGACCCAGCCGGTGTGCTAGGGCTGCATAGATCTCAAGGGTCTCTTTCGCCTTCCGAGCAGAGGACTCTGGCGCTACGTAACGCCACGTTCTGGCATTATGCAGCCGGTCTGCCAATTTGATCATCAAGACGCGCACGTCTTTGGCCATGGCAATAATCATCTTGCGCACGGTTTCCGCTTCGGCGGCCGAGCCGAATTCTACGCGGTCTAATTTCGTGACACCATCAACGAGTAAGGCGACATCAGGGCCAAAATCTTTAGTGAGTTGCTCCAGCGTGTAATCGGTGTCTTCCACGGTGTCATGCAGTAGAGCCGCAATGAGGGTCTCACCGGTCAAACCGAGTTCGGCCAAAATAGTCGCAACGGCTACAGGATGCGTGATATATGGGTCACCGGATTTTCGGAATTGATCGCGGTGATGATAATTGGCGACATTAAAAGCGCGAATGATGGGTGTGATGTCACCTTTGGGATGGCGCACCTTCAAAGTGCGAATCAGTGGCTCAAGCAGAGGTGAATACCCTCGACCGGTGAGGCGAGCGAAGCGGCCGAAACCACGCGCAGGTGTAGCGTCAGAGCCCTTCTGCCTGCGGTGATGTGAAGCCGGTTGCGTTGAAGCCACAACCCCTCCCCTCTTTGACACATTCAACTGTAACGGATAAGTGTACTCACTTATAGAACGCACTCATGAGTTCTCAGCTACCTCCGAACATCCGTTTAACGGCTGCTGTCCTGTAGCTTGACATTAACGCTACAGGACAGCAGGTCCTACAACATAGTTAACTTCGCAAACGCATTAACTTGAAGTTGCAGTGGGCGTAGTTTCTTCGACAGTCTCATCACCAGTAGGTCGACGACGAAGAATCCTTGCGTCGCGGTCTTGGATTGCTGGTTCGTTCCTACGGAATAATGCATATAGCGGCGCCTGGATGAATAGCGTCGCTAAAGTCCCGACGATGATCCCTACAAAGATCGATAGCGAAATATCTCGTAGGGTACCGGCTCCGAGCAGACCCGCACCGATAAACAGAATTGAACCGACTGGCAGAATCCCCACAATCGAGGTCGTGATTGACCGCACCAGAGTTTGATTGACTGCCAGATTTACTAATTCATCAAAAGTACGCCTTCGGTCCTCCTCCAAGCGTTGCGTGTTTTCTCGGATTTTATCGAAGACCACCACGGTGTCATACAGTGAATACGACAAAATCAATAAGAATCCAATAATGGCAGGTGGGGTGACCTCGAAGCCCACCGCCCCATAAATCCCGACGGTGAGCGCGACAACATAGAGTAAGCCAACTATGGCGGCGGCCGACATTTTCCACGTCCGGAAATAAAATGCCAGATATAGTGCCACGAGCATGAGGAAGACGATCAGGCCAATGAACATTTGCTGCGAAACCGCTGCACCCCACGTCGGGCCTACGAAGTTGGACGTGACTTGTTCCGCAGAAACGTTATAGCCGTCCTCGAGATTACTGGCGACCTGTAGGGTTTGCTCATCGGTGAGCTCTGTTGTCTGGACCCGGACAGTACCCGGCGCGATATTTGTCGCGGTGGCTTCTGCTTCTGGGATGACATCTGTAACGGCCTCTTCCCCGATGGCCGGATCGGTATTTTCTACGGCGGAGACCGTAAACTCGGATCCGCCGCGGAACTCGATGCCTAGGTTGAAACCTCCGCGTAGTGCTGTGATGCCTCCCACGACAACCAGCAGCATCAATGCGATAAGGAACCAAGTCTTCCATTTTTGAACGAATGGATATGACTTCTTGCCCGCATAGAGCTCATTGCCCCACGTTGCTAAGCGACTCATGAGTCCTCCTGTACAGGCTCGTAATCCGAGGATTTCGATGTTTGGGCGGCTTCTGCGCGCTCAGCGGCACGACGTTCTGCAATGGTTTGCCGTCGTTGGGCTTCTTTACTCGAACGCCGGTTCCTCTTTGTGCGATGACCAGCGACTTCACTTTCTGGTCGGAACTCGCGGACACGTCCAGCTCCCTGGTACAAAGGTTTTCGTCCCAGCAATGAAGGGTCCATTCCCGACATCGGATGTCCACTTGCAAAGAATTTCGTCTGAGCCAGCAACTGCATGACGGGATGAGTGAATAAGAATACGACGATCAAGTCCGCAATCGAAGTCAGGCCGAGCGTGAAGGCGAAACCACGCACATTCCCCACCGCTACGAAGAACAAGACAACCGAAGCCAAAATGTTGACGAACTTTGAAACCGTAATGGTTCGTTTCGCACGATCCCACCCGTAATTCACAGCCGATTCGAAAGGCCTGCCGTTACGCATCTCGTCCTTGATACGTTCGAAGTAGACAATAAAGGAGTCCGCTGTGAGACCAATGGAAACAATAATGCCAGCGATGCCCGCTAAAGACAGCCGATAGTTATCGGACCACCCCAGCAGAACAATTGCCAGGTAGGTCAAGACTCCCATAATGACAATGGAAGTGAGCGTCACCAGGCCGAGAGCACGGTACTGGAAGAACTGATAGATCGCAACCAAGGCCAGTCCGATAAGTCCTGCGATCAGCCCCCAAAATAGCTGATCTTGGCCCAGGGTCGCTGAAATCTGCTGTTCTGACTCGACCTCAAACGAAATCGGCAGTGCACCATACTCGAGTTGTTCTGCAAGTTGCGCGGCGCTTTGTTCATCGAAGTTCCCCGAGATCTGGGCTCGACCATCAGTAATGACCGCCTGCGAGGCAGGCGCCGATACGATCTGACCATCTAAAAGAATAGCGAACTGATTCTGCGGGGAGCTCATGCCTGTCAAACGCTGAGTAACTTCACGAAATGCCTCGGCGCCCTCGTCTTCGAAGGTGATGTTTACTACCCACTGGTTCGCAGCCACACCGGTAGGGGTGGAAGCCATCCCGTGCTCAGCTGAATCGATTTGATCACCTGAAATCTCGACTGGGCCCAAGATGTATTTGGTGCCCATTTCGAAATCACAGGCCACGACCGCTTCATCCGCAGGAAGATTGTCTCGTACCTGACCAGCATCCGGGGCCGTGCAGTCGTAGCTTTGGAACTCATCATAAAGCTCCGGCGTTATCCAGTTGGGGTCTGACCCATGCTCTGGCTCAGCCTCAGGTTCGGGGATTTCTGAGACATCTACTCGCTCTTCTTCTGGGGTAGCTGTGAATGAACCCGCAGTAAGGACCGAGCGGAATTCCATATTTGCTGAGGCCTGAATCAGTTCCCGGGTTTGTTCATCCGGGCTACCGGGCATTGAGACGACGACATTATTGTCACCTTGCGTATTGATCTCGGCCTCTGAGACGCCTGTACCGTCGACGCGCTGTCGAATAATCTCGACAGCCTGGTTCATCTGTTCTGAAGTAACTGCTTCACCGGTCGAGGTTTCTGGGGACAGTACCATCTGGGTACCTCCCTCGAGATCCAGCGCTAGTAACGGGGTACCGTCGGTATTATTCGTCGCAATGCCGATACCCAAGATGGCACCCAGGCCGACAAGAATTACGGCTAACCATGTCAAGGATCGTCGGGCACGAGATTGCGGGGTCTTAGACGCCATAGATATTAAGGACTTTCAATGTTCTGTTTCGTTAGCCAGGAATGTACTGTGGGTTACTTATCGCGTTCGTCACGCGGATCTTTGTATTCCGACCCATATTCAGTGTCCTTGGAATCTGGTGCAGCCTGCTCCGGATAATCCGGGATGTCATCGACAGTGATATCTGATTCAGGCAGTTCCTCAACGTCAGTTTCTTCGACAACCTGACCAATCGCCTGCAAGTGCACGGTGGCATACTGACCTGGGGAAAGCTCCATCACAGCCTTGTTATCGTGATGGTCCACTTCAGTAATAGTGCCGTAGAGCCCAAAGGTCGTCATGACCTGCATGCCCGGCTGTAATGAGGCGCGCTGCTCCTGTTGGGTTTTCATTGCTTTGCGGCTACGACGGATCATCATGAAGAACAGCAGAGCAAGCACTGCCAACATGAGAAGCATAAACATGCCTGAACCGCCTTCCTGACCGCCTTCGGCCTGGGCAAGCACGGTGGCTAATTCAGCGTTATAAGTCATTCGTGATCTACCAACTATCTGCTTTGTATTTGTGCACAGGAATGCACTCACGGTCAATCGCCGCGTTTGCGGTAATTAACACACAATGTCTGAGCCTATCCTAATGGCCCGGTCCAAATATCGTGAATTGCCGGATGAAAGCCGGGCGAGCTCGGCAGTACCTCAGTCACGGTCATCAAAATACAAGATGCCGTCCAGATTCTCTTGATGGCCATAGGCATCTCGGGCTTCATTCTGCTGCGAAGTCTTGGCTAGTGCAGTCGAATCATCCGGAATGAGAGACCATAGCCCCTGTGCTGATGCATCTTCGGGCGGCACTAAGCCCAAATGCTCCCAGGCCGCTGGCATCGCGATCCGCCCGCGGGGTGTTCTGCCGAGGAAGCCCTCACGTACTAAGTACGGTTCGGCTACTGTTTCGACGGTTTCGATTTCTTCGCCTACAGCGATGGCTAGAGTCGACAGTCCTACGGGTCCCCCGTGGAATTTTGTGCAAAGCGCGTCAAGGACGGAACGGTCCAACCGATCTAGTCCTTTTGAATCAACTTCATACATATCTAACGCTGCAGCTGCTGCTTGAGCATCTACGTCGTCTAGTTGATTGACCAACGCCCAGTCGCGAACGCGCCGAAGCAGTCGATTTGCGATGCGAGGGGTGCCCCGGGAACGCGAAGCAATCTCGGTGAACGCTTCAGTGGTGAGCTTCATATCGAGCATGACCGCTGACCTACGGAGCACCATTTCGAGTTCTTGCGTTGAATAGAAATCGAGATGCCCCGTAAACCCAAAACGATCGCGTAGCGGTCCAGGCAAAAGTCCTGCGCGGGTTGTCGCACCGACGATGGTGAAGTGTGGGAGTTCTAAAGGTATCGACGTCGCGCCGGCACCTTTTCCTACGACGATATCGACGCGGAAATCCTCCATGGCCATGTACAACATTTCTTCGGCCGGACGAGACATTCGGTGAATCTCGTCGAGAAACAGTACTTCACCTTCGGTTAATGACGACAAGATGGCTGCTAAATCCCCGGAATGTTGAATCGCGGGGCCAGAGGAAATTCGTAGTGGCGCATTCATTTCCTCTGCCACGATCATCGACAGGGTCGTTTTCCCCAACCCCGGCGGACCCGAAAGAAGAATATGATCTGCGGTCGCACCGCGCAGTTTGGCTGCTTCCAGCACCAATGACAGTTGGTCTCGGACTCGATGCTGACCCACAAACTCCGAGAGGTTTCTTGGGCGTAATGCGGCTTCAACTTCGCGTTCTTCGTTCATGGAAGTGCCGGTGACAATGCGATCATCACCGTGATTAGAAGGGGATCCGGCTGTAGTCATAGGTTAGTAACGCTGCCTTGTCTGGCCTTCACCGAGATTCTGCAAGGTTGCTCGGAGTGCGGCCGATACGTCTGAGGATTGGGCCAGTTCTGGATCATTTTCAACAGCAAGTCGAATACCCTTGAGCGCATCCTTCTCATTCCATCCCAGCCCGATCAGTGCTTGTTGAACCTGCTCTTTCCAAACTGGTTCGGCTCCACGGGAGTTGCGTGCTTCAGGCGAATCCGGTTCCTCACGTGGTACCAACTTTCCGGACAGTTCTAGAATAATACGTCGAGCAGATTTCGGTCCGATTCCGGGAACTTTTGTGAATGCTTTATCGTCCTGTTGATCGATATGTTGACGCACTTCATCAGGGTGAAAGACCGACAGCACC
>Ga0079225_10001456_pt1 | contig 13269 bp, 14 predicted proteins | sample Poulit2012_FD_76344 | JGI IMG/M metagenome (GOLD analysis project Ga0079225, IMG submission 76344) | Agricultural soil microbial communities from Georgia to study Nitrogen management - Poultry litter 2012 | ecosystem: Environmental > Terrestrial > Soil > Agricultural land | place: USA: Georgia...
GAAGTAATGCCTTAGAAGGAATACATCCTCTATGAAGACATGTCCCCCCCAATTTGTCCTTTTCAACAACGGCTACCTTTAATCCTAGCTGGGATGCTCTAATGGCGGCAACATATCCACCAGGTCCACCACCTAAAACAACTAAATCATAATCCTTTGACATAATGATTGCTCCTTTATCCTTCGGTTAATATTTATTTTCTTCGACTCAGTACGTGATGCTCATTTTGTAAAAATTGACCTCTTGCCTTTCTAACCTTTTCTATTCTTTCTTCAGCCATGCGATCAGCAGCTACATAGGTAGGTATGTTATCTCGCTTAGCAATTTTAAAAACGGCCTCTAAATTATCATATATCGTTTCCACCTTTTGCATAGCTCGCTTTTCATTATAACCCTCAAGCTCATCAGCAACATTAATTACCCCACCAGCATTAATAACATAATCTGGTGCATAAACGATACCTTTTTCATGTAAAATATCTCCATGTCTTGATTCTGCTAATTGATTATTTGCTGAACCAGCTATGACCTTTGCCTTTAATCTAGGGATTGTATCATCATTGATCGTAGAGCCTAGTGCACAGGGAGAATAAATATCGCAATCAACATCATAAATTTCATCAGGATTAACTGCTCTTGCTCCAAAGTTTTTAACAGCACGATTAACGGCCTCTTGATTAATGTCTGTAACAATTAAATTGGCACCTTCATTATGTAAATACTCACAAAGTTTATAAGCAACATTACCCACGCCTTGGACCGCTACAGTCTTCCCTTTTAATGATTCCGAACCGTAAGCTTCTTTGGCAGCAGCTTGCATGCCTTTATAAATTCCGTAAGCTGTAACCGGCGAAGGGTCTCCAGAAGAACCCGAACCAGGTGATGTTCCTGTAACATAGTCCGTTTCTAAATGAATTAGATCCATATCTTGCTCTGTTGTACCGACATCTTCTGCTGTAATGTACCTTCCGTTTAAACTTTGTATAAACCTTCCGAAGGCACGAAACATTTCCGGGTTTTTATCTTTGTTAGGATCTCCGATAATAACCGCCTTACCTCCACCAATATTTAAGCCGGCTGCTGCGTTTTTGTACGTCATGCCTCTTGCTAATCGTAACGCATCCTCTATAGCATCCTCTTCACTTTCATAAGTCCACATACGTGCACCACCTAGGGCTGGCCCAAGGGTTGTATCATGAATTGCAATAATCGCTTTTAGACCAGAACTTTCTTCCTGACAAAACACTAGTTGCTCGTAATCATACTTTTCCATGTAAGAAAAAATTTTCATTATTAATTCCCCCATTCAATAATTTATACTTTAAATTCATTTTACCTAATTTTACTAATGAATTACAGTTATATTTTAATGTCTAATAATTTATACAATTACGTAAAGTCCCCCTTTTCCCCCAAAGAAATGTAAGCGTTTTACATAAATGTCAAAAAAAATTAATTAAATTAAATGGACATCCAAAACTATGATAAATTAATAATTACTATTTGGCAACTGATTTTTCCTTAAATGTACTTTTTTTAAATATCCATTAATATTTGATATAATATTTATAGTTCATTATTTAGGAGAGATTGTAATGATGCGTTTAATCGCAGTCTTAGTTTTAATCATACCCGGAATTATTGCAGCTTTTGGAATAAAATTAATGCGAGATACGATGTTTGCTGATTATTATCCTATTTTAGTTAATAACGGTATCCAATTTTTCGTTGGTTTTGTTTTATTTGCTTTGGGCTCGGCTTTTATTGGGGGATTTATTTTGCACAGAGATCGAAAACGGGGACTAGTTAAAGATAGGAACAAGAAAAAGAGGATCTAATTTTAGATCCTCTTTTATTTTTTAACTTACACGATGCTCCAAACGTAATCGATCGGCGATCATCGCAATAAATTCTGAATTTGTAGGCTTTGCCTTTGAAACATTAATCGTATATCCAAATAATGAAGATATAGCATCAATGTTTCCACGTGTCCATGCTACCTCAATTGCATGTCTTATTGCTCGTTCGACTCGGGATGCCGTTGTATTATAGTGTTTCGCAATGTCGGGATATAAAACTTTTGTGATTGATCCTAACAACTCAATATCATGATATACCATTGAGATTCCTTTTCTTAAATACATATATCCCTTAATATGAGCTGGGACACCGATTTCATGGATAATCTCAGTTATTTCCGCATCTAAATCAATTTCATTATTTGATTTAAGATCCCTATTTCTTGCTACTGATGATAGGGCTTGCGATTTCTTTCCCTTTAACTGTCTTATTTGATTAGCTAAAATTTCCATGTCAAACGGTTTTAACATAAAATAGGAAGCCCCCATATTAACAGCCTTTCTTGTGACTTCCTCTTGACCAAAGGCAGTTAACATGATTACTTCTATATCGCTTCCTTTTTCATTTAGTTGTGTCAATACCGTTAGGCCATCAATGTGTGGCATGATAATATCTAAAATTAGTACATCTGGTTGAACTTCTTCTAAAAGTTCAAGGCATTCCATTCCATCATATGCAGTTCCTATTACTTCAATATCGTTTAAATCATTAAAATAATCTTGCATCATGTGGACTAAATCACGGTTGTCATCGACAATACATACTGAAATTTTACTCATAATTCCCCCCCTTTATATGTAATTAAGTACTATTATTTACATTCGACAAAGCTTTAATAACTCCTTTAAAAAAGTTTATATTTTCGTAATACAAAATACGACAAAAACTGAATCAAATAGATATATCTTCTATTTGATTCAGCTTAATTTAACTGGCTTTTAATTTTTCATTGAACTGAATTAAGTTCGCATCTTGAAGCATCCATTCAATATGAACTCCATAGCCACTCGTAGGATCATTAACGAAAACATGGGTAATCGCACCAATTATTTTGTTATTTTGAATAATTGGGCTACCACTCATTCCTTGTACGATTCCTCCAGTTTTCTCAATTAATTTTTCATCGGTTATTTTAATAACCATACCTTTTGTTGAGGGACTACTTTGAATTTTATTACTTATTATTTCAATCGAATACTCTTCAATTTCTTCTCCTTCTACTACGGTTAATATTTTTGCGGGACCTTCTATAACCTCATTGGAAAAACCGATTTCAAGAGCTTGATCATAATAATTTGTTGTTGGAGTTTGGGTGAGAGTTCCGAAAATTCCAAAGGGACTGTTTTTAGTTACAACTCCTAAGGCCGTGTCCCTTAATGAAAACTTAGCCCTTTTTTCTCCGGGTATATTTTTAACTCCTTTTTGAATGTTTGTCACCCGTGAATGGACTATTTTACCTGATTTTATATCAATTGGTTTTTTAGTATCAACATCAGATATTACATGACCTAAGGCCCCATAATTTTTAGTGTTTGGATCATAAAAGGATAAAGTTCCAATTCCGGCAGCTGTGTCTCTAATATAAAGTCCAATGGAATAGGTATTATCCTTTTGATCCATAGCCGGTTGAATAGTTGTCGTGTGGATTTCGGTTTCTTTTTTCACTTTAAGCTTTAAGGGTTTATTTTCTTTTCCGGCTTGCTCTACAAATGGTTTTACTTCTAAGATATTTTTTATTTCTTTACCTTCTATTTCTAAAATAGTATCACCTATATCGATATTAGCTTCCATTGCTGGTGAGATAGGACCGTCTGTACTATTGACAAGATGGTGGCCGACAACTAACACTCCTACAGTTTCCAAATGAATTCCGATTGAGTGGCCACCTGGAATGACTTTAATATTTTTATTTTTGTTTATTGAAGTTATTTTCGATTTGCTGGTAATTGATGAAAAATCGTCTGCGAACGATGGTAAAGGGTAGGTGGATTTGCTTAAAGGTTTACTAACGGATATAGCCCCGTCAACTTGAATGTCCTTGTCATGCAGAAAAACTTTTAAAGGTTTGTGTATAATACCTATAAATAGGAATAATATAAAGGAAAATAAAAGCAAGTATTTATGTTGCACAAAACCTTCTTTACCTTTCACTCATATTCATCTCCTCTTTCTTGTTTGTATTTTATATCATTTATACTTTGACCTAAAAGAGGAGATTTTAAACGAGAAAAACTTCGCTAAACTTGTTTAAGATTTCCTATTATATTTAGTGAAATCCTTAATTAGAAATAAGGTTATTTTTATAATGCCCTGCTAAATCTAATAATTCTTGACCATGTTTAAGGGCTGTTTCCGTTAATTTTGTACCAGTAATCATTCGACTTAATTCTTCTATTTGTTCTCTTTCATTTAGATCCAATGCTGAGGTTGTTACTCGGTTTCCTACCTCTAACTTTTTTATGAACTTATGGGAATCCGCCATTGCTGCTACTTGTGGCAGGTGGGAAATACAGAGTACTTGACTATTAAGGGAAATGTGATATATTTTTTCCGCCATTGCCTGAGCAACCCGACCACTTACACCCGTATCAACTTCATCAAATATAACACTTGTTACGCCTTGGTGTTTAGAAAATATTTTCTTTAGGGCCAGCATTATTCGGGATAATTCACCACCAGAAGCAATTTGAGTTAAATCCATTAAGGGTTCACCCTTATTTGTAGAAATAAGAAAATGGATTTTATCTATCCCCTCTGGGTGTAGATTAGTTTCATTTATATTGTCTGTTAAGCTGGAGTTAAAGTGTATATCAAAGCTTGCATTTTCTAAATATAAATCCTTTAATTCCTCATGGATTTCCATGACTAAGTCATTAGCAAATCTTTTCCTTAAGTCATGCAATTGTTTAGCCTCTAAATAAGCATCTTGACTTAATGTATTTAATTTATGTTTTAATTCATCGATATGACTTTCCCGATTCGATATTTGACTGATTTCATCGTCTATTTCAGCTAAATAATTCAAGATATCATTAACTGTGGGTCCGTATTTTCTTTTAAGGCGATTAATTTCGTTAAGACGGTTTTCAATTTCATTTAAACGTTCTTCGTCAAAATGTAATTGATCACTAAAGTTTCTTAGTTCAAAGGCTAAATCTTCAATCAGGAAATAAGCCTCATTTAACCTTTTAGATTTAGTTTCTAAAAACGAATCAAAGGATTTATTTTCATCAAGGGCAATTCTCGCCTCATTTAACCAGTCTAGACCCTTTTGTTCACCGTATAAGGCATTATAAGCCGTTTGAATGCTTAAATATATCTTTTCATAATTAACTAACTGTTGTCGTTCCTTTTCTAAAATTACGTCTTCATTTGGTTGAAGATCCGCTTCTTCAATTTCCTTTTTTTGAAATGTTAATAGATCTAAACGATGAGATAGTTTCTGTTCGTTTGTCGTGAACTTATTCAATTGTTCTTTTAATTGTATATATCTTCCATACAAATATTTATACTGATTTTTAGTTTCTTTTAAGGCATCGTAAGCATAATAATCAAGAAGTTGAAGATGATTTTCCTTATCCATTAAAGATTGGGTTTCATGTTGACTATGTATATCTATAAGCGTTTTACCGAATTCCTTCAAAATAGCTAAGGTAACTAACTTCCCATTTACACGGCAAATACTCTTTCCTTGATGGGTAATTGTCCGTTGTAAAATTAACATTTCATCTGAAATTGTAATTCCAAATTGTTCCGCAACATCATAACTTTTATGATTCTTATTTGATATTGTAAATAAAGCCTCTAATTCAGCTTTTTTTGCGCCATGTCTAATATATTGAATGGAACCACGGCCACCGGCTAACAACTGAAGGGCATCTATAATTATTGATTTTCCCGCCCCGGTTTCCCCTGTTAAAACAGTTAAGCCTTCCTCAAAGTTAATTGATATTTCATCGATAATGGCGAAATTTCGGATGGTCAATTCAGTTAACATGTTATTTCACCCCTTAGTTTAGTTATATCTATTTTTTCTGTAATAGCTTATGGGCTTCATCGATTACTTCTTGTATTTCAAGAGCTTTCCTTTTAGTTTGATCATCTTTTTCCCAGCCTAGATGGGCTAAATATTCAATGTTTCCTTCACCGCCAGTAATTGGTGAATAAGTTAAATTTAATAAGTCATATTGTTCCTTTGTGGCAAAGTCTAAAATGTTTTGTATGACTTGAAAATGAACTTTTGGATCCTTAACGATTCCGCCTTTACCAACTTGTTCCCTTCCTGCTTCAAATTGGGGCTTGATCAAAATAACGATGTCACTATTTTTTTCTAAAAGTGTCCTGAGAACTGGTAAAATGAGGGTTAAAGAAATGAAGGATACATCGACTGTAGCAAAATTAGGAGTACCTTTTTGTAACATATCTGGACTTACATATCTGAAATTTGTGCGTTCCATAACAACTACTCGGTCATCACTGCGAAGCTTCCAATCAAGTTGATTATAACCTACATCGATAGCATAGCTCATTTTTGCTCCCCTTTGTAGTGCACAATCTGTAAAACCGCCTGTTGAGGATCCGACATCAATTAATATTTTCCCTTGGACATCTATTGAAAATTCATCCAAGGCTTTTTCTAATTTCAGACCACCCCTGCTTACATAAGGATGGAGATGCTGTTTAATTTTTATAGGAATATCTGTAGGCACCTTCATACCTGGCTTATCCAATCGCTCACTGTTGGAATAAACCAAACCGGCCATAATAGTTCTTTTAGCCTTTTCTCTCGTTTCAATTAAATTTCTTTCCACTAATACTACATCTAATCGCTTTTTCTTCATCATTACATTCCTTTTTAATTCATTTTCGTTTATTATCTAAGGGCAAAATATTAATTTTAAATTTCCTTTGAATAAAAGCTATAACTTTCCCTGTAACCATTATAATTTTTGTTGAAGCATGAATTGCATAGTATTTACCTAATGCTTTTCCACCAACTGTAAGAGCGGCAACTAAACTTGTAAGAATTACGGATAAAGTAATATGACCAGCAGAACTATCGGCCTGACCAATCATATTAGATATTTGTAATACTACTATAGCGGTAGCCGTACCACTGACAATACCTGAAATATCTCCTATTACATCATTACAAAAGCTAGCAAATTTATCCGCATTTCTTATGATAATAACCGACTCTTTTGCTCCTGGAACCTTCTCAGAGGCCATAGCGTGAAAAGGCGCTTCTTCTGCTGCTGTTGAAGCTATGCCTAGCATATCGAAAACTATTCCAATTAACACGATAAATAAAACAATAAATATACCCACATACCAAATAACCTTACTTAGTAGTGACGATGAGACTATTGAAAAAATAGCCGCTAACACGAATGTGATAACGGCAATTGTTAAACTAAATTTTATCGATCGTTTTATTTGAGTATTCATATTGTCCCTCTGTAAATTTATGTATGGAATGGTCATTTCTAAAGTTAAGACTGCGGCTTAGGTCCAGTAGGTTTTCCCAAAATCATGCCTTATGTCACCATAAAGGCGGTTCCCCTTTAAATGATTTTTAGTCCTGTCACCAAAGACTAGACTGGATTACCACTTAGTCCGCACTATAATCCTTTAGAAATGTCATTGGAACAGTCTAGGAGCTTTCCTCTCCGATCTTTAACTATTCCCTAGCCTCTTTTGCAGTGTGAATTTCATAGAGATAAAGTTGAAAATTAAATGGCCTGTTTAATTTCAACTAAGAACTCTAATCCCAAGCACACCACTCAAGGCAGGCTACACTACACACCAGCTCAATCCAGGCTGATCATGTAGGTTCATACCCCATTCCGCAGAAAATTCTAAGCTTAGAATCTTCCACAGTGATGGGCCTCCGCGATAATTGGGTCAACGCCTACATGCCTTTGTAGATCGCCCAAAAATCTTAACTCCCAGCATTAACCCAGGGCTGGGCGCCCCAAGCCAACACAAGGAACTTCATCGATGTGCCCTTTGGCGAATTTTTAGGCCCGCCTTGAGGAATAGAGGATCGACTAGAATACTGCACCATTCCCGATATTAAAATTTTATCATATATTTAATAAAAAAGCTATACCCTTAATGATCCCTATGTGCAATATAATCAATTATATGATTTAGATAAGAACCTTGAATCCCTGCCTTTTCTAAGGCCTTCTGAGCCTTTTCTGCATAATCGTCTCGGTATTGCTTAGCACCTTTAAGACCTAATAAACTTGGGTAGGTACTTTTTTCTTTTTCCTCGTCACTTCCTATTGGTTTGCCGAGCTTTTCCTCATCACCGATTATATCTAGAATATCGTCTTGTACCTGGAACAATAATCCTAAATTAGAAGAAAATTCATCTAGGTAATTTAATTGTTCCTCGCTAGCTCCACCTAAATAGGCTCCTATATGTACGGAAAAGTTAATCAATGCACCGGTTTTTTTAGAGTGAATTGTTATTAATTCATCTAAACTTACACTTTTTGTCTCTGCTTCGATATCTAAAATTTGGCCTGCAACCATGCCCTTTGGTCCACTAGCTTCAGATAATTTTTGTATAATATAAACCTTTTCAATATCAGTAAGGTTATTATCTTTTGCAATTATTTCAAAGGCATAGGTTAAAAGTGCGTCCCCCGCTAAAATGGCTGTTGCTTCATCAAATACTTTATGGTTAGTAAGTTTTCCCCTACGATAATCGTCATCATCCATTGCGGGTAAATCATCGTGAATTAATGAATAGGTATGAATCAACTCTAAAGCTGATGCTGTGGAAATTGTCTTTTTAATGTTTTTTTGAAATACCTCGTAACTCGCAATGACTAATATCGGTCTTACCCTTTTTCCACCAGCTTTTACAGAATACAACATTGATTTCTTTAACTTGGAAGGAATATTTAAAATTTGCAAATAATTTTCAAGTTCTTTATTAAAGACTTGAGCTCGATCTTCCATGTATTTGAGTATTGGACTTGTCAATTTAATCCTCCTCTAGTTCAAAAGTTGTTAATTCATTTTCTTCAGATAAAATTTCAACCATTCTATTTTGTACATTTGTCAATTTATCGTTACATAATTTAGACAGCTTCATTCCCTCTTGGAAATAATCGATAGCCTTTTCTAAAGGGACATCGCCTTGTTCTAATTTCTCTACTATTTTTTCTAGCTTTTCAATTGCCTCTTCAAAAGAGAGTTCATCTAAATTGTCTTTAGTCATAATTTTTTCCTCACCTTCTTTACAATACAATCTAAATTACCGTCATTAATTTCCACAGTAATGTGATCGTTTTCTTTTACTTGATTGGAACTCGTAATTAAAGTTCCATCCTCTTGATAGGGGAGGGCAAAACCTCGTTGAATTGTATGAAGAGGACTTAATAAATTTAGTTTATCAATTAAACTATTTAATTCACGTTTTAATTCAATCGTATATTTGTTCATTGAATTAAATAACTGTTCTTTAAGTTTTTGTTGATTTTTTGAAGCTGATAATACATTTTCTTCAGGATTTCTGGCCTTTAAACGTATATCTAAGTGTTTCTTTTGGATAAGTTTTTTATTTACCAGTTCCCGACTGTTTTTTTCTAATAGATCAATTTGTAAATCGAGCTGTTGTTCTTTCTGTTTAATTAACTGTTTTGGATAACGAAAGGCATAGGATTGTTTGCTTCTTTCCCATTGCTTAAGCTTAGTTTTCATTAAATTATTTATATTGGAATATAATATTTTCTTATAATGGGAAACTTTATTTAGTAATTCCTCCGTAGAAGGTACACATAACATAACCGCCCCCGTTGGTGTGGGTGCCCTTAAGTCCGCGACAAAATCACTTATCGTTATGTCAGTTTCATGTCCTACTGCAGAGATTATAGGTACTGGAGAGGAAAAAATAGCCCTAGCTACTCTTTCATCATTGAAGGGTTGCAAATCCTCAATAGACCCCCCTCCTCGACCAAGGATTATCAGGTCTAGTTTTCGAGAAAAGGCTCCAGCTTTTTCAATTGCTTTCACGATTGAATTTGATGCAAATTCTCCCTGTACGGAGGCAGGAAATATCGTAATATTAGCTATTGGGTACCTTTTATCAAAGGTCGTTAAAATGTCCTGTATCGCCGCACCTGTATCCGAAGTTATAAGGCCAATATTTTTTGGGTATTTAGGCAAAGGTCGTTTGAATCCTTCGTCAAATAATCCCTCTTTACTTAATTTTTCTTTCAATTGTTCAAAGGCTAAATATAAAGCCCCAATACCATCGGGGCTCATTTCATGTACATATAATTGATACTGACCGAAACTTTCGTATACACTTACTTCTCCTTTGATAAAAACAGACATTCCATTTTCTGGTGTGAATTTAAGATTACGATTATATCCTGCAAACATCACAGCGGAAATTCTTGTATAATCATCTTTTAATGTAAAGTACATATGTCCTCTTCGGTGATGATTAAAATTTGAAATTTCCCCCTTTATAAAAACTTCCGTTAAGTGCGGGTCTGAATCGATTTTCCTTTTAATGTAATTCGTAAGAGCCGTTACTGTTAAATATTTGCTTTTCAATGGGAAACATTCCTTTGACTATAACATTTTTGATAAAATACCATTTACAAATTTACCCGACTTTACATCGCCAAATTTTTTTGCAATTTCTACCGCTTCATTAATTGAAACTTCTTTTGGAATTTCATCCTCAAAGGTCATTTCATAAGTTGCTATTCGTAAAATCGTTTTTTCAACGGTGGCAATTGTTTCGAGGGACCAATTTTCTAGATGTTTTATTATCATTTCATCAATTTCTTCTAGATGATTTATAACTCCTTCGACTAATTTAGTTAAAAAGGGATCAGCTTCATCAGATTCTAGAAAATCCTTTATCGCGACTGTAGGTTCCTTGTAATTCATATCAAGGGGGTATAATATTTGTAATGCATATTCTCTAGCTGTTCGACGTTTCATCTATGCCACCTCAAATTTTTATTACTTACGATTTTCTTCTGTTTCCATCTCAAGGTCAACAACATGAATATTTACTTCCTTGACATCTAAATCTGCCATGTTTTTTAACGTTTGTTTAACATTTGTTTGTATTTCTTGGGCAACTTTTGGTATAGCTTTTCCATATTTTAATACGACATGTAAATCAACTACGACACCACCATTAACTAGCTCTACTTTTACACCATGACTAGGGCTTTTTTTGCCGAATCTTTCTGTAAAGGTGCCCCGCATGGTTGAAATACCATCGACCTCTGCCACTGCCAGGCCTGTTATTACTTCAATGACTTCTGGGGCAATTTCAATTTTACCTAAATTTTTACTATTCGTTACAGTTAATAATTTATTGTCACTCATAACACCACTCCTTTAATCCTCTTTTATTATAGGATGTTCCTTTAAAAAATTAGTATTAAATTGTCCCTTTTTAAAAACGTCATGCTCCATAATTTGTTTATGAAATGGAATGGTTGTTTTAATTCCGTCAATGACGAATTCATCAAGAGCTCGAAACATTCTTTTGATAGCCTCTTCCCTAGTGTTACCGTGCGTAATTACTTTAGCCACCATTGAATCATAAAAGGGTGATATATCGTATCCTTGGTATACGGCTGAATCTATACGCACACCCATTCCACCTGGGGGTAAGTATAAATTAACTTTTCCTGGAGATGGTAAAAAGTTTTTGTAGGGATCCTCTGCATTTATTCTGCACTCTATTGACCATCCATTAAAGGTAACATCCTCTTGACTGAAGGATAATTTTTCATTGTTGGCAATGTTTATTTGTTCTTTAATTAAATCAATTCCAGTAACCATTTCCGTTACAGGATGTTCGACTTGAATTCTTGTGTTCATTTCCATAAAATAAAATTTATTTTCATCAAGGTCGAAAATATATTCAATAGTTCCTGCACCAACATAATTTACCGCTTCTGCCGCTTTTATTGAGGCTTCGCCCATTTCCTGTCTAATTTCTTCCGTAATTGCAGGTGATGGGGTTTCCTCGACCAACTTTTGTAATCTTCTTTGAATAGTACAATCTCTCTCACCTAAATGGACTGTATTACCATGTTGATCAGCTAAAACTTGAATTTCCACATGGCGGAAGTTTTCAATGAACTTCTCCAAATAAACACCTGGATTACCAAAGGCTACTGCAGCTTCTTCCTGCGTGATCCGAAGTCCATTAACAAGTTCCTCTTCGTTATAAGCAACACGTATTCCTCTACCCCCACCGCCAGCAGTAGCTTTAATAATTACTGGATAACCAATTTCATTTGCTATTTCCTTAGCTTCTTCTTCCGATTCAATAATACCGTCTGATCCTGGAACAATTGGTACTCCAGCTTCTCTCATTGTTTCCCTGGCTACATCTTTAATTCCCATTTTTTGAATGGCCTCTGGGGATGGACCGATAAATTTAATATTACATTCCTCACATATCTCTGCAAAGTCCGCATTTTCTGCTAAAAAGCCATATCCAGGATGGATTGCATCAACATTTGTAAGGGTTGCTATACTCATTATATTTGTTACATTTAAATAACTATCCTTACTTGCTGTTGGTCCAATTCGATAAGCTTCGTCGGCTAATTGGACATGCAAAGAGTTTTCGTCTGCCTCAGAATAGATTGCTACAGTCTCTATGTCCATTTCTTTACATGCTCTAATAATTCTTACAGCAATTTCTCCTCGATTTGCAATTAATATTTTTTTAATCACGAGTACTTTTCCCTCATTTCTTCTTTACTCTAAATAACGGCTGTCCGTACTCAACTAATTCTCCATCCTCTACTAATATCTCAACAATTGTTCCCGATACCTCAGCTTCAATTTCATTAAACAATTTCATTGCCTCTACAATACAGACAATAGTACTTTCATCTACTTCACTATTTAATGTTACATAAGGATCACTTTCTGGAGATGGAGCTTTATAAAAGGTGCCTACCATAGGAGAAACAATTTCATAATCGTAATTTACAGAGCTTTTATCCTCTGCATGCGTTTCCTCAGTAGTATGTACATTTGCCTTCGTTTCTGTTTCAACAAGCTTTGATTGTTCTTCAGTTTTTTCTGTAATATTTGCTACTTGATTATTCGCCTTTTCTATCGTTTGCTCAGCGATGTTTTTCTTCATTTTAACCTTCGTACCATTTGATTCATAAGTAAATTCATCAATGGATGATTCATCAATTAATCGAATAAGTTCTCTTATTTCCTGTACCTTTAACATCTAATAAGCCTCCAATTATAAATATTTGTTCCAACCTACATATAATATACGATAAATACGAAAAAAGTAACAGTATATTTAGTAAAAAAGTAAGCATAGATAAAATTAATTATATCAATGAAATCGCTTTAATGCGAATAGTTTATGAAAAAAA
>Ga0079225_10001457_pt1 | contig 13263 bp, 8 predicted proteins | sample Poulit2012_FD_76344 | JGI IMG/M metagenome (GOLD analysis project Ga0079225, IMG submission 76344) | Agricultural soil microbial communities from Georgia to study Nitrogen management - Poultry litter 2012 | ecosystem: Environmental > Terrestrial > Soil > Agricultural land | place: USA: Georgia...
CCTGCCAGGATCATTGCTGGAATACCGACTGGGGAGAATGCCTTCGCAAGGATACGGTAGTTCTCTTCGTCTGCCTTAGTAGTAACCAACTTGGTCTTGACATCATGCAGACGTGTATCGAGTTCGGCTTCCTTCTTTCGAGCCTGTTCACGATTAGCCAGTTCTGCCTGAATCGCCTCGACCTCACGACGAGCACTGTAATCCAGAGGCTCTGCATCTGGCTCATCATTCATCACGGCTTCTGCCCTCTTGAGGCGCTCAGTCATGTCATCAGGAACAGTCTTGTTCTCAGTGTCCTGCAACTCAGAATTCAGGCGTGAGCGCTCCTGAGCGGCGTTGTCGATTTCATCTTCCACTGCCGCAAGCGATTCACGGACGTGAGACTCGTTAGAGACCTGAGTCTCTGCACGAGTCTTGTCTGTCTTGATCTGGTCAAGATCGCTCTTCAACTTGAGGACGCGTGCCTTGGCATCTTTCTCTTCTGAGGATGCCTTTGCGTAGTCCTTGCGAAGCCCCTGGTAGCGCTTTACAGCGTCTTCCAACTGCTTCTCGGTACTCGCAACGTCCTCGTCCATTTCCTTGCGCACACGCTCCATGATCTGCGGAGAGATATGCTGATGGCATGTTGTGCAACGAGTATCCTCATGCCATTCATCGGAGAACGCGGCACGCTCTGCCTTGACCTCTTCAAAACGAGTCTCAAGGTTATTCTTCGCCGCGCCTGCTTCGATACCGTCACTCTTGATCTGGTCAAGACGCTCTGTTGCATCTTCGTGGTCGAATTCTGCTTCACCGAGGGCTTCTTGAGTCTTTGAAAGTTCAGATTCGCTCTGAGAGAGAACCATCTTTGCATCTTCGATTCCACGCAGTTCCCCGTTTAGGCGATTCTTCTGCTTGTTGAGTCGCTCTGGGTCATATTGGTTCAAAGCCGTCTGTAGACGCTGAATGTCCTGACGCTTGGACGCCTCGAAGTCATTGATCGCCTTTTGAGCAGATGCGAGTTCCTGTTCCTTGTTGTCCTGAGCCGCTAGACGCTGAGCCTCGACCTTTTGAACTTCACGATCCTGCTCTTCAAAATCGCCCATGAGGTCTACAAGTTCGTCCTCGTCGTGCTCTGAGTACTTTGTCTGCTCAGGCTTAATGAGGTCGAACATGTTGGCAATCTCGTCTTGCTGAGTCTCTAGGGTAGAGACCTTAGTCTGAGTCTCATTCAGACGCAACTTTGCATCGTTATGGAAGTCCTCGTACTGATCAAGGCTGAGCAGGTCCATGAGGATGCGACGGCGCTCCATTGGCAGACTCTCAGCGAACAGTCCATACTGCCCCTGCAATGCTACGAACGTCTTAGTCGCTCCGTCGTAGTCCATACCGATGATGTCAGCGATCTTCTTATTGGTCGCTATGACATTCTCTTCGGTTTCAGGCTTCCACGCCTCGGCATCCTCATCCCATGCATACAAAGTAGCCTTCTGGCGACCCTGGCGTGGGAGATGACGGACTACGCGGTAATCAGTACCACCAACCTCGAAGTCGAGTTCAAGGTATGCCTGAGCAGAAGTTGAACTGATGGCTTCCTTGAGGGAAGGAGCACGAGTCTTGCCATAGAGAGCGAACATCGGTGCCCAAATAGACAGCATTGACTTACCTGTGCCATTCTCACCGACGAAACCGATCATGGGCTTGCTAGAGAAGTCAATCTTGACTTCATCTGCCGCAGACTCGAATCCGCGAACAGTCATATTCTTCAACTTCATCAGGCATTCTCCCCTTCGTCATTTGTTGTTTCGTCTTGTTCAATACCAAGCAAGCGAGCGCGAGTCAGCACATCTTCAACTTCAGCATCCTCGTAACCCTCGTTAGCGAGGTACTGCGTAAGCGCTGTGTGAGGATCAAGTTGTGCAGACATGACTTCACGCGTCTTCTCTCGCTGTGTTGGGTTCGGTACAGGGAACAGCCCTATATGGCGAGCGAGAGCCTCCTTGCGAATTTCGCGCGGGAGTTCGGTATCACCCTGAGCAAGTTTCACTTGAACGCAGTCGTTCTCTTCGTAGTGATCAAGATCAATCTCGGCTCCCTCTTCGGAGAGGTCGAACTTGTACATACCTCGGACCGGAGTTGGAATGCGGTCAACTTTGTACTCATGCGTGTTCTCATCAATCGTGACGAGGTTCCCGCCCTTCTCATCTCCTGAGTCTGTGAATGTCAACTTGTTAGGTGACCCTGAGTACCACACGCGTGAATTACCTACGTGCTGAGGCGTGTGAATATGCCCCAGTCCAACATAGGCAGGATTGAGGTCATCAAAGAAATCCATCGGGAAGACGGCTTCTCCGAATAGGTTAGCAACATCGCGCTCCGAACCTGGGAGACCAATGCCGCTTACGGTGAAGTGCCCTGCCACAATGAGAGGCAGGCTCTCATCACGATTCTCGATCTGTCGATAAGCCTGCTCCTGGACGTACTTCACTACAAGAGCGTCTGCTTCTGTAGTATCTACGCGAGTCTTGTTGAGTTCGCTGAGAATACGGCTCTTGGAAGGGTATGGAATTGTGAGCATCTCGAATTGATCGTACTTCGAGAGCGTCACTCCCGTGATCACGTGATTCATGCTGTTGCCAAGCATCTTGCCGACTACCGAGACATTCGTTCTGTGGCGAGCCGGGATGCCCAACTTCTCGTGATTTCCCGTATCGACTTCAACAGGGATGCCTGCCTTGTTGAGGGGTTCGAGAGTTTCCGCCAAGCGCAAGTTGATTTCAGGCTTAGGCGAGCCATCTGTTGTCAGATCGCCTGCAAGTACGAACAGGTCAACTTCTTCTTCAAGAGCCTTGTCCACCAGCGCCTTTGCGCACTCGAAATTGGACTCAACAGCGAATGAGAAACCTGTTTGAGGGTTGAGCCGACTATTACGTGAAGTGTCTACGTGCCAGTCAGCAGTATGGAGAATCTTCAAGAGAGCCTCTTTCTATCATCGTCTGTGTTCGTTTACCAGCATACCATAGGAAGAGGGCAGGTGAGAGGTTTGCTCACCTGCCCTCTTCTGGGTCATGCCGCAATCTGCGTTAAGAAATCAGACTGTTCTGGGGTCAGTGACAATGGCGCTTGCTTCTCACGCGGAAGGCTCTCAGGAACCATTGGCTCGAAACGTAAGGGCACACCCCATTCTTCGGGAGTGCGGTCACTCTTCTCACCGTTACATGGTCGGCAAGCCGCAATAGTGTTCAGCCATGTGCTACCACCACCTAGCGAAGAAGGCAAGATGTGATCCACTGTGTCCGCACGACGTTCGGTACAGTACGCACACTCGTAGTTGTCGCGGATCAACACGCCTCTCTTGCTCCATCGAACAGGACGTTCCCTCTTTGAAACTTCTATCTTTGGTACGTGATTCAAGATCACGACACTTGGGACCAAAATGCCCTCGTGGACGAAAGGAGCGTTTGGCGCAGGGAGAGCAACACTACCCTTGTTGTTTAGAACGTACTTGATAGCTCGACGAACAGAGACCATCCTGATGATGGTCATCTCAGCGTCAAGTAGTAGCACTTGAGCACGCACAATACTCCCCTCCCTTCCACATTTGACACTAGGGGTAAGTTAACTCTACCACTTCTCTCGCTTGCAGACAATCATGGGGAGAAATGAAGTATCCATCTTGATACAGTAGTGTGTGAGCAATTATGGACAGTATCGACTTTAAAGAACTCATGCGAAGAATCGCTGATGACCCAATACAACTACTCCATGAATTCTTCCCCATGCTCTTCAACAACCTTTGGGAACATAAGTTCCAAATCATCGTATTAATCGTAATCTTCTATGTTTTGAAGAAGGGTACATTCAAGATTATCTCTACGATGATCCCTGACCCAAGTAAGCCTAAGAGAGGTCAGTTCCTTAGGCATATCTTCTTGCATAAAGTGACCGACAACACAGGTCGTTTGACACGGAGAGGGAAAAGGGGGAACAAACCAGAAGTAGAAAAAGCCTACTACAGCAGGCGTACAGAAAGGGCGGCAGGGGTAGCCTCTATTGTTAAGTCCTTCTTGAATATCGTATTCACTGTAGGCTTCTCTGTGATAATTCTAAACCAACTTGGGATTACCATTAATTCGAATACGATGAATTGGATCGTTGGTTTCATCAGTGCCGCACTCGCTTTCGGTATGCAAAATATCATCAAGGATATAGTCAACGGTATTCAAGTAATCGGTGAAGACCAATATGGTGTAGGCGATTACATCGAAACACAAGCGGCTTCAGGCGAAGTGGTTCACATTGGTTTGCGAACCACTCGCATACGTGGAGAAGATGGCACGGTCTACCACGTTAGTCACTCCAACACGATGCTCATGGCTAACCGTACACAAGCGGCAGGACAACTTCTATTCGATACGGTTCTAACGTGGAATCGCGGTGAAGATGATCCTGTTGTTGGCGTAAAGGAATTCGACTTTGCAGAAACGACGATTAAGGACACTCTTAACGATTTGCAGAATCGTCTAAATGCAGTAGAGCGTACGATGTTTGCTAAGCCTCCTGAACAGAACCCGGTCCCCATCAAAGACGTGGCTGAAGTCATCCCGCGCTTATCAACGAATCTCAATACGGGGATCATGAAGCAATTGAGCGACATCGAACTTGCTGATAATCCCGATAGCGAAAATGTTCATGAAGCGCGGACTGCTATTGCGCAAGCGATTCAGACTATTGATACTGCAAATATCGGTTTCCAGCATGTTGGCGTGCTAGGCATTATGGGTAGCACAAAAGACAGTATTACAGTTCGTGTCGAAATTCGGTTCGGCTCACCGAAGCATGTACACAAGAGAACAATCTCTAGTATTAAGCAGGCTTTGTTCTCTGTGTTCACGCATCATGATGTGAGTGTTGAATTTGAAGAAGTCGAAAACTCATCCGTCATCTTCTGATGGTTTCCTTGTTGGAATCCATACGCGGCGAATGCCATCTACAGTAGCCTTTTCTCCTGACCCGTCACGGCGACCAATCTCACTAACTGGTACTCGCTCTCCATCCTTGAGGAACTCGGGCTTTGCTCCAACCAGAGCGTAAGAGAGCCTCTCTTCACCCTTGAGGAACTTGTGAGAACGTACACCTCTAGTGCCGCGCCCCTTGGCAGGATACTCCGAGAATGGAGTCTCCTTGATTGAAGATTCTGTGGCTGTAGCGACATGAGCCAGCCCCTGTTCGACTCGGCTAAGCGAAGCGAAATGGATTGCCTCATCGCCTTCCACGGTCTTCATACCAACCATGCCCTTACCGTTGATACTCCCCTTGACTCTGACATCTTGCATCGAGAAGTGAAGTAACGAGCTGCTAGCGCTGACGAATACGGCTTCCGAGTCTTCTGAGTACTCATACGCTCCGAGTACTTCATCCCCCTCACTCAAATTGATGTAGGAGAACTCAGTCGAGCGTGTAGGGTACTTCGATTCGAAGGCGTAAATGACTCCGTGCTTGGTACCCACGACCATAGGTGATTCTTCGTTTGAGATACCAACGACACGCTCTCCCTCTTCAAGATCAGGAGTGTGAGTGTTGCCCATGTCTGAGACCTGAGCCTTGATAGCCTTGCCCTTATTCGTCAGGAAGACAACAGAACCAAGGGTTGTAGTATCGACTGACATGAGTGCGTAGCGCTTCGCAGACCTGTAGATACGGTGGTCTTCACCAAGCGAAAGCACGATAGGCTCATCTTGAATTTCTCGGCTCTGAGAGAGTGTCTGAGTCTGCTGTTTTGCATACTCCTTCAGCGTGACATCCTCGTCCAGAGTACTCTTACGCTCAGTATCCGGGTTCGCCTCAAACCTCTCAAGAAGTGCAGTGATCTGCTCACGTACGATCTTGTCGCGCACTTCACGATGCTCCACAACGGAATTCAAGTACTCAACACGCTCTTCTGCCTTCTCCTTATCCTTCTGGACTTCAAGAGAATCCATCTTCGTGAGACGGCGCAACTGTGTGTTCATGACGTTCTTAGCCTGGTCCTCTTCAATCGAGAACTCCTTGATCAAGGCTTCCTGTGCTTCATCCTGAGATTCAGAAGCACGGATGATGCTGATCGCCTTGTCAATATCTACCAGGACTGCTAAGAAGCCATTCAAGAAGTGCAACTTCTCAGAGATGGTCTCCATCTCATTAGCGGCACTTGTTTTCACGATAGTACGACGGAAATTCAAAAAGTGAATGAGCAGTTCAGGAGTCGAAATGACCCGTGGAGTGCCTTGGACCAAGCAATTCATGTTGAAGTTGAAGGATACTTGTAGAGTTGTACGCTTGAAGAGTTCAGCGACAACCACTTCAGGATTTGTCTTCGCATCCACGTCAACGATCAACTGGTGACCATACTCAGCATCTGAGTAGTCATCAATGTTCGTAATACCCTCGATTCGGTATCCTTCCACCTTCCCACGACCGTTGTTGTCCTTGATCGCACGCACAGATGTGAGATACTTTTTCTCGTTCTCCTTGAGTGCGCTGATGACATCATTAGGCGCGGTGCCATAAGGGAACTCGGTGAAAACAATCTGCGTCTTTCCCTTATCACCCTTGGTGATGTGGTACACAGACTGCATGAGTACCTTGCCGCGACCTGTGGCATAGGCTTCCTTAGCGTCTTCCAGACCAATCACCTTGGCTCCCGTAGGAAAGTCAGGAGCAGGCATTACCTCAGTGATCTTGTCTACGAGTTCACGAGTGATCCGATCTTTAGTCTCAAGGTCATCAGTGTTACGTAGAGTATCTACAGCCTCTGCCTCATCGAGAATCGTCAAACAAGCGCGGAGTGCTTCTCGTGGATTGTGAGGTGGCATACTTGCCGCCATCGCCGTTGCGATACCGCTCGTTCCATTGATCAACAGGGCTGGCACTTGGGCAGGGAGAACAGCAGGGACTTGAAGAGTATCATCAAAGTTAGGCACGGTTGGGACTGGGTTCTTATTCAGTTCTTCAACCAGTAGCATCCCTTCCTGACTCAAACGGCATTCAGTGTAACGATCTGCCGCGTTAGCGATTCCAGGCATGCCAAAGTTGCCCTGCCCATCTATCCATCTCAGGTTGTAAGTATGGGGCTGAGCCATACGAACGAGAGCATCATAGATTGAAGTGTCTCCGTGGGGATGGAAGTTACCCATCGTCTCACCAACGATACGAGTTGACTTCGTGTGCGGCTTTGAAGGAACGAAACCGCTACGATACATAGCGTATAGAATGCGCCGCTGGACAGGCTTCAGCCCGTCTACAACGTTGACTAAAGCACGATCCTCAATCGTGTAGTACGTGTAACCAGCATACTTGCGCTCAACCTCTTCTGAAAGAGGGACTTCTTCTACTTCAAGACCAACTTGGTCGAATGCGTCTTCGTCAAATTTGAAACTCTTCTTTGCCATGTGCTCCGTGTTCTCTCTTGTTCTTCTCCTAGAATACCAGACTCCTTGCTCAGGAGACCTCATCCAGATTCACTAGTGCTCGGGTTGCGGGATCGTTGATCCACTCCTTACGAGGTGCCGCGTCATCGCCAAGTGTCAAATCTAGAATTGCTTGGGTCGCTCGCGCGTCCTCAATGGTGATCCGCTTCACCCTGCGAGTCTTAGGATTCGTGATGTAGTCGAAGACCTCTTCATCAGAAGATTCACCGTGCCCCTTGCGTCGAGCAACGTGAATGATCTTCTTTCCCTGCTCACGACAGTTATCAATCACCTGTTGTAGTTCCTGATCGTTTGAAGCCAGTAACGTCTCAGGAGCACTCGGCTTTCCTGCTTTGACCACGAACAGGGGAGGGCAAGCAAGGTACAGTCTCCCCTGCTCAATCAGAGCAGGCATATACGAGTAGAAGAAACCAATCAGGAGCGACTCGATGTGAGCGCCGTCAACGTCAGCGTCAGCCACCACAATGATATTGTGATAGCGCATCTTTTCAACATCAAAAGTTTCCCCGAATCCGGCTCCAATAGCCTTCACCAAGTCATCAAGTTCTTTGTTCTGCAAGAGAGTGTGCCCTGCATCCAAGAACTTCTTACGCTGAGCATCTCGGCGCTTTTCTGGTGGGGTCTTCGGGTTCTTTATCACTGGTGGAATGAACAGTCGGTCCAACTTCATCCCGTAAGTGTTCAGAGGCTTCCCTCGTAGGGGAAAGATCGCTTGGAACTTCGCAGAACGCGCCGCATACAGGGAACCGAGGGCTGATGACCCTTCAACGATCAAGAGTTCGGAACGAGGGTCGCCTACAGACTGGCATTCCTTCAAGTTCTCTGGCTTCTGCGAGAAGACGGCTTCCTTGTCTTCCTCTGCCATGACATCACTTACGTCAAACTTAGAAGCGCGAGCCTTGCGTGCTCTGGCAGTAGCAATAATCTTCTCGAAGATTGCGTTCGCTTGAGTCGCGTTCTTGCGTGCGCCTAGCCAATCCTCGAAGCCCTTCTTCACCAAACGGCGAGTCGCTGTGATCACGGGGGTCTCGTTCAACTTCTCTTTTGTCTGAGGAACGAGTACTGGGTCTGGCAGAGACAAGGACACGACGAGGTTCAAGCCCTCAGAGATGTCCTGTTGTTCAGGGATTGGGTCTTTCGCCTTCAGCAAGCCTTTTGACTGGATGGCTTCAAGAATCGCTTCCTCCATTCCCTTAAGAGCGCCCGTCACGTGGCTACCTCCCAGAGAAGTTGTCACAATGTTGACGAAGGAAGCGGTATTGGTCTTAAGACTCTGTTCCCACTGTGCCGCAATCTCGACCTTCATGTGCTTCTCGACATTGCGTGAAGTGATGTCGGCTTCGTCTTTGATCATGATCGGATCATTGACGGCTTCGGCGTTCGACATATCTCCAAGCATGTCAATGATGCCATTTGGGTGGAAGAACTCGTAGGTTTCAGGAGCTTCAGGGTCGCGGTTGTCTTGAACAACGATGGTGAGTTCAGGAAGCAGGTAGCAAGTGTTCTCCACACGACGAAGAACGTTATTGAAATCTAGAGTAGCCTTGCCGCCCTCATTGTCTTCATCATCAAAGATCGTGTAGTCCGGGTACCAAGTGATGCTAGTTCCCGTGGGGCGTTCCTTCTTCTCACTAGCAGAACGCGGGTCTTTTTTCGTAGAGATGCCGGTTTTTTCAGTGAATTCGGCGGTTTCTCCATCGCCCTTGAATACGCCTTGTTTGCCCTTGCGGAACTGGATGACGTATTCCTTGCCGTCACGATGTACAGTCGCTGTCGCTCGCGTAGAGACAGCGGCGACAGCCGCAATGCCAACACCGTTCAATCCACCGCTGGCATTGTAAGCAGTCTTCCCAGGATCGAGATTGAACTTACCACCACCGTGAAGTTGGAAGACCATTTCAAGCGTACTGCGTCCAGTCTTCTTGCTAACACCAGCAGGGATACCTCTGCCATCGTCTTGGACCTGAACTGCGCCATCAGGGTGAAGCGTAATAGCGATCTTGCTTCCGTACCCTTCAAGGTGCTCATCAACAGCGTTATCTAGCGCTTCCCACAGCAACTGAGTAACAGCGCTGGAATCGGTGCCGCCGATGTACATTCCCGGTCGGACTCGTACTGCGTCCAATCCTTCAAGTACCTGAATTGATTCTTCGTTATATGTATTGGTCATGCTCTCTGATTGTTCTCCATGTTGACGTATCGACTATACCACTGTCTCCTATGGTCAGTCACTTGATTAGCGCTTCTGCCTTCTCTCGCAATTCGCTCAAAGTTCCATCATTGTCGATAGTGACAGTTACGGGGATAGAAAGCATCTCTTGTTCAGAAGCATGTAGGCGTGGGTCATCGGGGGTCGTAGGCAGACCATCCTTGAAGCGCTCATGGATGCTAACGTTAGAGCGTTCGATGCGGACACTAGTGAAATCAAAGCCGTGAGCCTGTGCGAAATTGCACAGAGCCTCGTACTCATTATAGAACCTCATGTCGCTGAACACGATGCCGGGAGAATCCTGTCCTTCAGGCTCTTGGAGGAATAGATTGATCTGTTCAGTAGCCAGATCAGCCCAGAACGACTTGCTGACGTTCTTTCGAAGCCCTTCAGTGCCAAGACGCTGAAGGAAACGTCGAGCCTCTGGGTAAGCCACCTTGACTTCATCTACGCCAAACTCGTCTACGAGTTCTGCGTAATGCTTGTCAGCGGTAATCAATGGGTCAATGTCATACGCCATCTGCTTGAGCGGTCCAGCAAAAGAAAATCGCTTGAAACCCTTATCTGCGAGAGCGTCTGCTGTGGAGTCTTTGCCACTCTGTGCCCATCCTGTGAGTCCAATAATCTGCATGTAAATCCTTGTCGTGTCAGTAATCCAAGAACAATCATAGCATCCCTCTTTGAAGAAATGGGAACAGTTCTTTATCCCTTACTAACATAATAGCTCATAGCTTCTTAGAGCTAACAGTAAACAGCTAACTCTTTAGTATTCATATTGGAATCTGTTAGCTGAAAGCAGGTAATCGGAGAAGGGCTGAGTCCTTCTCGGAGCGTAGCGTTGTGAACGGAGAACCCCCTTGTGAAACAGATCAGAGTCTTCACTCGTCACCACTTCACAAAGGAGGTTCTCAACTTCTCGTCGCGCATGCGAGTTCCGTCGATACCCACGCTACGGGAATTACTCGCCTGCGTCAGGACCGGGAATGATAGTCGCTCCCATACGTATGCTGACGTATTGGGCATGGTACGTTGCCGTACCTCTGAGTGCTCGGGTCTGCCTTCACCACCAACGAACTATCTCGATGAACACTTCTTCCTTACGGTCTCACTACACCCGGTGTGTCAGCCGGTGGGTTTGATGACGCTCTTCGTCCTTGAGCGGGGTCTTTCCATACACGAGGTATGTCCATGAGCGTTTTTCAGGTTGTCGCTGAACCTCAGAGTTGTCTAAGCGAGTTCAACTCTAGACTACGAAACCAGGGTCGTGCAACTGATATATTGCTCTCACCACGGGTTTTACCGTAAAACGTGAGTGAATTGCGCCTCTCCTGACGCTCTGTGTTATGCTCAAACCATGAACGACGAAGCCCTTGTGCAACCGATCTTTGTAGACCCGACCTTCCCACTCGACGCTATTCTGCGTAACGTGATGTGCGCGAGCGCGAAGGCAGTACTTGAGGACACTCCTGTCATTGAGAAGTGGCTAGCAGATGACTGTCGCAAGACTGTGCGGTCTGCAAAACCTTCAATGCTGACACGCCTTAAGATGGAGGAAACAGGCTGGCAAGAGCACGGGATCGCTCTCGCGTTTAACCCTTGTCGCTACGATGAGTTCTCGAAGTTGATGCGACGAGGACAAGTGAGCGGTTGGGAACATAAGGTACTCCCCATGGACGTTCCGGCTCCCTACAACGCTCCTTCTGGGATTCTCTACGCCCCGAAACGACTCTCCATGAGTACTGGGAAGTTAGCCGCGCAAGCCGCTCACGCCGCTGTGTTCATGGCGCGGGATCACGGGCTTGAGTCTCTGTTTCGGATCAACTTCGTCTACAGTGATGATCTTCCTGAGACCGGGTACGTCATCAGGGATAATGGACACACTGAAGTCGAGTCTGGCACTCATACTGTCACTTTGATTCCCAACTGCCGAAATTGAGAAACATAGGATACCCGTGAACGCCTTTGATCCAGAGGACTACTAGGGACTTTAGCCCTAGGGGTTGGCAAGCGTGAGAGGCTGTGGTATTGTCGTAGACAAGACACAAACAGAACTCTCGAAGTAGGTGAATCAGATGACCACCCCATTGAAGAGCATGGGAGCCTTTGAACTCCGTTGTGCGCTGATTACAGAGACCAAGGACGCTGACGTTCAGTGGTCGAATGACACCTCCGAGCAAATGTTCAAGCACGCTGTCGATCATGTTCATGAACTGCATGACGGTCAGTATCGTCAGCCTCGTGGCAACTGTGAGAAGCCTCCTTACGTTGAGCACCCTCTTCGTAACACCCTTCGCCTTGTGCGCTGGGGATGCCAAGATGGGGAAGTACTGATTGCCAGTCTCCTGCACGACACCGTTGAGGATTGCGCTCATCGCCTCATTGACCAGCCTAAGAAGAAGGTTGATCCGGTAGAGGCTCGCCAGGGCGCGACTGAGGTTCTCACTCAGGTCTATGGCACGAACGTGACTCACATTGTCATCGGCGTGAGCAACCCAATCCTTCCTAGCAAGGCTACTCATGTCGAGAAGGTAAACTCCTACGTGGATCACATCGTCTCAGATGACCCTCAGGTGCAGGCAGTGAAGACCACCGACCTGTATGACAACCCTGGGTCGCTGTATCACTCGATCACCGAAGCATTCGCACCGCGTGCCCGTCGTATGCACACCAAGTACGCTATGGCGCTTCCGGTGTTCATGGATAGCATCGTTGACGAGGGTGTGGCTGGTCTCTCTGGTGATGACATGCTTCGCCATCTCTCCAAGGTTCAGTCAAATCTGGACAAGGCAGACGAGATGCTAAAGGCTGTCTGACCAGTTCCTTTCATCGAATAGGGGTGCTCACTAATATGGTGGGTACCCCTATTCTGTGTCATAGCACGCAGAAGACATGTACACTAAAAATGTCGAATTGGTGACGTTAAACCCCAACCTACTGAAAGGAAAACCACATGACACATGTCGTGCAAAATTTAGAGAAGGCTCGCGTTGCGTATGACGAGAAATCAGGATCGTTCTGGATCAACGCTCCCAAGCAACCAGGATTCCCCGAGGGGTATCATGAGAGAGTGACTGATGTCCATACACAACTTGAGTTGATGAATGAAGCCATTCACAAGGGCTTGAGTGACGGTGTAGACCTCGATGCAGAAGTGAAGTTTGCGAATGACCCATCCCGCGTGCCCCTTGGAATGAATCTCATTAATGGTCTCCCTGTCTATGTAAATTGTTCTGTAGGGCATTATTCCCCTTTGACGATCTTTACCGGAGCGTCGGGTACAGGGAAGACTACTCTGCTCATGAACTTCATGATTCATGGATTCAAGCATCACCAGAAGACCCTTTATTGGAGCGACCACCCAGGTGAAGTCCATGGAATTCCCCCTACTGTTCTTCAGTGCGAGACAGTAACCGAAACGTTGGAAAGGGCAATCAGCATTCACGAGAGTTATCCAGATAGCGGTCTTGTCTGGGTGGTATTGGATGGGGATGGAATGCAAGATGATGAAATTGACCAGATCGTTAAAGCAGGCAGAATGTGGAGGTCTCTTTACCCTCGGTTGAAAATCGTTTGGGCGACTCATTCTCAAGTAAACAGCCAAGGGAG
>Ga0079225_10001459_pt1 | contig 13256 bp, 12 predicted proteins | sample Poulit2012_FD_76344 | JGI IMG/M metagenome (GOLD analysis project Ga0079225, IMG submission 76344) | Agricultural soil microbial communities from Georgia to study Nitrogen management - Poultry litter 2012 | ecosystem: Environmental > Terrestrial > Soil > Agricultural land | place: USA: Georgia...
AGCTCCCGAACCGTCAGGAAATTTCCCAGTGACTTGGACATTTTCTGGCCGCCGACGACAACGTAGCCGTTATGCAGCCAGACTCGCGCCATGTGGCTCGTGCCATGGGCGCAGCGACTTTGCGCAATTTCATTTTCGTGATGGGGAAAGATGAGGTCGAGCCCGCCACCATGAATGTCGAAGGTCTCCCCCAGATGGGTCGCCGACATGGCCGAACACTCGATGTGCCAGCCGGGCCGGCCGCGGCCCCAGGGGGAAGCCCACCCGGGCTCCTCCTCTCTTGACGGCTTCCAGAGCACGAAATCCGCCGGATCCTTCTTGTAGGGGGCAACCTCGACACGCGCGCCGGCGATCAGCTCCTCCCGGTCCCGGCGGGAAAGCTGTCCGTAGTCCTTCATCGTAGGGACCGAGAAGAGCACATGACCCTCTGCTACATAGGCATGGCCCTTCGCAATCAGGCGCTCGATCATGGCGATCATCTGATCGACGTGCTCGCTCGCCCGCGGCTCGACCGTGGGCGGCAAGGCCTCCAGGGCAGCCATGTCTTCGTGAAAGGCCCGGGTCGTGCGTTCTGTCACCGCCTCGATCGTTTCGCCACCGGCGCGCGCCGCCGCGATGATCTTGTCGTCGATGTCCGTGATATTCCGGGCGTAGGTGATGTGCCCCGAACCATAAAGATGCCGCAGCAGCCTGAAGAGCACGTCGAACACCACGACCGGCCGGGCATTGCCGATGTGCGCAAAATCATAGACCGTCGGTCCGCACACGTAGATACGCACGTTCTTTGCGTCTTCCGGCCGGAAGGCTTCCCGCTTACGGCTCAGGGTGTTGTGTAAGTAGAGTTCGCTCATTTCGCCTTCGGTATCAGGGGCTCTGCTGCAGTCCTTTGACAAAGTCGTTGAGACCAATCTGGCGGTCGCGACGCAGCCGTTCAGCCGTAAGTATGGCGCGCACCTCGCCAACCGATCGATCGAATTCCCGGTTGACGATGATGTAGTCATAGGCGTCCCAGTGGCTCATCTCGTCTGCCGCCTCCGCCATCCGCTCCTGCACGACTTCCTCCGGGTCGAGGGCGCGCGTTCGCAGACGGCGTTCCAACTCCGAGTGAGAAGGCGGAAGGATGAACACCCGGACGAGGTCCTTCGGCAACTTGGAGGAGATCTGCTGCGTCCCCTGCCAATCTATATCGAAGAGGATGTCGCTCCCTTCTTCCAGCGCTCGCTCCACCGGAGCGCGGGGCGTGCCGTAGCGATTGCCGAAAACGACGGCGTGCTCCAGGAGCTCTCCGGCGGCGACCATGGCTTCGAAGCGCTGCTTCGTGACGAAATGGTAATCGACCCCATCGCGCTCCCCCGGCCGCTTTGGCCGTGTGGTTGCAGAAACTGAAAGGGTCAGGGTCGGGTCCTGCTGCAGCAAGGCGCGTGAGATGGTCGTCTTGCCTGCACCCGATGGCGACGAAAGAACCAGCATAAGGCCACGACGCCGTACTACTCCAGGCACTTCCTGTCGCCGATCCCTCACCCCCATCACTCCAGATTCTGTACCTGTTCGCGAAGCTGATCGATGACGGCCTTGAGCTGAAGTCCAATGCCGGTAAGTTCCACATCCGGTGACTTGGCGCAGAGCGTATTGGCTTCGCGATTGAACTCCTGGCAGAGGAAATCGAGGCGCCGTCCGATCGCTCCCCCCTCCGACAGGAGATTGCGAGCCGCTTCCAGGTGTGCCCTCAGGCGATCGAGCTCCTCACGTACATCGGTCTTGCTGACCAGCAGGGCCGCTTCTTGCGCGAGACGCTCTTCGGGTAACGCCGGAGCGGCTTCCAGCAGCTCGGACAGCAGTTCGGACAGGCGCTGCCGCATAGCTTCCGGTTGGGCGGCGGCGCAGGCTGTCGCCGCTTCGATGGCCGCTTCAATCTCATCGAGATGGCCGGTCAGCAACTTGCCAAGTCTCTGCCCCTCGGCTTCACGCATGCGGATCAAGTCTGCGAGCGCCTCTTCAAAGTCGACGAGCATGGCCGCATCACGCGCTGCCTGCTGTTCGTCCTGCTCGGTGTCGCTATCCTCGACCCGCTCCAGAACGCCAGGTAACGCCAGGAGACCATCCGCCGAGGCCGATACCGCTCTCCCCTGCTCGTGCAGCTCCTCTGCGATGGCAGCCAGCTGAGTCAGAAGCTCGCGATTGACCTTGATGTTGCTGGTGTCGATCCCTCGCCGCAGGGTCAGCCCCACCTGAAGGTTTCCCCGCTGGAGCCTCGCCTGTACCCGTTGACGCAGAGGTTGATCCAGCCGGTCGAAGCCCGTGGGCAAGCGTGCGCGCACGTCGAGCCCGCGCCCGTTGACGCCCCGTATCTCCCAGGTCCAGGTGAGCTGCTCGTCGCTCCCCTGAGCGCGGGCATAGGCAGTCATGGATCTCAGGCTGGCGGTCATGGATGTTCCTAGAATAAGAATGCAAGGCGCCCTTATAGCTGTGCGCAGGTGCAGCGCCAAGCGCGCGAGGCTTCGCGGCCTGCGGGAGCGGCGAGGCAGGGTGCTGGACTCGGGGGCGAGCTTCCTGATAGCTCCCGCCGACAACAACCAGCCGCCGTATTGGGAGCAGCTTTGTCGAGACGTGCTTTCCCTGATCCGCGCCACGTCCTTGTAACCGGCGCATCGAGCGGGATCGGCGCGGCGCTTGCCCGCACCTATGCAGCTCCTGGAGTGCGCCTGTCCCTTGCGGGCCGCAACCGGGCGCGTCTGGCGCACGTAGCTGAAGACTGTCGTGATGGCGGCGCCGAGGTATCAACCGTCGAACTGGATGTTTGCGACGCTGCGGCGATGGCAGGCTGGATCAAGGAAGCGGATGAGAACTTGCGACTGGATCTGGTGATCGCCAATGCCGGCATCTCCGGAGGCACGGGAGGTCACAGTGAGCCTTCCGACCAGGTTCGGAGCATCCTCGCCGTCAACTGCAGCGGTGTGGTCAATACCGTCCTGCCGGCCATCGAGGCGATGCGCCCGCGCCGCTACGGGCAAATCGCCATTGTCTCGTCGCTGGCCGGCTTCCGTGGCTTCCCGGGCGCGCCGGCCTATTGCGCTTCGAAGGCAATGGTGAGGGTATGGGGCGAGGCTCTGCGCGGAGATCTGGCGCCGGTCGGTATCGGTGTGAGCGTTATCTGCCCCGGCTATATCGACACGCCAATGACGCGGACAAACCGCTTTCCCATGCCCTTTCTGATGTCACCGGCGCGCGCGGCCGCGATTTGCAGGCGCGGTCTCGCCCGCAATCGTCCTCGAGTCGCTTTTCCCTGGCCAACCTATTTTGCAGTCTGGCTGCTCGCCCTGCTGTCACCCCGCCTGACGGATCGCCTGCTGCAACTTTTGCCGGCGAAGGAATAGGGCTTTTCGTGAAGGCAGGCTTCGTCGAAGCTGTAGAGGCAGCAAGCAGCGTGACAAGAACCGAGGAGGTCTGAGGATGCGTCGATTTCTTGGGGCAGTTGTGGTGGCGGGACTGCTTTCCGTCGCGCCGGCTTTCGCTCATCACGGCGGCGAGAGCTTTCATAGGGGGTCTCTGGTGGTCAACCATCTCTGGGCCCATGAGAATGTTCGCGTAGCTCATGCCAATGCGGTCTATCTGACCATCACGAACGAGGGCACGGAGCCGGATCGGCTAATCGCCATCGAGGGCGATTTCTTCACGAGCGCCGAACTGCAGGCCCCGGTGCTGGATGAAGACGGTGCGCTGAAGACCGCAAGCCTCACGGCAATCGAAATCGCTCCGGGACAGAGCCTCACCTTCCAGCCGGGTGGTGTGCAGATTCTCTTGGTAGGCCTCCAGCAGACCTTTCTGAAAGGCGACCATTTCCACCTCGTTCTCGTTTTCGAGAAGGCCGGACGCCTTGAAGTGGAGGTCGAAGTGGAGGGCCGGGATCACGACCACCACCACTCCGATGCCCTGGGCAGCTAACCTGCTTCAGGCTGAGAGCCGCTCATCCTGCGGCAGGCTGGAGAGGTCGGTGCTTGTGATCCAGGCGCCGCCAAGGACCCGGCTGTCGTCATAGCAGACGGCAGCCTGTCCCGGAGAAACGCCATGGGCCGGCTCCGCGAGGTGAAGCTCGGCGCGGCCGTTACCGGAGGCGAAGAAGCGTGCTTTCAGCGGCTGCTGGGCGGAGCGCAGCTTGACCAGCACGCTCTTGCCCTCGCTGGGAACAGCTTCGGACAGCCAGTTGAGCTCACGAAGATAGACGCGATCACGCGCCAGCGCGCCCCGGGGCCCGACAACCACCCGCCGTGTCTCGGGTTCGAGACGAACGACATAGAGCGGCGTTGTCGTGCCTCCCACGCCCAGACCTCGGCGCTGGCCGATCGTGAAGCCGATGATGCCCTCATGCCGGCCGAGCACCCGACCCTCGAGGTCCACAATCTCCCCCGGATCGACGGCGCCCGGTCGCAACCTCTCCACCACACGGGAATAGGAGCCATTGGGCACGAAACAGATGTCCTGGCTGTCCGGCTTTTCCGCCACTTGCAGTCCATGGCGCTCGGCAAGCGCCCGTACCTCGCTCTTTGCCAGGTCGCCCAGCGGGAAACGAAGAAAATCGAGCTGTTCGCGCGTCGTCGCAAAAAGAAAATAGCTCTGATCCCGCTCCAGATCCCGTGCCCGGTGCATCTCCGCCCCTCGGGGGCCGGAAAGACGACGGACATAGTGACCAGTCGCAAGGGCGTCGGCGCCGAGATCCCGCGCGGTCGTGAGCAGATCGCGGAATTTGACCGACTGGTTGCAGCGCACGCACGGAATGGGCGTTTCGCCGCGTAGATAGGAATCCGCAAAATCTTCCATTACGCTTTGGCGAAAGCGGTTTTCATAGTCCAGAACGTAGTGCGGGATCCCCAGCATCTCGGCGACGTTGCGGGCATCGTGGATATCCTGGCCAGCGCAACAGGCTCCCTTCTTGGCCAGCGCTGCGCCATGATCATAGAGCTGAAGGGTGATCCCGACGACGTCATAGCCTTCGGCCCGCAGAAGCGCCGCCGTCACGGAACTGTCGACCCCGCCGGACATGGCTACGACCACCCGGGTCTGGCTGGGGGACCTATCGAAGCCTAAGGAGTTCATGGTCGCAATATGACGACGCCAGCCTTGTTTCGCAACGCCGGCTGGCGCTTGGGCAGGTCATCAGGGAACGTGACTCCAAGGGCTTGCCGGCCAGATCCTGCGCTCGATAGCGTGCGTTCTGACAGGCGGTCGGATTTGAACAGCTTGAAGGAGACCAGGAAATGATCGAAAAGCGGAACCCTCTTGGCTGCTACATCACTCATGGGATCGCGGCAGCCGCCGGTCTGGCCGTCTGGATGCTCGCCGCTCCCAGCCAGGCGCAGGATGATTGCCCGAACCGCGGCGATCTGGATCAGGCCTATTGCGATGCCGACGGCGACCTGGTGGCTGACACACCCGAGGATGTAGTCGATCCGAACACACTCGTCTTTGCCTATACGCCGGTAGAGGATCCAGCCATCTATGAAGATATCTGGCTGCCCTTTATCGAGCATCTGGAAGAAACCACGGGAAAAAGCGTGCAGTTCTTTGCGGTCCAGTCAAACTCCGCACAGGTTGAGGCGATGCGCAGTGGCCGTTTGCATGTCGGTGGCTTCTCCACCGGTCCCACGCCCTTCGCCGTAAATCTTGCAGGAGCCGTACCCTTCGCCTTGATGGGCAGCGATGACGGGCGCTTCGGCTATACGCTGCAGGTCTATACCCGCAAGGACAGCGGCATCGACGAAATGTCGGATCTGGCCGGCAAGCGCGTCGCACACACCTCGCCCACCTCCAACTCCGGCAACCAGGCGCCCCGCGCCCTCTTCCCGGATCTGGGCGTCGTTCCCGATGAAGACTACGAAGTTGTCTATTCGGGTTCCCACGACCAGTCGATGCTCGGCGTCGTCGCCGGCGACTACGATGCGGCGCCGGTCGCTTCCGAGGTCGTGGAGCGTATGGCAGAACGGGATCTTTATGATCCGGAAGAGGTGAAGATCATCTGGGAGTCGGCCCCCTTCCCGACCACCTCCTATACCTACGCCCACAACCTCGATCCTGAACTGGTGGAGAAGATCAAGGAGGCCTTCTTCAGCTTCGATTTCGAAGGCACGGCGCTGGGTGATGAATTCAGCGGCGTCAGCAAGTTCATCCCGATCTCCTACAAGGAAGATTGGGAAGTCATCCGCCAAATTCAGAAGGCAAACGGGGTCCGCTATACCCCGCAGGATCTCGCGCAGGAATAGCCGACGCCACCGGGCGCGATCCTCGCCAGACGGATCGCGCCCCTGTCTTTTCCGGGCTTTGAAGCAGATGTTGAAGATATCCAAGCTGGTAAAGCGTTACGGCAAGGGTGAGCCGGTCCTGAGAGATCTGGATCTGGAGGTGGAAAGCGAGAGCGTTGTCGCTGTCATTGGAGCCTCCGGTGCCGGAAAGAGCACATTGCTGCGCTGCATCAACCGTCTGGTCGAACCGACCTCCGGCCGGATCGAACTGAACGGCGTCGAACTGACGGCGTTGCGCGGCCGAGAACTGCGGGCGGCACGCCGACGCATCGGCATGATCTTCCAAAGCTTCAACCTGGTCGACCGCCTGACGGTAATGGAGAACGTGCAGTCCGGGCGCCTGGGCTACCTCCCGCTCTGGCGAGCGGCTCTGCGGCGCTATCCCAGGCAGGATGTGCGGCGGGCCTATGAACTCATGGAAAGAGTCGGCATCGCCCACTATGCCGACACCCGAGCAGACGCCCTGTCGGGTGGAGAGCGCCAGCGGGTCGGGGTGGTGCGGACGCTGATGCAGGAACCGGAGATCCTGCTGGCGGACGAGCCGACCGCATCGCTGGACCCCAAGACATCGGCCCAGATCATGGAACTTCTGCGCTCCCTCGCCGGGGAGCTGTCGCTGCCGATCCTGATCAATATTCACAACGTGGCGGAAGCTCGGACCTATGCGGACCGGATTGTCGGGATGCGCTATGGGCGCATCATCTTCGATGCGGCGCCCTCCGCACTGGACGAGCGGGCAATGGATGAAATCTATGCCGGTGTGCCTGCGGAAGAGCGGGGCGAAGGTGGCCAGCTGGCGGCCATGGAGGTACAGCCCGCATGAGGCAGCCTCCCGATCACTGGCGCAAGCCACCCATGATCGCCAACCCCTTCCTGCGCTACGCGCTGCTCTTCGCCCTCTTCGCCTACGGCATCTGGGCCATCACGATGCTGCCGATCGACTGGGCGCGGGTGAGTCAGGGTCTGACACGCGCACAAAGAATCTTCAGTGGCGCCTTCCCGCCCAGTTTCGAGCGCAGCAGCCTGCTGATCGATGGTTTCCTCGAAAGTCTCAGGATTGCGATCCTGGCAACGGTCGGCGGCGTTCTGCTCTCGATCCCCATCGCCTTCATGGCCGCAAAGAACCTCGCTCCCCTGCCGATCTACCTCCTGGGGCGGGCCATCATCATCGTCGCCCGGAGTTTCCATCCGGTGATCGTGGCCATCATCTTCGTGAAGGCCGTCGGCTTTGGGCCCTTCGCCGGAGTACTGACCCTGATCGTCTACTCGATCGGCTTCGTGGCGAAGATGCTCGCCGAGCGGATCGAGGAGATCGACTGGGGCCAGGTGGAGGCGATGCGCGCAGTCGGTGCCGGCTACCTGCCCACCATCATCTATGCGGTCTTTCCCCAGATCATGCCGCGACAGATCGGGCTCAGCATCTATCAGCTTGATTCCAATCTACGCGCCTCTGCCGTTGTCGGAATCGTCGGCGCCGGCGGCATCGGCTCGACCCTTGCCAATGCCTTCGGTCGCTATGACTACGATTTTGCGCTGGCCATCACCCTGGTGATCGTTGGCGCCATCCTCTTGAGCGAAGCCGTCAGCGGACAGATCAGGAAACGCATATGGTAGGTCTGGACAGCTATCCGGAGGAGTGGGCGCGCTATACGCCGCGCCAGCGGATGCAGCGTTTTCTGATCTACCTCTTCTGCATCGCGGCGGTCGTCTGGTCGCTCACCAGCATCAATGTGATCTGGGAATGGGTCTATGACGCGCCGGCACAAATGGGCGACCTCTTCGGCCGCATGGTGCCCCCGGATACCGGCAACCTTGGCAGGATCCTCTGGGTGTTGCTGGAGACAGTTAACATCGCCACCATCGCCACGGCTTTTGCAGTGGTCCTGTCGTTGCCGGTCGCCTACATCGCCGCCCAGAACACGACGCCGAACGTCGTCACGCTCTGGATCGGTCGGGTGATCCTGGTGTCGAGCCGGTCCGTCAATACGATCATCTGGGCCCTTCTCTTCGTCGCCATCTTTGGCCCCGGGATCATGGCCGGCATCCTGGCCATCATGTTCCGTTCCATCGGCTTCATCGGCAAGCTTCTGGGCGAAGCCATTGAAGAGATCGACCGGCGGCCTGTAGAGGCTCTCGAGGCGACCGGTGCGTCGCGCCTCAAGGTCATCCTCTATGCGATCGTGCCGCAGGTGATGCCCGCCTTCTGGGCAGTCAGCATCCTGCGCTGGGATATCAATTTGCGCGAATCCACGGTGCTCGGTCTCGTCGGTGCCGGAGGTATCGGCCTCATCCTGCAGGGAGCCATCGACACCTTCAATTGGCAGGAAGCGGCAAGCGTCCTCCTCGCCATCCTGGGGCTGGTCATTGTCGGTGAGATCATTGCCATGTGGCTGCGTCGGCGCATCATCTGAACGGCTTCTGCGGAACCTCCTCCCCCGCCAGGGGAAGGGACGCTATATAGGTGCTATGACCTCCTACGCTTTCTCCTTTGATGAACCGCCCTATCTGGCTGGCTTGAACGAGGCCCAGCGTGCCGCTGTGGTCTCGCTCGACGGCGCCGTCTTGCTGCTTGCCGGCGCCGGCACCGGCAAGACCCGGGCCTTGACCACCCGCCTGGCCCACCTGCTCTGGAGTGAGCGGGCCCGACCTCAGGAGATTCTCGCGGTCACCTTTACCAATAAGGCGGCGCGCGAGATGAAGGAGCGGGTTGCCGCCCTCCTGAAGCTCCCATCGGTAGAGGGCTGGTGGCTCGGCACCTTCCACTCACTCGCAGCCCGTATCCTGCGCCAGGAAGCGGAAGCGGTCGGCCTGAAGTCCAACTTCACTATCCTCGATAGCGATGACCAGCTCCGGCTCCTCAAGCAGGTGATGGCCGCAGAAAACATCGACGAAAAAGCCTGGCCGGCAAAGGTCCTGCGCGCCGTGATCGAGCAGTGGAAGAACAAGGGTTACACGCCGGACCTTGTGCCTGCTTCGGAGGTCGGAGACTTCGCCCGAGGACGCAGCCTGCACCTCTATAGCGCTTACCAGGAGCGGTTGCTCACCCTGAATGCCTGCGACTTCGGTGACCTGCTGCTGCACAATCTGACGCTCTTCAGAATGCGGCCAGAGGTGGCGCAGCGCTGGCAGCAGCGCTTCCGTTATCTGCTCGTGGATGAATATCAGGATACCAACGTCGCCCAATATCTCTGGCTGCGCCTGCTCGCCATGCCGCAGAACAATATCTGCTGCGTGGGCGATGACGACCAATCGATCTACGGCTGGCGCGGCGCGGAGGTCGAAAACATCCTGCGCTTCGAGAAGGACTTCCCCGACGCAAAGGTTATTCGGCTGGAACGCAACTATCGTTCCACCGCGGCGATACTGGGTGCTGCTTCCGGGCTCATCGCGCGCAATGAGGGGCGGCTCGGCAAGACGCTCTGGACGGAGGGAGATCCGGGAGAGCCAGTGCGCATCCAGGGCCTCTGGGACGGCGAGGCGGAGGCCCGCTTCGTCGGCGAAGAGATCGAAGGTCTTCAACGTGAGGGCCATAGCCTTGGAGAGATCGCCATCCTCGTGCGGACCGGTGCCCAGACCCGTGAGTTCGAAGAACGCTTCGTCACCATCGGCTTGCCCTACCGCGTAATCGGTGGCCCGCGCTTCTACGAGCGGCAGGAAGTTCGTGATGGCCTCGCCTATTTGCGACTGCTGCAATCACCCGACGATGACCTTGCTTTCGAGCGCATCTGCAACAAGCCAAGGCGAGGCTTGGGAGAGGCTGCCTTGCGCGCCCTCCACGCGACAGCGCGCAGCGGCGGCCTATCGCTCTTTGCGGCCGCGCGCCAGCTCGTCGGTACGGATGAACTTCGTGCGCAGACTCGCCGCCCCCTCAAGGCCTTCCTCGATAGCGTCGATCGTTGGCGTGACGCTCTCGCGGCGACTTCCCATCCGGAGTTGGCGGAAATTGTGCTGGAGGAGTCGGGCTATCTGGAGATGTGGCGCAGCGACCGCTCGATCGAGGCTCCGGGGCGCCTGGAGAACCTCAAGGCACTGATCGAGGCGCTGGCGGAATTCGACACTTTGGCCGGTTTTCTCGAGCACGTCGCCCTGGTGATGGACAATCTTGAGGAAGTTGGCGGTGAACAGGTCACCCTGATGACCCTGCATGGCGCCAAGGGACTGGAGTATGACACGGTGTTTCTGCCAGGTTGGGAGGAAGGCCTCTTCCCCAACCAGCGAGCTCTGGATGAGCAGGGAATTCGAGGGCTGGAAGAGGAGCGCCGTTTGGCCTACGTCGGCCTGACCCGGGCGCGCAAGCGCGCCATCATCAGCTTTGCCGCCAATCGCCGTCTCTATGGGTCATGGGGAGCCTCCTTGCCTTCGCGCTTCCTCGATGAAATTCCGGAGGAGCATAAGCGCATGGACAGTGACCAGGGCCTCTACGGCGCGGCCTATCAAGCCTGGGGTGGAAGCAGCTTCGGCAGCTTCGATGCTTGGGGGGAAACGCGCCGGTCACCGGGAATGGAGCGCGCTCGGGCACGACGCTCCGGTGGCAGCGCCGGCTCTCCTCCGGTGATCGAAGGTGAGGCAAGGATCATTGAGAGTGTACCGCGCGAGAATCCGCGTTATCGCGTAGGTACACGCGTATTTCATCAGAAGTTCGGATACGGTAGCGTTTCCCGGGTCGAGGGCGAACGGCTGACGATCGCTTTCGACCAGACCGGAGAAAAGAAGGTCGTCGCAAGCTTTGTGAAGCCGGCTGCTGAGGCTGGTTAGTCAAGCTTTACCTCCTGATACCTTACCAGCAGACAGGGGATCCCCCGTGAGCATTCTTGCGCCGGTAGCCGCCCTATTGCTTGGTGCGACACTCCTGCTGGCGGGCAATGGCCTGCAATCCACCCTGCTTCCCATGCGGGCGCAGCTGGAGACCTTCTCCAACCTTTCTATCGGTGTGATGGGTTCCGCCTATTTCCTGGGGTTCGTCGGCGGCTGCCTCCTTACCAACCGACTGGTCAGCAGGGTCGGGCATATTCGCGTTTTTGCGGCGATGGTCGCAGGTGCCTCTGCCGTGCCGCTGATCCATGTGCTGATAATCGACGACTTTGTTTGGTGGGTGCTGCGGGCCGCTACTGGCTTCTGTATTGCCGCACTCTTCCTGGTGATCGAGAGCTGGTTGAACGAAAAGGCGGAGAATCGCACTCGCGGCTCCATCTTCTCGATCTATACCACCCTCAACTACGCGGCGATCACCGTGGGCCAGCTCCTGATCACGGTCTACGATCCGGCATACTTCCCGCTTTTTGCGATCGCCGCGGTGCTGGTCTCACTCGCGGCCATTCCGGTTGCACTGACCGGCGCCGCTGCCCCTGCGCCGCTTAGTGAGGTCACCTTGCGACCTCTATATCTCCTGCGGCTCTCACCGGTCGGGGTGATCGGCGTCGCTGCCATCGGGATGTCAAATGGCGCCTTCTGGTCCTTGGGCCCCGCCTTTGCAGGGGGTATCGGTCTTTCCACGACCGAGATCGCCATCTTCATGAGCGTCACGGTAGTCGGAGGGGCGCTGTCGCAGTGGCCGTTCGGCAAGCTGTCGGATCGGGTTGACCGGCGCATCATCATCATCGCGGGCAGCATCATGGCTGCCCTTGCTGGCGTCGGCATCTATCTCGCCAGTGGCTGGTCACAAGCCGCTATACCAGCTCTGGCCTTTGCCTTTGGCGTCTTTTCCTTTCCCGTCTATGCGCTCTCGGTTGCGCACGTGAACGATTTCATAACGACCGAGAGCTTCGTGGAGGTGACCAGCGGCCTCTTGCTGATGAACGGAATAGCGGCCGTCCTCGGGCCCCTGATCGCCGCTAGCACCATGGCCCAGGTGGGCCCAGGGGGCCTCTTCCTCTTCACTTCCGCGGTCTATCTGCTCCTCGCCGGCTTTGCCTACCTCCGGATGACGCTACGTGCAGCGCCTGCCGACGCACAGCGGGCCGACTTTGTCGTGGTGTCAGAGAGCGTCGCCACTTCTACAGCCGGGCTCGACCCCCGGGCTGAAGACGAGTTCCGGGACGAGGAGCTCCAACAGGCGACAGATGAGAGGACGGAAGCTCAGACCCAGGCAGAGGAAGAGAGCCGAGCCTGAGGCTCTGTCCCCCTTCAGGATCCGCTTGAGGTCGAGCCACCCTTGCTGGTCGTGAGGCAGGAATGATTTCCTATGTCCGGACCCCGGCCAATTGCAGTTCCTCATCGCGACCAAGACGGCCGATAGCCTCCACGAGGTCCGGCCGCTTTGCCGCCTGATAGCGGTAGTGGGCGACCAGCGCCTCTTCCAATCGGCCCTCGCGACCGAGCAGGCGGTCGGCGTAGCGGATCATCAGGAGGTTGGGCCATGCTTGCGGCCGCACCTGGCGTATGTAATCGAAAAGCTCTGCATCCGGCCCCTGATGTCGGGACGCCAGCATGATCGTCAGCGCCGCGGTGGAGCGAGACACCCCCATGTAGCAATGGATAAGAAGACTACCTGTACCTTCCCCGACCGCAGACGATCGTGGCAAGGCACGCTGGCCGATCGTCAGCAGTTCCTCCACGTCCGACTCCCGGGGTGGACGATCGGTGAGCGTCGGATCGATCACGTCATGGAAATCGAACAGGTGAAGCTCGCACTGCTCGAAGACGTCGAGATGGGGACTCCGCTGGGTGCCGGGGTCGAGAATGGAAACCACATGCGCCGGGCGATCTGCGCAATGCTCGCCCAGTTCGTGCAGGCCGCAAACTCGCAGCATGCGGTCAGTGATAAGCTGTTTCATGAAGCTCCTCGTGACGTTCAATCAGGACAGGCCAGAATAGACGACTGGAGATTTTTTCGCTGGATCGCGAACTCCCAAGACGCCTTTACCGCGGAGAAGGCACCGTGGGACACCTTGGTGTCACGGGTTTTGCTGGATCATCCGGACAAGCTGTCGTCCAGACCGATCCGCTTCAGCTTCGCTGCAGTCA
>Ga0079225_10001460_pt1 | contig 13253 bp, 13 predicted proteins | sample Poulit2012_FD_76344 | JGI IMG/M metagenome (GOLD analysis project Ga0079225, IMG submission 76344) | Agricultural soil microbial communities from Georgia to study Nitrogen management - Poultry litter 2012 | ecosystem: Environmental > Terrestrial > Soil > Agricultural land | place: USA: Georgia...
AGAAGCTCTCGCACATGGCATTATCGAAACAGTCTCCAACGGAGCCCATGGAGGGGCGTACCCCAGCCTCTTTGCAACGCCTTCCGAAGACAAACGATGTATATGGTCCGAATGATGGATCACCTCCTGCGGCCGCCGTTGCCAGAGCGCCATATCGAGCGCATTGAGCACCAGTTAGCTTCTGTGGTGTGTAGCCATGGACAAGCCCACAATTATCCTACTCCAGGCATCCATGACCACCGAGAGGTATATGAAGCCCGCCCAGCTGGGCACGTACGTGATATCGGCCACCCAGAGCTGGTCGGGGCCCTCGGCGGTGAAGTCCCTCTCCACCAGATCGGGGGCAGGTCGCGTTTCCTTCTTTGAGCGCGGCAGAGGTGGTCCCTTTCGCCGACTTACACCAGCGATTCCGGCCTCGCGCATGAGGCGAGCGATTCTCTTTGCTCCAACGCGCATTCCCTCTTCCTCTCTGAGTTCCGCATGAATGCGCGGGCGGCCGTACGATCCATCACCCTCTCGTGATCTTCTCTATCCTCTCACGGAGCAGGGCGTCGGCCACGGAGCGAGCCGAGGGCGGACGGCTCGTCCAGGCATAGTAGCCACTCCTGGAGATGCCAAGTACGCGGCACATCATCGTGACTGGGTAGATGGCCTGGTGTGCTCTTACGAACTCGAAGATTCGGGCGTCAGTGAGCCACTCTCCCGAGCAAACCAGGCTGCGGCTATTAATATCTCTTTCTCTTGGCGGAGGATCCTGTTCTCACGCCGAAGCCGCTTCAGTTCTTCAGCCTCACTGCTGCTTAGACCATCCGAGTGAGTGCCCTCCCCGCGCTAAGCCTGCCTCGCCCAGTTACAGATAGACTCAGCAGATGGCTCGAACTCTCTGGCCAGCTCGCTTGGCGTTCTGCCGGCACGTACGAGCTCCACCATCTGCCTCTTGAACTCGGGCGAATACCGCTATTGTGAACTCGACATCGTGGACTCCTTTCCTCCAAAGGATCATATGTCCACGAAACCGGGGCAACTCCATCCGAGACTCGAGGTGATCTTTGCCGACTCGGCCTACCAGGGTCCGCTCCAAGATTGGACGGCTGATCAGGGACTTCGAGGCGACGATCTCGAGCAGCATGGCCAGGATCCGCCTCGCGATGATCGGCCTCATGCTCAGGCGGCTGAGCCCACGATGAACGGTTTCTCAACACACTCCAACAGATCCATATTTGCAGAGCATTAGGACGGATTACCGGTTAACGACTGGCTTCTCATTTCTGATTTCCCATCCAGCTCTAATCATATGAGCGAGAGAGTCACAGAATTCCGACAGATGTGCATCCTCTCCATCATTCTTATAGCACACGTACTCCATCCGGCAATTCTCTAATTGCGTCACGTTCGCAGCCAAAGCTTTAAAGATCGAGGCAGCTTCGGCACGCCATCTATCTTTTGATATTTCCGGCACATATCCACCAACTGCCTCTCGCGCCTCCAGCCGCTCTCGATGTACGGACGGCTCCGCCTCTATAAACACACATATAAGCCTATTCGCTTTCGCCCTCTTTGTCAGTTCGTCAAACAGAGCACGCACACGCCTCATTTCCATACTCACGTTTCCGCGAATATATGTCGACACTAGAGCCTGTGTGAACCCTTGATCCATTATGACACAATCTGCTCTGCCCATCAGTTTGTGAACATGGCCTAATAAGAATGCCCAATTCGACCACAAACGTATCACCGCACCCGGATGACGAACACCTGACGCAAGGACCACTTTAACAAGCTTGACCATCAGCTTGGGTGCACGCGCAACCGCAATAGAGATCGCACGAAGCTTGTGATTTAGTCGCGCGCCAAAGGCCATCAAGGTAATAGTACTACCATCTACTACGGATTGCCCGGCATTTTTCGTTGCGTACCTGTACAGTCTAAACGCGACGTAGCTTTTCCCGATCCCGGGTGCACCTATGAACTCAACTAGCGTCTTCATTGAATACTAACATCTATTTCTAACGACTCCGGTCACCTAACCCGAACGGCTCGCAATCACTCCCCAGACCGACTTGAGGAACCGCGCTCGAGTCAGTTCGAAGGCATCTTCATTTCTAAACGTAATGACTTCATCTGCGATCGGGCGCACACCAATACTAGCCTGATAGCGCATCTGAATCTCTTGTGCTGTCTCCTTTTCACCTTTATCACGTGCCTCATTTCGCTGAATCGCGGTAGCCAGGGGCACTTCGAACCAAAAACATACATCGGCCCTCGCCATGTGACCGTACGCCCACTGTTCAATTCTTTGGCACAGAGAATATAGACGGCCATTTTGTGTAGTGGGGCTTAGCCGTGGACCATCAACTTTTCCTGGCGTCATAGATGGCCAACGATCCGAGAACACTATTATTCCACGGTTTGCGAGCCTACGTGCCCGATGCGACGCGCGCAACCGAAGCATCGCAACACTTACTGCTGCGAGCGCACTAACTGAGCTCGTCTCAGGCCTGACGTCGCTAAGCTCCCTGGTTGCATGTGCTCCTTTGCTCGATTTCTTTGCCTGCAATGTCCGAAGAACACGACGCATCCTCTCAAGGATGGGCCCCTGTGGTCGGCCAAGATGCACGCGGCGGACTGTAAGAAACTCACTGTAAAAGGACACAGCCGCGTCTAGGGTCGTTGTCTTGCCAGCTCCATCTGTCCCGCACACAGCAATCACGATGCCTCCGTCAATGGCAAGCTTGCGCTGCTTCAACACTAGCCGATTCAAAGCACGAACAGTGAAGCTTGCCAGACGCCTCGGAGTAAGAGTCCATGGTGCGAACCGAAGGAATGGAAAGATTGAATACCGAAATCGTACCGCTTCCAGAAACTTGGGCAACTTTAGTCGATCGCCACTCAACCCGGCCATCCTAGCCGCAGTCTCTGGGCCTACAGGCAACTCCAATACACGAACAAGACCCGGCGCCTCCGGCCTTACCTCCTGCCACTCTGCTTCGAAAGTTGCAAGACTTCGTCGGTAGAGCATCCGGCTCACAATCGATCCGCCCTTCAACAGATGTCGTATCGCAAACAGCTTCGCCTGTGCTTCTTTTGATAAAATCCAAATGTCATGTTCCGGGGACCGGACACGATTCGTAACTAGAAAATCATCTAGCGGCAGGAGGTACTCTTTGAGCCACGACTCTCCTGTGACTACCCGATAGTAAACGTGCACATGGAATACTCCATGCTCCGGAGAAGCACAGTACCAATGCTCCACATCGGGATATCGGGCGACCGGGTTTTCCACCCGAATCCAGTTCAACTCTCTACAACTTAGAACAAAGAGCGCACGATAGTGGATTGGGACGAACAGGTCCAGCTCTCCGCCACTACATAGCGCTTCGTCTAGTTCGTGATTGTCTTTCCAGCTAACGTAAGGGACTCCACGGCGATCAAGCTGCACAAGAAGTTCTTTACATGTTTGGCCATCGCCAATTGCATTTAGTTGCTGGTTCCGCACAATGCTATTACCCCGTGATTTGTCGCCAACCATTACGCCCAACCATCATTGCATTCGGATTGCTCCATGCACCATGACATGTGACTTCTCAGTTGCTCAGCTTCGGTATATGCCATTGCCTATTATTGCCTGTTGCTCTGTCATATCTTGCGAGAGGCGCCTGTGTTTTCGGACACATAACCTGTCAGTACTATTTCCGGTCATAGCAATTGCAGCGGGCGATCTTCCCGGAGCGCAAGTGCAGACCGGTATGCATCAAGTCGCTCTTCTAACCTTGCTTCAACCGACAATTCTTTAACCGCAAGGCTTCGCGCACGCATGCGAACATCCTCTCGCTCGTCTGCACTCTGCTTGAGCCAATACGACAGTGCCTCGTATATCTTATCGATATCATCGTACGGCACCACATGACCAACACCGCATCGCTCCACAAACGCGCTACTTGTGGAATTGACAACAACAGGAATACCGCATGCCAGGTATTGTCTCACCTTTTGCTCAGAAGCACCCTCTTTGTTTGGTCGCAACAATGACACTCCGACATCGAACGAATTAATATAATCCACAACTTGATCATACGGGACTGATCCGGTAAACACGCACGCATCGTCAACGCCCAAAGAGCGCGCACGAGCTTTTAGAGCATCAGTACCAGAACCGCCTCCCATGATTACTGCGCCTACATTACCATAACGCATGCGTAACCGAGGCAGAACTTCGACAAGCTGCATTCCACCTCGTTCCCATGCCACATTGCCAGCATAGCCTACAACATATTGAAAACGATCCAATCCAACTTTGTGCCTCGACACACTGGACTCTTTAGGATAGAACCGTTCGATATTGACACCGTTATCAACACGGATGATGTTGCTGCATGTTGACAGAGCCTTCAGAGACTGCACATGGGCCTCACTTACACAGTCCACCACAATTGCGTTATCAAGCACTTCACGATACAGGTGCTGATTGACTCTTCGGAGTCTTTGCCATGCGCTCCCTTTGCGATCGAACACATCAAACCGTCCGTTTCCTGCAGTCTTGACCGCATACGGTATGTTCGACCGTCGTAAAAACATCCAGAATGCAATTGGAAATATTCCTGCACGAATTACAATCAAATCGAATCGGTGACACTTCGTAGTTTTCACAAGCCGTCGATACAGCGCGGTTTGATGCACAGTCCATCGATATATGTTACGTACGTCGGTCCGCGGAACCTGCAATATTTGAATTTCTTCAAGAACTGAAGGCGCTGGCATTGACGGCCTTGGAAGAATAAATGTCGCTCGAAGGTCTTGCCGCCTTGCCAGCGCACTAATGAACTCCAGCTCATTTACTCCTGGCCCATTAGGTACCGATACATCTACTGAACTCGCATACACCACGTTCATCTGGACACCCTCTCCATCGCCGTACACATATATCTCATGGCCGTCGTATTTGTGTCGCTAGGTTTCAAAGTGACCACCACCAAATCAAGTCCCTGATCAACCCGTAACCGTTCAGCTTCGTGATCTGTTGGCCTGAGTTCTGCGACGGTGCCGCGGGCCATGAGTATTTCCACCGAACTCCAACGTGCGGGCGAGATTCTCTCAGCCCGCGGTACTCTTCGAGTTGCTTGAAGAGCGTACGCACCTTCAAGACAAGCGCATCGTCCTGCTCGAAGAAGGAAACCGCACACTCCGAGATCGTGTTCGCGACCTGGAGGCCCGCCTTGCTGGCAACTCGACAAACTCATCCAGGCCGCCCTCGAGCGATCCGCTCGGCACGCTGCGTCCAAAGAAGAGGCGGAGCGGCAAGAAGCGCGGGGGACAGCCCGGCCACAAGGGTACTTGCCGCTCACTTCTGCCCATGGAGCGTGCTGATCGCTTCATCCCCCACCGACCCTCCTGCTGCCGCCGCTGTGGTCACGACCTGAAGGGGGCACCTGAGGTCGCCACCAGGTTGTAGAACTCCCTGAGATTAGTGCCCACGTGACCGAGCACCAGATGCTCACGCTCGGTTGTCCAAACTGTGGTCAGCATACCCGCGCTCCACTCCCGACCGAGCTTCGCCGCCGCCACTTTGGGCCCCTGCTGGTCGCCTTTGCTGCCACACTCACCTCGCGCTTTCGTCTGAGCCGCCTGGTGGCCCTGCTATTTCGCGTCCTGCTCGATGTGCCCGAGCCCTCCATCGGTACCATCCAGGGCATGGCAGATGAGACCTCGGCCGCAACCCTGGACACTTTTCGCGAGATACGGCACCATGTCCGGAGCAGTCCAGCACTTGCCGTGGACGAGACGGGCTGGAAACTACGTGCCCAGACTCGCTGGGTGTGGGCTGCAGTAGCCCCCACGGCCACCTACTTTCGGATTGCCAGAAGCCGCGCCGGACGCGAGCGTCAGGCGCGGCTTAGCAGAGATCCACCAGGGATCATCACCACCGACCGCTGGCGTGCCTACGACGGCCACCCACTCGAGCGGCGACAGCTCTGCTGGGCTCACCTCATGCGAAACTTCCAGGGCGTGGCATATGCCGGAGGCCCTGGTGCACCACTCGGAGACGTCGGTGTCGCCGAATGCGAGCGGCTCTTTTCCGCATGGCGCCGCTACGGCGAGAAAGAGCTCACGCAAGCTGAGCTTCGACTCGCACTGAAACCGCTCCGTGCCCGCTTTCGCCGCCTGCTCACTCGCGGTGAGGGGTCCCTGGACCGGCGGGCTCGCGCACTCACCCGGGATCTCATCCGCCGCTGGCCTGCGCTCTGGACATTCCTCGGCACCGAGGGAGTAGAGCCAACAAGCAACGCCGCTGAAAGAGCGCTCAGGAAACCCGTCATCCAGCGCGAAGTCTCGTTCGGCAGCAACAGCGGCAAAGGGCTCCGCTTCACCGAACGCATGCTCTCTATCAGCGAGACCTGCAGACAAAGTCAGATCCACCTCCTAAACTATCTCGAACGAGCAATAGTCGCACACCGTCGTAACGACCCCACACCCCGCCTACTTCCATCAGGCTGAACGGTTATATCAACCCGAGATCCAGCCTTCGTTTCAATCGTTCGCAGCACCTTGATCCACTAGCAATAACTGCCACCTCATCACAGGAGGCAGCATCGGGCTTAAGCTACTCGCTCGCGTGTTTCACTTCTCCCACTAGTGTGCTCATTTACCACTACTGATATGGCACTCGGCTTGTCTATCCCTATTCATATTCTGCAGCATACGAGCACCTTCGTGGCCCGCTACCCCAATGGCTAGAACAAGTGGGATCCACCACTCTCGTGCGAATAAGTCAGGCGAGCTAGACACACCTAGGATGAAGGACACGATCACGGCAAGCCCAGTTGCGAAGGCGGCGCGATCTCGTACAGCATCCTTGGCCTTCCAAACAACACTCAGTACAGCCAACACACAAAGAGCAAAGCCCAATATTGAGAGAATCCCAATTTCAGAAGCCAACGCAAGATAGGCGACATGAACATCAACCTGCATACCAGTGACTTCTTGAAACATACCGGGCCCGACGCCTGTCAAAGGCTTACTTGCAACTATTTCAACTCCCGTTCGGGCAAGTTCTATTCTTTCTGCAAGGCTCCCGGCAGATGATACAGTTGGATCATATACCCAGGAGGAGATGCGGCGCTGAAACGCACTAGGAGGCCCCAACACTGCAACTCCCGCCCCGATAACTGCAAGGACACCAGCAGCCAAGCCAACGCGCCTCATTCTACCAATGGTCATCAAATACACCGCCATCGCGCCAATTGTAGTAGCTGCTCCCGAGAATGACCCCGTGCTGAGAATGCCAGTGATCAGTACTAATACACAGACCAGGTAAGTAGCTCTTTTACCTGATTTACTTCTAGCAAGTACATGGAACGCTAGTGGCAAGGTCACAGCCATTAACCGTGCGAGAGCATTGGGGTTGTTCATGAATGCCTGCACTCTACCTTGTGCCGTGATTATCGCGCCAGCACCAATACCAAGAGCAGATCCTGCCAACGACACTATCACAGTGCTGCTAAGACTCAGCACGAATGTCCGTATCAGCCTGTCGTTCTGCCGGGGTTTGGCCGCACCTAATACAACCGGTATGATGAACAACGGCATTAATGCCTTTGCAATATATTTAACAGCATCCACTGGTGCATTGTTGGTCAAACCCGAGATAGCACTTGCACCTAGAATCAAACCGGCCCCACCAAGCCACATATACATTGGCGCTCCTCGCCAGTGAGGTGGCAGCCGAAGCCTACCTTGTAACATGATAAGGAGCATACATATTATCAGCAGCAGGTCTGATATTGTGATATGTAGAGTAGATAGCGACAGCCATCGTATCGGTGCAAGCAACACCGCAAGAAACAGAATTGCGTATATCATCGCTGGATACCTACTTCCAACCGGCGCATACGACTATTCGCGATAAGACATCACGTACACTGTTCACGACCCACATTACTCTAACATCTTAGAATGTGTTGACAAACTGTGAGGTCGCCCGGGTGTAACTTGTTGGTATGAAGCGACGTGGACACCCAACCGACCTGACCGATGCGCAATGGGAGCGGCATCGCCCCTGCTGGAACGTGATCCCTCGAAAGGGGGGCGCCCACGTACGTACCCGCTGCGCGAAGTGATAGACAGCCTCCTGTATGTGCTGCGAGGCGGCATCTCCTGGCGAGCGATGCCCCATGATCTGCCGCCCTGGGACAATGTCTACGACCACTTCCGGCGCTGGAAGCGGGACGGCACGCTGGAGAAGATTCACGACGCACTCCGCGCCGAGGTCCGAATAAAAGATGGCAGGGAGCCCACGCCGAGCGCCGTGATCATCGACTCCCAGTTGGTGAAGACGACGGAAAATGGGGGATCCGTGGCTTCGATGGCGGCAAGCTCGTAACCGGGCGAAAGCGCCACCTGGTTGTGGATGCCGTGGGTCTCATGCATGTGCTCCATTATCCACGAGGCCAACGTGGCCGACTAGGCCTGCCAGGGTCCGCTCCAAGACTGGACGATTGATCAACTGGGCCTCTGGCTGGCTATAGTCCCCAAGTTGCCGAAGCAGCATGAGTTCGTAGTGCTGCCAAAGCTCTGGATCGTTGAACGCACATTTGCCTGGCTCCTGAAGTGTCGGCGGCTGGTCAGGGACTACGAGGCGACGATCTCGAGCAGCATGGCCTGGATCCGCCTCGCGATGAACGGCCTCATGCTCAGGCGGCTGAGCCCAGGATGAACGGTTTCTCAACACACTCATAATTGAAGAATCACCAGCATTTCTCAATAAACGGCTGTGCGGTTAGGATCTTTCGGCCCTGCTGTCTCAAACAATCACCCGGTAAGTGCGAAAGCACGATCTCTGTTCAGCTTGTCCAGCGATCACGCAGCTCACGCTTACCCTAGTTCTCTGAGTCGTCGAGTGAAGATTCTCTGATCTCGCGGACCCCACCAACTTATCCCAACTATTACGCACGTGTTCGGTTGCCCGCTAACACCAATATGTCAGCGGCCATTGCTTGAACACCGCCTAGTCCCATGCGATACATTATCCACAGACCAACAAAACACACTGCCACAGTTATAGCACCTGATCCCGCCAAGATAGTTACTGGATAGGCATTAATCATCCGACCAACAAACGCCGTACCCATAGCTAGCGGCACCGCAAGTATAGTCAATACAATACCGACCAAATGTGAGTGAACAAAGTGGCGCCACCGTCCTCCCAGCTTGGAGTAACACAAGGCATTTAACATCATATAATTAGCCGTAACAGCAAACAACACAGCTGACGACAGCCCACTTAGTCCGAATTGCACACCTACAAACGCCCCCCCAATTACTAGTACACCGTAAACGACCTGTACTAGTGCTCTTTGATATACCAGACCCAAAGCCCTAACAACAGAGTCAGAGATCTTGTAGTTTGTACGGCTCAGAGATCCTATTGCAAGGATTTGAAATGGTACGACTACGCCCATCCAGCCTGGCCCCAATAATATGCGTACGATTTCCTGCGCATTGACTATCGTTAATACGCTTAATGGCATGACAACGACCGCAACGGTAGCTAGCGCATGCTCATAGGCCTTCAACACCCGCTTTGGTTCATTCTGAATTCCAGACACTACCGGGAATAGCACACGATCTACAACTCGACCAAACAGAGTACTGGGCATCACCAGAAGTTGATAGGCCCTGCCATACACTCCCAAGGCTTCTGCTCCGAGGTAACGGGCAGCTACAAAATTGTCTCCGTTCGTTGCCGCATAATTCGCGAACCTACCAAGAGTAAATCCTCCCCCGAAGCGCAGCAGTTCTTTCAACTCGTTCAATGGCACGTGTAGTATTGGAAGTGTGGGCCGTTTCACAAAAGCGAGTAACGTATGAACAAATGATTGAGCAACCTGAGCGGCGATGAGCGCCGCAGCACCCAGTCCCGCATATGCGCAGCCTACTCCGATTGCTCCGTACCCTATTGCATATGAAGCCACCTTGCTAACGGCAAGATATTTGAATTGTAAGTCACGTGACAGTCTTGCAACCGGCACAACGCCGAAACCCTCAATAATAAACAGAAAAGCACCCACTCGAAGATATGGTGCCAATCTTTCAATGTTGAACCAATACGCAATAGTGTCAGCGCCCCAGTAAACCAAACCAAATAATAACGCCGCGAGCAGATTGGTAAACCAAAAACCTGCAGCCAAGTGTCTTGTAGTGACTACAGGTCTTTGAATTAGTGCTGGTCCAATACCTAATTGATATGATATTGATGCAACTCCAACCACCACCATTACTGCACTCATCAATCCGAAATCGTCAGGTGCGAGTTGCCGTGCCAGCACCATCAACACACCGATCTGCAGCACGCCCTCGATTGCGTTAGACAACGCCGTTACACCTAGCCCACGAACGACGATTTTCCTTAGACCAGTTCTTGTAGTAGTTTGGCCAGACATCTGATGTCACTATGCTCCAAATACTACCTTACCATACGCCATCCTAACCACAACTATTCCCGCGCTGGCTCCATTGCAAGCACGGGAACAACACCCACACGCGTCAATGGGTGTACGATAATAAAGCATCTCACCACTTCCGTGTGATCCATCATGTCACCTATTTACCAAAACAACAATGCCTCCGCCCGTTCACATATAGCAATTGACCCCATTTAGCGGTTCATGTATCGACGCGAGCTACGGGAATTTGCCGTGCTGATGGCTCAAATGTTCGGTTTGCTGCCCTAGTTCTGGCACCAATATTTGTGCCGTTATTAATTGCGGGGAATTGTTTTAATAGTGCATCTACAACTACTTCATCGCGTCCTGTTTCCAGGTCATTCGCCCAGTTGCTAATGCATGACAACACCTTGATTCCAGAATTTCCCGGTGTCTCTAGCAATCGTACCTTTGTAACTGCTGTCTCATGCGCTAACTCATCGGGCGCTGTCAATTCTTCATGTAATTTTTCACCCGGTCGCAAGCCGGTATATTTGATTCCCTCTGCTGGATCCCTACTCACTCCTGAGAGCCGCAGCAGGTTCGCCGCCAAATCCCTGATCCTCACCGGCTCCCCCATATCGAGCATCGCGATACGACCTCGGAACTCAGGCAAGAGCGACGTCTGCAGGATCAACTGCACCGCCTCCGGTATCGTCATAAAATACCGCGTCGCTTCCGGGTGAGTTACTGTGAGTGGCTTCCCCTCCTCCAACTGCCGCTGGAATATCGGGATCACACTCCCATTGCTCCCCAGCACATTCCCGAATCGGACCGCGCCACACATCATCTCCGGATATTTTTCCTGCAGCTCCAGGACGACGAGCTCCGCCAGCCGCTTCGTAGCCCCCATTACATTGGCCGGCCGTACCGCCTTATCGGTGCTGACCAGGACGAATTTCTCCGTGCCATGCCTCCCCGCCGCATCCGCCACCTTCCAGGTACCAATCGCATTGTTGCGGATTGCCTGGATGGGATTCGCCTCCATCATCGGGACATGCTTGTACGCCGCGGCGTGAAAAACCCGTTGCGGCTTGTACTCCTCGAAGACGCGCTCCACCGTGGGCGAGTCTACAATATCCCCGATCACAGGCACAATCCGGAGCTCCGGGTGCTCCTCCCGCAGCTCCATCTCGATGAAGAAGAGATCGGTCTCCGCCTGATCGAAAAGAACCAGTATCCCCGGCTCGTGAAGTGCCACCTGACGTGCCAGCTCGGACCCGATCGACCCCGCCGCGCCCGTGATCAGTACCGAGCGCCCCTTGAGGTCCGCGCTGAGTTCGGGCAGCTCGAGTTGTATCGGATCCCTTCCAAGTAGATCCTCAATCCTCACATCCCGGAGCTGTCCCACCCGCACATCACCGGCGAGGACCTCGATGATCCCCGGAAGCACCTTGAACTTCAGCCCCGACCTCTCACAGGTCGAGACCAGCTCCCGCAGCTCTTTGGGGCTCGCGGATGGGATCGCGATGATCACCTCATCCGCTTTGTGCGCCATGGCGATCTTGGCCAGGTCCCTGACCCTCCCGAGGACTCGGACCCCGTGGATACGCGCCCCCTGCTTGGCGGGGTCGTCGTCCACGAACCCCACCGGGTGATATCCCGTGGGGAACCGTTCCATCTCCCTGACCAGGAGGTTCCCCGCCTCTCCCGCACCGACCACCAGGACTCGAACTGTGGGCTTCCGCGGGGAGCGGCTGAGGCGGACTCGCTCGAAGCTTGCGCGGTAGGTAATCCAGAGCGCCCCGGTAATGCAGAGATAGAAGATGGTATCTACCAGGACCACCTGGAGCGACATCGGGAAGAAGCCCTGCTGGAGTCTGGCGGCCAGGACGAGGGCGGCACTCCCACTCACGGTTGCCATCCCCAGGCGGATCACATCCGCCACGCTGATGAACCGCCACTGGCTCGTGCTGAGGTCGAAGAGGATGCTCGCACCGAATCTGATGAGTAAGACCAGCCCCAGCACCCTGAAGACCTCCGGCGAGGTCGCCGGCAGTGTACCGGTCACCGCCACGTTCGCGGCCAAATGAGCCAGGACTCCGACCACCCCATACCCCACCAGCACACCCACCCGCCGCACCCTGAACCAGGCGCCCCCGGGCCCATGCATCTCTACAGCCACAGCGCTATCCCCTCCAACGACATCATCGGATCGAGGCACTCCTCGTTGCCGCGGGTGATACTAATTACGAGGTCTGACAGTGTACGTGAAGAAACGGCCGGGCCGTATACGATCACCGGCTCGGACGCTCGGGTCTACCACCTTCTCGATGTCGGTATCGGTAGCCGCCTATTCCTCTTGGATCGAGCTCAGATACTGCTTTGGGAGACCTACTTCGGTCCAATAGAAATGGCCCGGCGAAGGTATCTCCGCCGGGCCCACCTGTCAAGGGTCTTCTAGGTAAATTTTTCCGGGTATCGAATAGTTTGCGCAATAACCGTCAGAAGGCCGCCTGTAGCCCCACTCTTATCGCCGATTCCCGCCACCCGGCCCTCCCATCCTCGAGGTGCCCCTGGAGGAAGAGCCCCATCCCCGCCCTGATGGTGGTATCGATCGAGATGCGCCCCCCGCGGCTCTTCCCCTCCCTCTCCGGGGCGAAGAGGTTCTCATCGCCGCGGTCGCGGGTGAAGAGTTGGAGCCCTATGCGCGCGCGGGCGGCGAAGAGGTCCGCGTTCCCGTAGGCCAGCCACTCGGTCCCGTGGCCGCCCAGGGTGTGCCCGAGTGGGCGTCCATCTGCCGCCCACCCCCCGCGGATCGCCCAGTTCCGGTAC
>Ga0079225_10001463_pt1 | contig 13250 bp, 14 predicted proteins | sample Poulit2012_FD_76344 | JGI IMG/M metagenome (GOLD analysis project Ga0079225, IMG submission 76344) | Agricultural soil microbial communities from Georgia to study Nitrogen management - Poultry litter 2012 | ecosystem: Environmental > Terrestrial > Soil > Agricultural land | place: USA: Georgia...
ATGGTCGTTGCCTGGAATATGAGTGAACGGAAACAATTTGCACATGTGCTTAAAATGAAATCAGGGGATTCTTTAGTTTTGCTTGCAACATTCCTGTTTACCGTTTTTACGAGTATTACAACAGCAGTAGTCGTTGGGCTGGTACTGGCAATTATTTTATTTGCCAAACGAATGAGCAGCATGCTGGTTATTTCGAAAGTATTTCCGGATGAAACAGAAAAGGAAGAAACAGCAAAATTGCGTGCGCTTAATCAGTTGGAAAACTACCCGGAGATTAGTCTGTATACGATAGAAGGACCTTTGTTCTTCGGGGCGGCACAGGTTTTTGAACAGCGGATTATAAAGACGATTAATTACAAACCAAAAGCTTTGATACTGCACATGGGAAGTGTTCCCTTTATGGATTCGACCGGGGCAGAACGTTTTAAAAATATTATTGACTATTTCAAGAAAAACGAAGGGGTGCTCCTTGTGTCCGGTGTTGTTCCGTCATTGAAGGAAACGTTGGAAAGGTCCGGTTTATACGACGATATTGGCAGGGAAAATTTCTTTGATGATGCGGAGGATGCGGTAAATTATGCGAAGAAGTTGGATGATCCCGGACCTGCACGGACAGGGGGAGTAAGGCAACAAAAGGAGCAGTATGGTTAAGAGAACCCCTTGGCATCCGGCTCTGATCATCCGGTGAGGAACAGCAGCATCCTTTTTTCGGCCTTCACCATGAAAGCTTGTCGATAAGCCAGGTTTTCTGAGGATTTCTATTAGGAAGTATGGGAATAAGATGATGAAAAACACTAAAGATGCAGCTGATAAGTATTAGGCAGCTGCTTTTTCCTTTTTTAAAGAGTTTTAAATATGAAGTGTCATCAAATAGATGAAAATCTCTCCTGATATATTTCAATCTTGCACTAATCCAAACCATGTAATAAAACTTTTTGTTAAGTTCATTTTGATATTAAAATGGCGGGCAGTCGCTCACAGGGTATCATTGAGTTATTAAAATATTGTTAAAAATTTATAACGAAATGATGAACATAGACATCTTTATTATTATATAAGATGTTCATTTGATACAATTAATATATAACTCTTTTATAAGGTTAAATAATTAAAAACCATTTGTTCATCATTTAATATAAACATATATAAAGGTTGTAACATTACCATGCCAGTAAGAGGTGTTTTATGTGGAAACCTTTCAATTAGGAAAAATTGTAGATATTGAAGTCTTGCAGGACCTGCAGGACAAATTTAGTAATGCTACTGGATTGGCAGCTGTTACCGTTGATTTCCACGGCGTTCCAATTACGAAGTATAGTAACTTTACCCAATTCTGTCAAACAATGAGGAAGTCCGGGTTTGAAGATCGGTGCCATCAGTGTGATGCATTTGGAGGTACAGAGGCCTCTCGTAAAAATAGACCGCACATTTATCGTTGTCATGCCGGTTTGGTCGATTTTGCCATTCCTATTAAAATAAAAGGGCAATTTATTGGATCGGTGCTTGCCGGACAAGTCAGAATAGACAATTCGGATGAAAAAAAATTGCAAAGAATCACTCCTTTAATAACGGATTGGCAGAAAGATAATCAGTTAAAAGAAGCACATCAGGAGCTGACTGTTATGTCATCTAAACAGATTGATTCAAGCGCTCAGCTATTACAAACAATTATCTCTAATCAAATAGAGAAGGATATTTCTAAATACGTTCAAGAGAAGATAAGTAAAGAAAATACAGAACTAACGCAGCAAATGAAATCACAGGAAACTATGGAAAGAAATATACACGAAAAAGAATTAACCGCACTGCAGCCTCGAATAAATGTTAATTTTTTGCATCAATCCCTTAATACAGCTTCACGTTTGGCTATTCTGGAAAAAGCAGAAAGAACTACAGACACCATATATGCTATATCTGATTATCTGGAATACACCATTTTACAATCTCATAATCCAGTTACATTAGAAGAAGAAATTGCGCATATCCGCCGCTATTTAAATTTACAGAAACTGCGTTTTGGAAATCGCCTTCAATATGAAATAGATATACCAAAAGAGCTTTTAACCTTGAGTATACCTTCCCTCATACTGCAAGCTATTGTTGATAATGCCCTCGTACATGGGCTGGAAACAAAGAAGGAAACTGGTTTTTTACGAATGGAAGCTATACAGGCAGATGACTATGATATCCTTAAAATCTTTGATAATGGGATCGGTATTCCTCCGCACATGCTGGAAAACATTCAGCTTGGGAAGCAAATTAACAAGGGAGAAACTTTAGCACAAGCGACCGGAATCGATTTATTCATGATAAGGAAAATCTTAAACTATTATTATGCTAATGATTATAACTTATCAATTTCCAGTAAACAACATAAAGGAACATCAGTAACGATAATGATACCAAAGAAAATAAGGTGATTGGATGATCAAAGTTCTGTTGGTTGATGATGAGTTATTGGAAAGGGAAGCGTTTAAATCTATAGTCAATGACATCAATGATACAAGTTATTCTGTTGTCGGTGAGGCATCTGATGGTGAGACGGCTGTTCAATTATCAAAAGAGCTTGAGCCGGATATTTTATTTATTGCTGAAAAACTTCCGGGTCTTCAAGGATCAGAAGCAATTAAACGTATAAAAAAGCAAAATATGAATATAGTTGTCTATCTAATGTACGCGTTTTCCGACAGAGATCCCGAAGCAATCGGCTTATTGGCTGATGGAAAACTTTCAAAACCAATTCGGTCAGAGGATATTGAGAGAGTTTTTAAAAAATATAAGCATGAAAACACAGAGCGTATATTATTAACCAAAGGAGGTTTGTTGGAACAATTGCTGAAGGAAATTTACTTGGAAAACTATAAGAAGGCCAAGGATCAACTCGTTCTAATTATGGAGCACCATATGGCCATGCAATCCAGTATGAAAGATCTCCAGAAAACAGCAGAAACCATTGTAGATAGTATTTTGAAAATCTGTGATGCTAAAGGAATACGTAAATATATTCCAAACAGAAACTGGTTGGAAGGGCTTACGATACACAATGCATTGCAGTGGTTTGAAGAGATATTAAGGGAAGTTTTTCAGGCTATTGCCAAACACCTGCCGCTTACAACTCAAAACGAAATTCAAATGGTGTTAAACTATATTGAGCTTCATTATATGGATAACATCAGCTTGGAAGACGTAGCTGATTTTGTCAATTTATCACCGAGCTATGTAAGCAGATTGTTTAAACAGGAAGTGAAAACAACATTTGTTAATTACGTTACAGGCAGGAAAGTGGAACACGCCAAAAAACTATTGCAGTATACTGAAGTGCCGGTAATTCAAATAGCATTAAAGTTATCCTACCAGGAACATACGTATTTTAGTAAAGTATTCAAAAAGGTTGTTGGCGTCACCCCAACAGAATACAGAAACAAATTCCAGGAAAAACGGCTGCCATATATGAACCAGTTTAATATGAAATTATTAATGAATTGGTATATATAAAACCACTGCTAAGACAGCAGTGGTTTTTTACTTCTCCAATACTTCCTTCCCTAGCCAACTGTTCATACAAAAGACAAAAATAAGATAAAAAAATACCAGCTATATTTCTATGTATACTATTTTGCTTTAAAGGTGAAAATAAATGTCAATCTTTCAATGTTTCCCATCATTATTTTTATCAATAGTCAACAAAAAACTACCGAGATATATGGGTATGAAGTTCTTAGAATTAAACTATGGGCTTTATACTTTGCTCAAAAAATATTATTCTAGGAGGGTTATTTATGATGAGGGAAGCACTGGGAATGGTGGAAACAAAAGGTTTAGTCGGGGCTGTTGAGGCAGCAGATGCCATGTTAAAGGCTGCCAATGTATCTCTGGCGGGCTATGAAAAAATTGGCTCCGGTTTGGTAACCGTGATGGTTCGCGGGGATGTAGGTGCTGTCAAAGCGTCTGTAGATGCTGGTGTAACAGCTGCTCAAAACGTTGGTGAACTTGTTTCTGCACATGTCATCCCAAGACCTCACACCGATGTAGAATATATTCTTCCAAAAATGAATGATCAGGAATAATAGGAGGTGCTACGCATGGATGAGCAAAATATTGATGCAATCATCAATCAAGTGATGAAAAAGGTGGGAAGTCAATCTGAACGAAATGGAAATAAGGAACCGGCAGCTGCTAATCAGGAACCCAGTGTGACAGAATTTGTCGGTACAGCTGAAGGAGATACGATTGGCCTTGTTATTGCGAATGTTGACTACGCACTTCATGAAGCAATGAACCTGGATAAACAGTTCCGTTCAATTGGGATCATTGGCGGCCGGACCGGGGCAGGACCACAAATCATGGCTGCCGATGAAGCTGTGAAAGCAACAAACACAGAAATTTTGGCTGTTGAACTTGCAAGAGATACTAAAGGCGGTGCCGGACATGGAAGCTTAATTATCTTTGGCGCAGCGGATGTAGCTGATGCAAGAAGGGCCGTAGAAGTAGGTTTAAAAGAATTGGAGCGTACTTTTGGTGATGTTTATGGCAACGAAGCAGGACACATTGAATTCCAGTATACTGCCAGGGCGAGTTTGGCATGTGAAAAAGCATTTAACGCACCTGTCGGAAAATCATTTGGATTGGTTGTTGGTGCACCCGCTGCGATTGGTGTAGTTCTTGCCGATACTGCTGTAAAAGCTGCTGATGTTAAAGTGATCAACTACAGCTCCCCTGCTAAAGGGACCAGTTTTACTAATGAAGTTATTCTGGCAATTAGTGGGGATTCAGGTGCTGTCCGTCAATCCGTACTAAGTGCAAAAGATACTGGATTGCAATTACTTGGTGCTTTAGGGAGTGAACCAGTCTCAACAACAACACCTTATATTTAATTACATTAATTATTTCAGGAGGGAAGTATAGATGAAATCGAAACGTTTTCAAGTATTAGCGGATCGCCCGGTCAATAATGATGGCTTTGTTCAGGAATGGCCTGAAGTCGGATTTATTGCCATGGAAAGCCCTAATGACCCAAAACCAAGTATTTCATTGGAAAATGGCAAAGTAGTAGAATTAGATGGCAAAAAAAGAAATGAATTTGATTTTATTGACCGCTTTATCGCCGATTATGCCATTAACCTAGATAATGCAGAAAATGCAATGAAAATGGATTCAAATGAGATTGCCAGAATGCTTGTTGATATCAATATCCCAAGAAAAAAAATCATTGAAATAACCACTGCTTTAACACCGGCAAAAATTGTACAGGTTGTTGAAAATTTAAATGTGGTTGAAATGATGATGGCACTTCAAAAAATGCGGGCAAGAAAAATGCCTGCCAACCAGAGTCACGTAACTAACGTAAAAGATAATCCGGTACTCATTGCTGCAGATGCTGCCGAATCAGCACTTAGAGGGTTTTCTGAACAGGAAACTACATTGGGAATTGCCCGTTATGCCCCCCTTGCTGCGCTTGCTAATCTAGTTGGTGCTCAAACAGGACGAGGTGGCGTAATAACACAATGTTCTTCTGAAGAAGCCACCGAGCTTCAATTAGGGATGAAAAGTTTATCGCTGTATGCGGAAACAGTTTCCGTTTACGGTACAGAGTCTGTCTTTATAGACGGAGATGATACTCCATGGTCTAAATCATTCCTTGCTTCTTCGTATGCATCCCGGGGAATGAAAATGAGATTCACTTCAGGTACCGGTTCAGAGGTTCAAATGGGGTATGCAGAAGGAAAATCAATGCTTTATTTAGAAGCACGCTGTATTTTCGTTACAAAAGGTGCTGGTTCACAAGGACTGCAAAATGGATCCATCAGTTGTATCGGCGTGCCTGGAGCAGTACCATCAGGTATTCGAGCAGTATTGGCGGAAAATTTAATAACCACCATGCTTGATTTGGAAGTAGCATCAGGAAATGACCAAAGCTTTTCCCATTCTGATATGAGAAGAACGGCACGGACATTGATGCAAATGCTGCCGGGAACAGACTTTATTTTCTCCGGTTACAGTGCAGTTCCGAACTATGATAATATGTTTGCCGGTTCCAACTTCGATGCGGAGGATTTCGATGATTATAATGTGCTTCAGCGTGACCTTAAAGTAGACGGTGGCTTGCGTCCTGTGGAAGAAGAAGAAACAGTTGCAGTCCGTAATAGAGCTGCTAAAGCCATTCAAGCGATATTTGAAGAAATGAACTTGCCGCAAGTAACGGACGAAGAAGTTGAAGCTGCAACCTATGCCCATGGAAGTAAAGATGTTCCGGACCGAAATGTGGTTGAAGACTTGCGTGCATGTGAAGACATTATGAATGGAGATACGACAGGGCTGGATGTTGCCAAGGCGCTTTATAAACATGGCTTTGAAGATATTGCTGAAAATATAGTAAATATGCTTAAACAACGTGTCGCAGGAGATTACTTGCATACATCTGCCATTATAGACGAGAACTTTAAAGTAATAAGTGCAGTAAATAATTTAAATGACTACTATGGGCCAAATACAGGCTATAAAATGAGTGATGCACGCTGGCAGGAAATTAAAGAAATTCCTAATGCACTTAAGCCCGAAGACATCAACTAAAGAAAGAGGTGTATACAATGGACATAAATGAAAAACTGATCCGGCAAGTTATTGAGGAAGTATTACAGGAAAAACAGGAGGATAATGCTGCCGAATCACCTTCTCCGTCTCCCGCCAGTAACAAAAGGGACTCAGAACTTTTTGAAGAAGTTGGATTAGCCGAACGGGGTTCTAGAAGTGATGAGGTAGTCATTGCTGTTGCTCCAGCATTTGGAGCTGGTCAAACAAAAACGATTATGGATGTACCGCATAAGCAGGTGATACGTGAAATCGTTGCAGGTATTGAGGAAGAAGGACTGGCATCTCGCTTCATCCGGGTAAAAAGATCATCTGATGTTGCTTTTGTAGCCCATGATGCAGCCATATTCAGCGGATCCGGCATAGGGATTGGTGTTCAATCCAAAGGGACAGCAGTAATACATCAAAAGGATTTAGAGCCTTTAAGTAATTTGGAGTTATTCCCTCAAGCCCCGCTGCTCACTTTAGAGACATATCGAATGATTGGAAAGAATGCAGCGAAATATGCAAAAGGAGAATCCCCAAGCCCGGTCCCTACGATGAACGACCAAATGGCAAGGCCAAAATATCAGGCTATTGCGGCAGTGCTTCATATCAAAGAGACCGAATTTGTGGACAAGCGAGCAAAACAGGTTGCTTTACAGCTGAAATAACAATTGGAGGTGGACACAATGAATGAACAAATGCTTGAAAATATGATAAAAGATGTTCTTTCATCCATGGGTCAAGAAGGAAAAAACGCCGCGGGAAGTACAACATCAAACAGCAGCGGAAAAACATTAACAACGGAGGACTACCCGATCCAGGAAAAGCATCCGGATTTAATAAAGACACCTACAGGTAAAAATCTTGATGAAATCACAATGGATAAGGTAATGAGCGGAGAAGTTACGTCCAATGATTTTCGCGTACCTGCAGAAACGCTGGAGCTCCAGGCGCAGGTGGCTGAATCAGCAGGGAGAAAACCATTGGCAAGAAATTTAAGAAGATCAGCTGAATTAACGAAAGTTCCCGATGCCAGAGTATTGGAAATATATAATGCGCTGCGGCCAAATCGCTCTACAAAAGAAGAATTATTGGAAATTGCAGATGAACTGGAAAATGAATACGAAGCAACAATAAACGCTGCCTTTGTAAGGGAAGCAGCAGAAGTCTATACAGACAGGGATATACTGAGAGCAGATTAAACAGTGGTGTGCTGGTGACACGGGAGGTAAAATGATGAAGCTGGTTGCAGGAGTTGATATTGGAAACGCAACAACAGAGGTAGCAATTGCCAATATCTCAAATGATAATCAAATAAGTTTTCTGGCAAGTGAAATAGTAAAAACAGCCGGAATCAAAGGTACCCGCCAAAACATCCAAGGAGTACTGGAAGCATTAAAAGAAGGATTGAAGAAAATAGATAAAACCATTGATGATCTGGATTTAGTCAGGATCAATGAAGCGGCACCGGTTATTGGTGATGTTGCCATGGAAACAATCACCGAAACGATTATTACCGAATCCACGATGATTGGTCATAACCCATCTACTCCAGGAGGGGTCGGACTGGGAAGCGGGAAAACTATTTTGATAGAAAACTTGTCCCAAGCTGCTGGAAATGAAGAAATCCTTGTCATCATCCCCGGAATGGTGGATTTCGAAGATGCTGCCAGGGGAATAAATCAGGCAGTAAATCAAGGTGTAATCGTTAATGGAGCTATTGTCCAAAAAGATGATGGTGTTTTAATCAATAATCGTCTGGATAAAAAAATACCTATTGTTGATGAGGTACGGCTAATAGAAAAAGTGCCCGTAGGTATGAAAGCTGCCATTGAGGTTGCTCCTCCAGGCGGTGTTGTAGAAGTTCTATCCAATCCATACGGTGTTGCAACCGTTTTTGATTTAACCGGAGAAGAAACAAAAATGATTGTTCCCGTATCCCGTTCGCTTATTGGAAACCGTTCTGCTGTTATTATCAAAACACCTAAAGGAGATGTAAAAGAACGGCATATCCCGGCCGGGGAAATCGTTTTTGAAGGTGAAAAAAGAACAGCAGAGATAAATGTGGACGAAGGTGCCAGGAAGATGATGGATACATTATCCTCCGTAGCCCCCATTAAAGACATTACTGGCGAGCCAGGTACAAATGCCGGGGGAATGCTTGAAAATGTAAGGCAGGTGATGTCTGAACTTACAGATCAGCATCCGCAAGACATTAAAATTCAAGATATGCTGGCTGTTGATACTTTTGTGCCGCAAAAGGTGAGAGGGGGACTCGCGGAAGAGTTCTCTATGGAAAATGCGGTAGGAATTGCAGCTATGGTAAAAGCAGATAAACTGCAAATGCAAATGATTGCAGAAGAACTGGAAAAGCAAATAAGTATACAGGTCGAAGTTGGCGGCGTAGAAGCAGATATGGCCATCCATGGTGCATTATCCACACCGGGAACAAACACACCGGTTGCCATCTTGGATATGGGGGCGGGATCAACAGACGCCTCTTTTATGAATAAGGAAGGCAAAGTTACTTCTGCCCATCTGGCTGGGGCTGGAAATATGGTGACTATGCTTATTAATTCGGAATTAGGCCTTGATGATTTGACATTGGCAGAGGATATAAAACGATATTCTCTGGCAAAGGTGGAAAGTTTATTCCATATCCGTCACGAAGATGGTTCCGTGGAGTTTTTTGAGAAAGCTTTGGAACCGAAAGTATTTGCCAGAGTGGTTCTAATGAAAGATGATGATCTGATTCCGATTCCATTCGACTTTTCCATGGAAAAAATTCGCATGGTAAGAAAGGCCGCAAAAGAGAAGGTATTTGTTACGAACTCGCTAAGGGCTTTGAAAATGGTATATCCAACCGGCAATATACGAGATATTGAATTTGTTGTTTTACTGGGTGGTTCATCGCTCGACTTTGAAATTCCGCAACTTGTTACCGACTCCCTCTCCCACTATGGTGTTGTAGCAGGAAGAGGTAATATTCGCGGTGAAGAAGGACCGAGAAATGCGGTGGCAACCGGGCTCATCTTGGCCTTGGGAGAAAGGAGCGGGGTCTATTGAATGTATTAGACGGAAAAAAACCTGCCATTCATATTTTCTTTCATTCCACCGTGAGTGAAAGTGAAATTTGCCAAATATTTTATGGCATAGAAGAAGAACAGGTTCCATTTGCTGTGCAAACAGATCAATATGATAATGCATTGGATATGAGCTATGAGGCTGCAAAAAGTTCCAGGTTGGATGTAGGCATCGGTATTTGTGATGATCGAAATGCCATTTTACACTATTCCAAGCTAAATAAAAATAAGCCGCTCTTTCAACTGAAGCTGGATGACCAATCGAAAAGTCAACGCGCTCTAGGGGCTAATGCAGCGCGATTAGTAAAAAGAATTCCTTTCAAAGGACTGGAAATAAATCCGATAGAATCAAATAACGCAGACAATGACCAATCGATTCAATTGGAAAATGTTACGAAAGAACAAATTAAAGCGATTGTTAAACGAATTCTGATGGAGTCGAAGTAAGGAGGTGGAGCTATGGCAAATTCACTCGGATTAATTGAAACGGTTGGACTCCCTGCAGCAATTACAGCGGCAGATGCTGCAGTGAAATCGGCAAACATTCAGCTCCTTGATTATGAATTAACAAGAGGACAAGGATTAGTAACCGTCAAGGTTGAAGGAGATGTTGGCGCGGTAAAGGCTGCTTTGGATGCTGCAGAGGCAGCTGCACATATAGTCGGGGAGGTATACAGCAAGCTGGTCATCGCACGGCCAAATGAGCAGCTTGAGAAAATAACCAAAAAAGAAAAAGCCATAGAAGCTGCTGCAGAAACTGCTGGAGACATGAATGAAATAGAACAAAATGCAGACCTTGAAGAAGCTCACAGTGAAATTTCCCAGGAAGAAGCAGCAAATGATGGTTTTGTAGAGGAAGTTTTTTCACCGGAGGCAAATGAGGAAAAGGGTGTTTGTAATTTATGTCATGACCCTGAATGTCCAAGGAGAAAAGGGGATTTAAGGTCACTTTGTATTCATTATGAAAACTAGGAGGAATGGAAATGGGGGACGCATTAGGTTTAATTGAAGTGAAAGGGTTAGTTGGAGCCATCGAGGCAGCAGATGCAATGACAAAATCAGCCAATGTGGAATTGATCAATTACGAAAAAATAGGCTCCGGATTAGTAACCATTATGGTTCGCGGAGATGTTGGCGCGGTAAAAGCAGCAACTGATGCAGGCGCATCTGCAGCCGAACGTGTTGGAAAAATTATTTCCGTTCATGTCATTCCACGCCCGCATAAAGATGTTGAAAAACTCCTTAAGTAAATAAGTTATTCATTGTGAGGCGATATAACTGTGAATCAATCAACTTTTATGGAAAATGTAGCACAGGAAGTAATACAACGGCTGAAAAAATATACTAAGGCTGCCATGACGCCTATCGGAGTATCCAACCGGCATATTCATCTAAAAAAGGAAGATACAGAAGCACTTTTTGGTAAAGATTATAAACTAACCAAAATAAATGACTTAAAGCAGCCGGGGCAATTTGCGGCAAAGGAAACAGTGACGATGATTGGACCAAAAGGAATTATCGAAAATGTCCGTATTTTAGGTCCTCCCCGCAACATATCTCAAGTCGAAATCTCCAAGACAGACAGCTATACATTAGGTGTTAAAGCACCTATGCGGGAATCTGGAAAAATTGAAAATACGCCCGGGATTGTGATCAAAGGCCCTAAAGGTGTCATTCAATTAGACAAGGGTGTCATTGTGGCGATGCGACATATTCATATGCCGCCGGCTTTTGCAAAGGAGCATGGACTTCTTGATAAGGAACTGGTAAGTGTTCAATTTGCCGGAGACCGCGGACTGACGATGAACAATGTGCTTATCCGCATATCCGATAAATTTGTCAACGAAATGCACATTGATACTGACGAGGCAAATGCTGGCGATATCAAAAATGGAGATGTCGGAAAAATCATGAAAGGCTAAGGATTATTATGGAAACTAGAATGGAAACGATCAATAAATATATTATGCGCTTTAGAGAGCTGATTCAAAAGCCAAATCCAACATCCTCTGACGGAAATATAAAAGTGGGAGTTGATTTAGGTACAGCTAATATTGTCATTTCCGTCCTATCGGGAAACAATCAGCCTATTGCCGGATCATATACAGTAGCATCTGTGATCCGTGACGGCTTGCTAGTTGATTATACCGGAGCTGTCCATGTCGTCCGCAAGCTTAAAGAAGAAATGGAAGATCAGCTTGGTGTCACACTTACGAAGGCAGCAGGTGCCATTCCACCCGGAACTTTTGGCAAAAATAAAAAAGCCATCAGCAATGTGCTGGAAGATGCCATGTTTGAAGTAACGAACATTGTAGATGAACCGACTGCAGCAGCTTCGGTGTTGGAAATTTCCAATGGAGCTGTTGTTGATGTTGGCGGCGGTACAACTGGAATCAGTATTATAAAAAACAAAGAGGTTATTTATACAGCGGATGAAGCTACAGGCGGAACACATATGTCGCTCGTATTAGCAGGTTCCAAACAAATTCCTTTTGAAGAAGCGGAGGAATTGAAAAAGAACCCAAATAACAGTGCAGAAATCTTCCCCATTATTAAACCGGTAGCTGAGAAAATGGCCTCCATTACAAGCGAGCATATCCGGCCATTCGGGATTGAAACGATTTATCTTGTTGGCGGTGCATCAAGTTTCAACGAATTTAAAGACGTATTTGAAAATGAGACGGGATTGAAAACGATAAAACCAGTATACCCACATTTGGTTACCCCACTAGGTGTTGCAATGAATTGTTGAAGAACTGAGGTGAAGTGCCATGAGTGAAGATGAGCGAATTGAATTGATTGTTGAACGTGTTTTAAAGAAATTAATGAAACCAGAACACCAGGCACTCGTGATTTTCACAGGGGGTGCACTTGGATACGGTGAAGCGTTGACAGAGCTAAGAAAGCTGCAGCATAAAGGCTGGAATTTAAAAGTGGCTCTTTCCAGAAGTGCAGAATATGTTTTCACGGAAGAAAGTATTAAAAAAGAATTATCTTTAGATAAAGTGTATCTGGAAAGTACAAACAAATCATTGCACGAATTATATCTGGATACATCCACACTTATCTTACCAACCTTAACGATGAATACTGCAGCAAAAATAGCATTGGGGATTCAAGATACCCTTACGACAAATATCACATCTAAATTTATTCGGGACGGCATGCCGGTCATTGCTTCAAAAAATGCCTGTCAACCGGAAAGTTCATTTGGAACCTCGGGCACAAAGGATCGAACGCCCCCAGGCTATATGGAACTTTTTGAAAATCATTTTACCAGCCTGGAGGAATATGGCATATCCCTGGTGAACGCCGATGAACTGCAGCAGGCCGTTTTAACCAGCAGCAAAAATTCTAACGAAATAACGGACACCCAACAAAGTAATATCTCCAAAAATATAGTAACAAGTGCTGATATTATGGAAGCAAAAAATCAAACATTATACATTCCGCCTGAAGCAATAATCACTGCCCTTGCTGAAGAAACTGCAAACCATGCTGATATAAAAATAGTGAGGCTGGGTGAGTAAAAATGTATGCGGGAAAAGTGATTGGAAATGTGGTAGCAACTACGAAAGATCCCAGTTTACAGGG
>Ga0079225_10001464_pt1 | contig 13242 bp, 12 predicted proteins | sample Poulit2012_FD_76344 | JGI IMG/M metagenome (GOLD analysis project Ga0079225, IMG submission 76344) | Agricultural soil microbial communities from Georgia to study Nitrogen management - Poultry litter 2012 | ecosystem: Environmental > Terrestrial > Soil > Agricultural land | place: USA: Georgia...
CCACTTGGGGCCGGGCAGTTCTGCCAATACCTCCAGGGCTGCCTTGACCGCTCCTGGATTGGCGTTGTAACTGTCGTCAAGCAGACAGCTGCCATGAATGCCCGCCACCGCTACCAAACGCCCGGCGACGGGCCGGGCTGTTGCCAGTCCGGACAGCAGCGCCTCATCACTCACGCCAAGCGCCAGCGCACCAGCCGTCGCGGCCAGCGCATTGGCGACACTATGGCGCCCCAGCAACGCCAGTTGAACTCGTCCGATTCTGCGGCCATCCACAACAAGCGTGAAAGCATAACGCCCCCGGGCATCACAAGCCAACTCATCGGCTCTCACCCTGCAGGCAGGGGAAAAACCAAAGTCGAGCACCTCACGCGGCGCAGCCAGTTGTGACCAGAATGAGAAATAACGGTCATCTCGATTGAGCACTGCCAGGCCGGTATCACCCAGACCGGCCAGGATTTCACCTTTCGCCTGGGCGATTTGCCCCATACTGCCAAACTCACCGACATGGGCCCCGGTCACATTGGTGATAATCGCCACCTGCGGTTCGGCAAGCCCTGTGATCCAGGCAATCTCTCCCAAGTGGTTGGCACCTAGCTCAACAATGGCCTGGCGGTGTTCTTCACGGAGTTCGAGTAGCGTTATCGGAGCACCGATATCGTTATTGAGATTACCCCGCGTGGCGAGTGTATCGCCTTTTTGGCCAAGCAGTTGTGCCAACAACTCTTTGACACTGGTTTTGCCACTGTTACCGGTAACGGCCACTAGCGGCCCGCCCCAGGCCCGGCGGCGGGCGCGCCCAAGCAAACCCAGAGCAAGTCGCGTATCGGGCACCACCAGTTGCGGCAAAGGATCGTTAACAGGTTGCTCGACCAGCGCGGCGACCGCTCCCGCCTGTCGCGCCTGAGCGATAAACTGATGGGCATCGAAGTGCTCACCGCGCAGTGCCACGAACAGGCTCCCCGGTGTCAACCGGCGGCTGTCGGTGACGATTTCACCAAGCGCAACATCGTGTCTGGAAGCCGGCACTCCAAGGGCTTGCGCCACCGCCGTCAGGCTTTGCAGGCCAACCCCACTCACTGTCTGCCCTCGCGTCGCTTCAAGCTCGCTTGCACTTCTTCCACATCGCTGAAGGAGTGACGCACGCCGGCAATCTCCTGGTAGTTCTCGTGCCCCTTGCCAGCAATCAACACCACATCATCCGCAGCCGCCTGCTGCAAAGTCTTCGCAATGGCCTCACCACGCCCGGCAATAATTTCGCTACGCTCACGTTCCTGGGCGTTCAACCCGGCGACAATCTGCTGACGAATCTGCTCCGGGTCTTCGCTTCTGGGGTTGTCATCGGTAATCACCAGACGGTCGGCATGGCGGGCGGCAGCGGTTGCCATCAAGGGGCGCTTGCCACTATCGCGGTCACCGCCACAACCGAACAGGCACCACAGCCGGCCATCCCCGGGCAAATGCTTGCGCAAAGCGATCAGCGCATTCTCTAGTGCTTCGGGAGTGTGGGCATAATCGACAATGACCGTCGGCCCTTCACCACTGCCCACCCGTTGCATGCGCCCCGGCACCGGCTCGAGCCGCTCTGCGGCAGCAAAAAGCGCCTCAAGTGACTCGCCACACCCATAAAGCGTGGCGATGGCCAGCAGCACGTTGTCGAGGTTGAAGCGCCCCATCAGTGGCAACTCCAGGGCTAGCTCCCCTTCCGGGGTGGCCACCAGCGCCAGTTGACCGCTACGACTCGGCCGACAGTCAAGCACTCGCAACGTTGCCGCTGGATCATCGCCCACGGCCAATACCCGCACACCCTCCGCCAAGCCGGCCAGCATCAGTCTCGCCAGGGGGTCATCCGCATTGACCACGGCGAGCCTGAGTTCAGAGCGGCGAAACAGTCGCGCCTTGGCTGCTGCATAGGCTGCCATGCTGCCGTGATAGTCGAGATGGTCACGACTCAGGTTGGTAAATACCGCTGCGGTAATCTGGCAGGCATCGATACGGCCCTGCTCCAGCGCATGGGAAGAGACCTCCATGGCCACTCGCTGGATTCCGGCCGCCGCCATCTCGCCAAGCGCCTGCTGCAGAAATAAAGGACCAGGCGTCGTCAACCCCGTGTCCTCAAGCGACCCGACCCGCCCCACACCGAGGGTGCCTATCAGGCCCGCTTCACGGTTCAGCGCCGAACTGAGCGCGGCAATGTAGTGAGTGACCGAGCTCTTGCCATTGGTCCCGGTCACACCGATCAGCTCCTGTGTTTCCGGCACGGCATAGAGCTCCCGCCCCAGCTCTCCCAGACGTTGACGCAGGAACGGCAAGCCCAGCACCGGTTGTCGAAGCACGGCAGCAGGCAGCGCCTCTCCAGGCTCAAGGTGATACAGCACCAACAGTGCTCCCGCTGCGAGAGCCTCGGCAACATGAGCTCGCCCGTCACCGGATACCCCCGGTACGGCAACAAAGACATCGCCAGTTTGCACCTGGCGACTATCGAGCACCAGTTGTCGCACTGCCGCGTGAGCCAGTTCTGGCGGAGGCAGCTGCGGCCAGCAGTGACTGAGCGCTGCCTGGAGTCGAGCAATGGTTAGCGGCATCGACTCACCTCTGTAGGGGCTTGATGGGTCATGACATGGAAAACACTCATCTGGCGTGCTGATCGGGAGGCACGTCGAGCAGGCGCAGTGCACTGCCCATGACTCGCGAAAACACCGGAGCGGCGACTGCGCCGCCGTAATAGCTATCGCCCCGGGGGTGATCAATCATGACAACTGTCACGATGCGCGGATCAGAAACCGGCGCAATACCGGCAAACAAGCTACGGTAGGCGTTCTCTTCGTAACCTGCGGCACCGGTCTTGCGCACGGTACCTGATTTGCCTGCGACCCGGTAGCCAGACACCATGGCACGCCGTGCTCCCGTTCCGGGTTGTACGGACTGCTCCATGACACGCAGCAAATCATGCGCGACATCGGCCTCGATCACCTGTTCGCCAGGCGGCGCTTCTGGAAGCTTCAGCAGTGACGGCGGCATGCGTATCCCGCCATTGGCCAATGCCGTGTAGGCACTCGCCAACTGCAGCGCGGAAACTGACAACCCATACCCGTAAGAGAGCGCCGCCCACTGGCTGCGTGACCAACGCACGGGAGCCGGTAGATGTCCGACCGCCTCCCCCGGAAAGCCTGTCTCGCTACTCTGACCAAAGCCAAGACGGCGGTATAGGTCGGGCACCAGTGGATCGTCAAGCTCCAGCACCAGCTTGGACATGCCGATATTGGAGGACTTCTCCAGAATGCCGGCCAGATCGAGCTCACCGTAATTGCGCACATCCCGAATGGTGAACCGGTCAATGCGCATCCAGCCCGGCGACGTATCCACGACAGTGTTTCTGTCAAAGCGGCCACTTTCAATAATGGCTGCCATTGCCAAAGGTTTCATTACCGAACCCGGCTCGAAGACATCAACAATGGCCTGATTACGTAAACCGCGCGGATCAAGACCGGCACGATTATTGGGGTTATAAGAGGGCTGGTTGGCCATCGCCAGCACCTCGCCGGTACGCACATCCATCATCACCACAACGCCGCCATCGGCATCATGCTCGGCCACCGCCGCTCGCAGCTCACGATAGGCCATGTACTGCAAGCGTTGGTCAATGGCGAGCGTCAACTCACCGCCTGGTTGCGCTTCACGCAAAACTTCCAGATCCCTCACCAAGCGACCGCGGCGATCCTTGACCACACGCCGCTGTCCTGGCGTACCGGCCAGGTACGGCTGATAAGCCAACTCGATGCCCTCTTGCCCCATATCGTCGACGTTGGTGACACCCAGCAGCTGGGCAGCCACTTCGCCGGCCGGATAGTAGCGTTTGTATTCATGTTGGGGATACACACCGGGCACACGCAGGTCCAGCACCTGCTGCGCCGCGGCGGGAGTGAGCTGGCGGCGCAAATACATGAACTCGCGTTGGGCGAAACGCTCCAGGCGAGCGTCAAGCTCATCGAGTTCCATTCCCAGTGCTTGCGCCAGCATCAATCGCTGAATGCGATCATCGGGAACCTCCTGGGGGTTGGCCCACAAGGTCACTACCGGGGTTGAAATCGCCAACGGTTCGCCGTGGCGGTCGGTGATCATGCCACGATGCGCAGTCAGCGACTCGGTACGCAGCACCCGGGCGTCGCCCTGTCCCTGCAAGAAGGAGCGGTCAATAACATGCAGGGTCACGATGCGGCCGGCCAATAACAGCATGCCCAGAATGATCACGCCAAGCACCACACCGTAGCGCAGACCGCCCATGGGAGTGATTGCCAAACGGCGCCGGGAGCGTGCAGCGGTGCGCACTTCGGTGCTCATGGCCGGATCACCTCGACTTCCTCCACATGTGGCAAGCGCATATCCAGTCTTTCGGTGGCTTGACGCTCGATACGTGCCGGTGAAGACCAGGCACTCTCTTCAAGCAGCAGCTGCCCCCACTCGGTCTGTAACTGGTCACGCTCACGCTCAAGCTGCTGCAAGCGCACAAACTGCGCGCGGGTCTGATGCGTTGTACTGATCACCGCGACAGCGCTCAGCAGACAGGCCAGCACCAGCCCGATGACCAGCATTAGACGCCCGTTGGGCCAGTTGATGGCGGACCAGGCATGGCGTAGCGAACGGGGCGACAAGCGTGATAGCGCCATGATCCACCTCAGGCCAGCTTGCGTGCAGCGCGCATCACCGCACTGCGCGCCCGTGGATTAGCCGACACCTCCTCCGCCGAAGGGCGCTGCGCCTTGCCCAGCATGGCCAGGCGACGCGAGAGCTGATCGTCACGCAGCGGCATGCCGCGCGGCAAGTCGGTATCGCCCCGCACATGCTCACGGATAAAGCGCTTGACGCGACGATCCTCCAGCGAGTGGAAGCTGATCACCACCAGGTGCCCGCCCGGGGCCAGCGCTTCCAGTGCCGCCGCAAGCGCCGCGTCGAGCTGTTCGAGCTCGGCATTGACATGGATACGCAGGGCCTGGAAGGCGCGTGTCGCAGGATGCTTGCCCTTCTCCCAGGCCGGATGGGCAGCCTTGATCACACTGGCCAGATCCCCGGTACGCACAAAAGGCCGCTCTTTGCGTCGCTCGACGATGGCCCGCGCCAGACGCCTGGCGTAGCGCTCTTCACCGTAAACCTTGAAGACATGAGCGATATCAGCTTCAGCCGCACGTGCCAGCCACTCAGCGGCACTCACCCCCTGGGTCGGGTCCATGCGCATGTCCAGCGGACCATCGCGCAGAAAACTGAAGCCCCGCTCGGGATCATCCAGCTGTGGCGATGACACGCCGATATCCAGCAAGATACCCGACAGCCGTCCATGCAGGTCATGCTGCCGTGTGACCTCGCCAAGATTGGCAAACTCGGCTTGCTCAATGGTAAAGCGCGGGTCTTCCAGCTTGCGCGCCTCAGCAATGGCTTGAGGGTCACGGTCAATAGCCAGCAAACGGCCCTTTTCCGCGAGTCGTGCAAGAATGGCACGAGAGTGACCGCCGCGCCCAAAGGTGCCATCCAGGTAGACTCCGGCCGGATCATGCACCAGTGTCTCCACAGCACCGTCCAGCAGTACGCTGGCGTGGCAAAAGCCGTGTCGGTTCGGTTCAACGGCAGATGGCGACATGCGCTTCCCTGATCGCTCCAGCTCGGTGAGGCGTGTCGGCCCTGACCGCTCACGCACGTGTAGAAATGGGGAGTCGGCCGATAAGCCGGGTTCTGTCAAGGACAGTCATTCATCTAGTGACCGCGTCACCGCGGCCCTCAAGCAACCTACCCGAACCCGACGCGGGCCACGCCAAAGGGTTCCTATTTGGTCTTGCTCCGGGTGGGGTTTACCGTGCCACGCACTGTTGCCAGGCGCGCGGTGCGCTCTTACCGCACCCTTTCACCCTTACCGGCCTCCCGCAGGAGACGTAGGCGGTTTACTCTCTGCTGCACTTTCCGTCGGCTCGCGCCGCCCAGGCGTTACCTGGCACCCTGCCCTGTGGAGCCCGGACTTTCCTCCCCCGCAGCGAACAAGTTCGCGGCAGCGGCGACTGTCTGGCCAACTCCGAGCGCAAGAATACCAGCGCCACCGAACCCTCTCAATCCTTTCAACGCCGGATCAGTGCTTCTCCTTCAAGGTCTGCGCCTGGGCATACCAACCTTTCTTGGCACCACCCAGCAGCCGTGCGGCTATACTAGCCGCCTGCTTGACCCCGACTCCTTCCGCCAGCAGGGCTGCCAACAATGCCGGGCCCTCTACCTTGGCACTTTGTGCTTCATCACGCGGCTCGGCTCCCGCCAGCATGATCACGAACTCGCCACGTGCCTGGTCCGGGTCCGCCTCCATGCAGGCTAGAATCGCTGCCGCATCGCCATCGAGGAAGGTCTCGAATGTCTTGGTCAACTCCCGCGCCAGCACCATCCGCCGCTTGCCAAACAGCGCAGCCATGGCCGCCAATGTCTCGCGAATACGGTGGGGTGATTCATAAAAGACCAACGTCTCGCTGCGCTCGAGCAGCGCTTCCAGCCGTTGACGCCGGGCGCCCGGCTTGGCCGGCAAAAAACCCTGGAAGAGAAAACGGTCAGTCGGCAACCCCGCCGCACTCAATGCGGCCACCAGCGCACAGGCGCCAGGCACCGGCACAATACGCCGCCCGCGCCGACGCAGCTCGCGCACCAGCACGAACCCCGGATCGCTGATCAAGGGCGTGCCGGCATCACTGACCAGGGCGATGCTCTCGCCTCGCAGTAAGCGCTCATCGAGCTGGTCGACCCGAGCGGCCTCATTGTGCTCATGCAGCGACAGCAGCGGAACCGCTAGACCGAGGTGGCGCAACAGCCGTGCGGTATGCCGTGTATCTTCCGCGGCAATCAGTGCCACCTCTCCCAACAACCTGGCCGCCCTGGGGCTCAAATCCTCCAGATTCCCAATCGGCGTGGCGACCACGTACACTATACCGAGAGTATTATCAGACATGGCGGCTCCTCAGGCGGCTGTCGGACTGAGCCGAGCGTTACTGAATATCGGGTACAGGAAGGCGGCATCACACCTCACTGGCCCGCGGACAAGGAAAAATGCATGTTAAAAACACCCCGCGGCCTGCTGGCCACTGCACTCTTCGGCCTGCTGGTGGCCGGCTGTACCCCACCCGGCATCATCGATCGCGCACCCGACGATGATCCCGCCCGCATGCTCGAACAAGCACGGCAGCAGGAGCCGGTGCAGGCGGCTATTACCCGGCTTGAAGCGGCGGACATCTTAGCACGACAAGGGGAGCGCACCCAGGCACTGGAAGTGTTGCGCACGTTCGACCACACCCAGCTGCCGGCCGAATATCGACTGCAGTGGGCCATGCTCCAGTCAGAACTTGGCGAAGCGCTCGACGTGCCACGTGCCGTGATCCAGGCTGCCCAGGTGCTCGATCAGATCGAACTGCCGCAAGATGCCGAGTTGACCCTGCGACAACGCCTGGGACTGGCACTGGCCCAGCGGGATGATCATGTAGCGGCAGCCGAGCAGCTCCTGTATGTACAAGCCCGTACCGACCAGGAAGCATTGAACGATGCTATTTGGAGCTCGCTCTCGCGCCTCGATATCGGCGAGATGAGCCAGTTGTATCAGGATGCCGATGAGCACACCCAAGGCTGGCTCGATCTCGCCCGCCTGGTACGTGACAGCGACGGTGACATCGAACGACTCTTGGCTCGGCTCGACACATGGCGGGGGCGCCACTCCCAACACCCCGCAGCGCGCCGGGTACCCGCCGACTTGCTGGCACTGCGTGAACTGCGCGGTCAGGAGGTTCGCCATATTGCAGTATTCCTGCCCGAATCCGGTCCGTTGAGCAGCGTCGCCGAGTCGATTCGCACCGGCATGCGCACTCAGCATCTGAACAGCGTCGAGCGCAGCGGCGGAGTTCAGCTCACTTTTCTCGATAGTCAGGACGGCAATCTCGAAGCCCTGTATGCCGAAGCCCGGAACAGGGGTGCCCAGGTCGTCGTTGGTCCCTTAGCCAAGGGCCTGGTTACCGAGCTTGAAAGCCGCGATAGCGTGCCGTTGCCTACGCTGGCCCTGAACTATGGTGACAATCCAGGCAATCGCGCCAATGGCCTGTTTCAATATGGCCTTTCCGCCGAGGATGAAGCGCGCCAGGTAGCCCGGCGCGGTCGTGAGGATGGACATCACCGCAGTGCCCTGCTGGTACCCAACAACGAATGGGGCAGCCGCGTGGGACGCGCCTTTACTGAAGCATGGAGCGAAAACGGTGGCGCCATCACCAATAGTGTCTCTTACAATCCTCAAGGGGCGGCTACCGAGAGCACTCGCCAAACCGTCAGCGGCGGTCACCCCGACATGCTGTTCCTGCTGGCCCTGCCCAGTTACGCCCGCCAGGTACCACCCAACCTGGACTATATCGGTGCCAACGATCTACCGATCTACGCCACTTCCCACCTTTACGAAGGGCGCCCGCAACCCCTCCTCGACCATGATCTCGACGATGTTTATTTCGTCGATATTCCCTGGCAGATCCCCGACGCCGCCGTGGGTGGCGTCGAGGCGTTACCTTACCTGGACAGCTACCGGGAGCTGCTACCCGAAGCCGACCCGGGTACGTTTCGTCTCATGGCCATGGGCGTTGATGCCTATGAGTTGGCCCGCCGACTGCCCCAATTACAGCTCTTGCCCGAAAGTGAATACCACGGCGCGACCGGTCGCCTGGTCGCAGGTCCCGACGGGCGCATCCAGCGCTGGCTGCCATGGGCGCGTTTCGAGCGCGGCGTTCCGCGCCCGATTCTGAGTTTCGACCTGCTTGATGGCATCTCTGACAATGCATCCGGGGAGTAACGCACGGGCGCGCGGCCAGCGGATAGAACGTATTGCGGCCGAGTGGCTCGCATCACACGGCCTGACGCTGGTCGCCAGCAACCAGCAATTCAAGGGGGGCGAACTGGACCTGGTGATGAGCGATGGCGAAACCCTGGTGTTTGTCGAAGTGCGTCATCGCAGTAATGTGCGCCACGGCCATCCGCTGGAAACCGTCACCCCACTGAAACAGCGACGTCTCATCCATGCCGCACGTTTTTATCTCGCCCGTAACCGGCTATCATGTCCATGCCGTTTCGACGTGCTGGCGGTGACCGGCACCCCACCCGACCTCAACTTCGAATGGGTACAGGGCGCCTTTGATGCGTTCTGACAGGCTCTAGCGTTCCGCGATCAGGATTCACAGAATGGACTTTCAGCAGCGCATACTCAGCCACTTCAACGCCAGCATCGACACCAAGACCTACGCCAGCGAAGTGCTGCCTCCTTTCATTGAGGTAGCCAGCCAAATGATGGTGCAGTGCCTGGTCAACGAGGGCAAGATTCTGGCGTGCGGCAATGGCGGTAGTGCCGGTGACAGCCAGCACTTCTCTTCTGAGCTACTCAACCGCTTCGAGCGTGAGCGTCCAAGCTTGCCCGCTCTGGCACTGACGACCGATACGTCGACCCTGACTTCCATCGCTAACGACTACAGCTACAGCGAAGTCTTCTCCAAGCAGATCCGGGCGCTGGGCCAGCCCGGCGATGTCCTGCTGGCCATTTCGACCAGTGGCAATTCCGGTAACGTGATACAGGCAATCCAGGCCGCCCATGATCGCGAGATGACCGTAGTCGCCCTTACCGGGCGCGACGGCGGCGACATGGCGTCCCTATTGGGTCAGGATGATTGCGAGATTCGCGTACCCGCGACCTCCACGGCCCGCATTCAGGAAGTCCATCTACTGGTCATCCATTGTTTGTGCGATCTTATCGATGAACAACTGTTCGGCACCAGCGAGTAAGGAAACCATGACTTCAAGATCTCTTTTTATCTGTCTCTTGGCGACCGCCGTCCTGCTATTTGGTGGCTGCACAACAGTCACCAACGCGACGACACCCGGCACCATTGAAGAAAACTACGGCGAACGAAGCGCCGGTGCCCGGGTGGAGGACAACAATATCGAACAAAAAATTAACCACAATTTACGCCGCACCGATGCGCGCCTTGGCGATGCACGCATTAACGTCGACAGCTACAACGGCATTGTACTGCTGACCGGTCAGGTCCCCAGTGAAGAACTCAAGCAGAAAGCCAGCGACATCGCCGGCGCGGTACGCAATGTACGTGATGTACACAACGAACTCGCCGTTGCCGCCAACCTGCCAGCCAGCCAGCGCCTCTCCGATACCTGGATCAATACCCGCATCCGTACCTCACTCGGCACGGATCCGACCATTGATACCAATGGCCTGCGTTTCGTGACCGAGAACGCCACGGTGTATATTATGGGCATCGTCACGCGCGCCGAGGCTGACCGGATCGTCAACGCCATTGCCGATCTCGGCGGCATCCAACGTATCGTCAAGGTCTTCGACTACCTCGACTGAACAAGGCCTATCTTTAACAGGCGTGTAACGCAAAAAAAAACGGCAGATCCATGATCTGCCGTTTTGTGTTGTCGCACTTAAGCTCAACCAACCACCGCCTGCCCAAACAGCTACTTCACCACGCGCAGTGATGGACGCTTTTTGGTATCGGCAACCTCTCCAGGCTTCGTGTGGTCTGCAGCCTCGCGCTCTGCCGCATCACTCTCTTCGACCTCTCTCAGCTCAGGCCGTGAATCTGGCCCACCTTTCTCCCCGTCTGCCGGCAAACAGGGCTCGTGGCCAAATACCATGCCCACTCCATTCTCACGCGCATAGACAGCAATCAAGGCAGGCATGGGAACGACCACCTGCATTGGCTGCCCACTGAAGCGGGCATGGAAAGTGACACCATCATTGCCGATCAACAAATCGCGTACGGCAGTCGGCCCAATGTTCAAAACGATCTGTCCATTCTGCACAAACTGCCGCGGTACCCGGACATCAGGCTGATCCGCATCCACTACAATGTAAGGCGTAAGCTCATTATCCAGCAGCCACTCATAGAGCGCCCTGGCGAGATAGGGACGGCTTGAAGACATCTGCTGCCCTCCTCCTGTTGAAGCCGGCATCGACCGTAACAATTACCGACTCAAGCGCGCATTTCGCGTTCGATCTCATTCAACGATGACACAAAGGCTTCACGCTCGAACAGACGCTTCATATAAGCCAAGAGCGGCTTGACCTGCTTCTCGGGAAGCTCAATGCCAAGTGCCGGCAAACGCCAGAGCAGCGGAGCGATACAGCAATCCACCAGTGAGAAGTCCTCACTCATGAAGAAAGGCATATCCTCAAAGATGGGCGAGATGCCGATCAGGCTCTCGCGCAGCTGCTTGCGTGCGCTCTCTGCTTCCTTCTTGGTGCCATTCTCGATCTGCACGACCAGAGGGCACCATTCACGCTCGATACGATGCATCCAGAGACGGCTTTGCGCACGTGCGACGGGATAAACCGGCAGCAACGGCGGATGAGGAAAGCGCTCGTCGAGGTACTCCATCATGACCTTGGATTCATACAGCACCAGGTCACGGTCAACCAGCGTCGGAACGCTGTTGTAGGGGTTCAGATCAGCGAGTTCCTCGGGATGCTGGTCGCCACTGATTTCAACAATATCGACAGCCACCCCTTTCTCTGCAAGCACGATACGTACACGCTGACTGAAGTGATCATCATTACCTGAATAGAAGATCATCGACGACCGCTTGGCCACTACACCCATGTAACAATCCTCACATCAATTCGAATCACGATGATAGCACGTCACCGCACTTGAGGTGTCCTGCTAGTACTTACTCACAGCGATGAAAAGGCGCATGGCCACGAAGACCATGCGCCCTTTCAACACCTCAACACAAGTGGCTTATTTAATATCGCGCCAGTACTCACGCTTGAGCAGATAAGCCAGCACACCGAAGATGAAGATGAATATCAGCACCTTCGGGCCCAGCACCTGCGCTTGCAGCTTGGACGGCTCACCCACATAGGCCAGGAAGTTGGTCAGGTCGTAGACCGCTTCTTCAAACTCGGCCGGCTCCATGCTACCCGGCTGAGTGATCTGCAGCACATCGCAGGACTGATACTTGCCTGTCAGCGGATCCAGCTCAGCGCCTGCCGTGGGACGATCAGTCTCGGCACACACCTTCTCCTGAACCCCTTGTAACGGTTCCAGCACGTTGGGCATGGCGACCATATCGAAGACTTCGTTGTTGACCCCATTGGGACGACTGGGATCACGGTAGAAGGTCAGCAGATAGGAGTAGATCCAATCAGCACCACGCAAACGACCGTGCAGGGTCAGGTCAGGTGCCGGAGCACCAAACCAGTTGGCCGCATCATCACGCTGCATGGCATTCTGCATCTGGTCATTGTATGCCTGACTGGAAGAGAAGATCAGATTCTCCTCGACCAGGTCCTGGGGCATGCCAATATCCTCTGCGGCACGTGCGAAGCGCTGGTGCTCCAGCGAGTGGCAGCCCATGCAGTAGTTGACATAGAGCTGCATGCCACGCTGCAACGATGCTTCGTCACGCAGATCCGGCGTCATCGAAAAAGGGACATCTGCAGCTGGTGCGGCAAAGGCCGTGAAAGGCACCAGCGCAAAGAGCAGTGCGAACAGTTGCTTTTTCATTAGCCAGTTACCCTTTCCGGTAGCGGTTTGGTCTTCTCCAGCCTGGTATAGAGCGGCATCAGCAGGAAGAAGGCGAAGTAGATCGCGGTGCACAGCTGTGCCAGTGCGGTACGCAGCGGTGTCGCCGGAATCGCACCCAGCACACCCAACACCACAAAGCTGACAGCAAACAGTACCAGGGCAATCTTGGACAACCAGCCCTTATAGCGAATCGAGTTCACCGGGCTACGATCAAGCCAGGGCAGCACGAACAGCACTGCTATGGCCCCCCCCATGAAGACCACACCCAGGAACTTGGCATCAAGACCGAACAGGCTGAAAGTGATGGCCCGCAAAATGGCGTAGAACGGGGTGAAGTACCAAACCGGTGCAATATGATCCGGCGTCACCATCGGGTTGGCCGGTTCGAAGTTGGGTTTCTCGATGAAGTAACCGCCACCCTCGGGGAAGTAGAACACCACCGCAGCAAATACGAACAGGAAGACCGCAACGCCCACGATATCCTTGACCGTGTAGTAAGGATGGAACGGAATACCGTCAAGCGGCTTGCCGGTCTCGTCCTTCTTGGCCTTGATGTCGATGCCGTCGGGGTTGTTGGAACCCACCTCGTGCAGCGCAATGATATGCAACACGACCAGCGCCAGGATCACGATAGGCAGTGCTACCACGTGCAGGG
>Ga0079225_10001468_pt1 | contig 13225 bp, 15 predicted proteins | sample Poulit2012_FD_76344 | JGI IMG/M metagenome (GOLD analysis project Ga0079225, IMG submission 76344) | Agricultural soil microbial communities from Georgia to study Nitrogen management - Poultry litter 2012 | ecosystem: Environmental > Terrestrial > Soil > Agricultural land | place: USA: Georgia...
ACCAAGGCTATTTTGCCAAACCGACCATGTTTACGGAAGTCGATAATAAAATGCAGATTGCCCAGGAGGAAATCTTCGGACCCGTCATGTCTGTGATTACTTATAAAGACCTCGATGAAGCCATCGAAATTGCCAATGACACTAAATACGGCCTTGCCGGTTATGTTATGGGCAACGACAAAGAATCATTGAAGAAAATTGCTCGTTCAATAGAAGCCGGTACAGTGGGTATCAATGATGTACCAGGGCAGTCCGATCTGCCATTCGGCGGTTATAAGCAGTCCGGCCTCGGCCGTGAATGGGGCGATTTCGGCATTGAAGAGTTTTTAGAAGTCAAAACCATCAAAGGTTATTTCGCATAATCCTATCATCTGTCATAGATTTTATTTGATGACTTTTCCGTTGAATTAAAGTACAGTGTTATGAACGAGGTGATAATATGGTCAAAGAATATTTGGAAGATAAAAAATTGATGAAATCAATCATTATAAAATATGCATGTGATTTGGGAAAAATCTGGGAAAACAGTCATATGGAAAATTTTAAACTGACTATCATCGATAAAAATAATAAACGATCCATTGATTTTAATAAACTTAAAAAAGAATTTAAAAGCACGTATGACTTACAGTTCATGCACGACTTAAAAGGTATATATATGCTGTTCAAAGACGGCGATCTGTTTATCGTCGGAAACAGCAGGGAGAATATATTCAAGCGGTTGAAAAACGATTTCAAAAAGGATGAGGGATTTAAACAGCTGCTGGAATCCTCAAATGTTAAATTAACCGTAATCCGTATGCATGACATGGACAATATTCATAATGCCCGTCTTGAAGCGGTCGTTACAGATATTTATACTAAGCTGTTCAAAGCCAAACTTGCCCAGGAATATGAATTAAAGATATAAAAAAGTGGAATGTTCATATGAACATTCCACTTTTTTATTATTCTCCCTGTTCAAATGCAGGCTCGAGGTGGCCTTCTTCCTCAAGTCCGGATAAAAATTCATAAACCTCATCCGATGTAAATGCTTCCTGCAATGCCTGTATTGCTTCTGAATCCTGATTATCTTCCCGTGCAACCAATGTAATTGCAAATGTATTATCTTCATCTTCTTCCAGGAATACCGCATCATCCGGGGTCAATCCGATGCTGTCGATGTATGTAGGGTAGTTGAACACCAATTCTACACCATCTTCATAGGAAGACGTTAAATTTAACAGATCGACATGAGTGAAGGTGAAATCATGTGGATTTTCTTCAATATCATCAACTGTTGCATCATAAGTCACACCATCAGACAGTGTGATCAGATCATGCTGTTCCAGAATCATTAACGCACGCGCTTCATTTGTTGAGTCACTTGGAATCGCCACTTCAGCATCATCTTCAATATCTTCTATTGAATCATAAACCGGAGAGTAGAATCCCACAATTGCATTATAAATCGGCTGTATCGCTACGAGATTACCGTCTCTTTCAGCGTTGAACATTTCCATGAACGGTTCATGCTGTGCAAAGTTTGCATCCACTTCTTCGTTCAACAAAGCTTCATTATACTGGATATTATCAGCAACTTCGACCATTTCAACTGTGTACGGCTCTTCAATTGTATCAGCTGCCAATTCAACGACATCAGTCATTGGAATTGTCTGGGAAGCCACCTGTAATTCAGTATTCTCTTTCTCAGCCGCATCTTCAGCACCGGTCTCCTCTGTTTCAGCATTCTCTGAAGTTTCTTCAGTACTTTCTTCTTCTCCGTTGCCACATGCCGCCATAACAAAGACCATAACCCCCAGCAATACAAACAACAAATTACGTTTGAACATTACTTTCACTCCTAATAATCTATAAATTTTTTATCATTACCTTTTATCCATTTTTTTAGCAAGCTTTAATCCCAGCCACTGAATAATCTGCACAATGATGATGATGACAATGATTGCCGTATACATTATATCTGTTTCATATCTTTGATAACCATAACGTATGGCAAAGTCACCGATACCGCCGCCGCCTACAACTCCCATGATCGTAGAGTAGGATATGAAGCTGACAAATGCAGTGGTAAAACCGATGACCAATGAACTTCTGGATTCCACAAACAGAAACTTCCAGACAAGCTGGGGTGTCGAGGCACCCATCGAGTGAGCAGTTTCTGTAACGCCTCGCGGTACATCCAATAACGACTGTTGAACAAAGCGTGCATAGAGTGCGACAGCTATGAGCATCATCGGAAATGATGCTGCCACAGGGTCACCGGTCGCTCTTCCGTAAACTGCTCTTATAAACGGCTGCATGGCTACGACGAGCAACAGAAATGGGAATGACCGGACGATATTTACGAAGAAGTTTGAAAGCTGATATATATAAATATTCTCCATTGATTTACCTTTAGCGGTCAAATATAGAAGTGTACCCAGAGGCAGTCCCAACAGAATCGCTGCTATCATCGCAAAGCCCATCATGATGCCTGTTTCCCAAAGGCTTTCAAATAACGTCGGCCAAAATTCTATAACACGAACAATATACTCCCTGACAGCATCAAACATTTTTCAGCACCTTCAGAACACGGTCGTGATATGATTTATAGCTTTGTTTTCGGTTTTCCGGAGCAATATCGATAATATCGATCAGACGGCCTTTTTCCAGCACAGCACATCTCCTGCACATACTTTTAATGACATTCAGCTCATGGGTGACGACAAGAATTGTCATATCGAATGCCTTATGTGCACGCTTTAAAACATCGACAATCTCTTCGGTAGTACTTTCATCCAGAGCAGAAGTCGGTTCATCACAGAGCAGAATTTTTGGACGTGTAATCAGTGCACGTGCAATACCCACCCGCTGTTTTTCACCGCCGGATAACTGGCTGGGATAATTATCAGCCTTATCAGGCAGACCGACAAATGCCAACACTTCTTCTACAGTCAATGGATTTTCATACTTATGTAACTCCAGGGGAAGATGGATGTTTTCTCTGACAGACTTGTTATTCAACAGGTTGAATTGCTGAAATATCATGCCTATACCTTTTTGGTGCTGCCGCAACTGCTTCCTTGAAAGATGGAAGACATCTGTATCATCTACAGTCACATGACCTTCAGTCGGGGACTCAAGAGCATTGATAAAACGGAGTAATGTGGATTTCCCCGCACCACTTTCGCCTATCAGACCGAATATTTCATTTTCTTCAACTTTTAACGAAACATTGTCCACAGCATTGAATGGACCATTTTTTCCTTGATATGTCTTTGTTACACTGTTCATGTTTATCAACCTGAATACCCCCGGTCCTTCTGTCATCCCTCATAAATATACCAAAGTACCTTCTGGAAATAAAGAGGTTCTCTGTTTAGATGCATTAAAAAAAGACTGATTTTCCAATCAGCCTTTTAAATATCAATCATCGTTCCAGTCATCGTCATCCCAATCGTCATCGTCATACTCTATATAGTAATGCTGGTTCTGTGCATTATATGACGCGACCTGGCGCATAAATGACTCAAGGTCACCAATCTCATCAAATTCAATATCCAGGAAAATCACTTTGTTGACAGTGCCGTTCACGGCATTGACTGAAACAATCGCTCCTTCATCATCACCATCGATCAGATTGGCAATCAAATATTCGCTGGGACTGACCTCTTCATTCAAGGCCGAATGCAGAAATAATCCGCCCACTTCATTCATTGCTATATCACGAGCCTCTCCCATCGAAATGAACTCAGATTCATTTGATGAGGATTCATTATCTCCAGGCTCAGGTGCAGTTTCATCAGAAGTTCCTTCTTCCTGCTTCTTCTCGTCGGCAGGTTCCTCTTTCTGCTCTGTTCCTTTTGACGCTGACTCCTCAGGTTCTGACTCTTTTTCAGAGCCCGTCTCTTCAGTACCTTTCTCTGCCACATAATCCGGGTTCTCTGATGATTTTATATCTTTTACATTACCTTCCGATCTATTAATCGTAATTTCATATAAATATTGTCCATCCTCCACTGTGACGAGGAAATAGTCATCGTTCTCAGACAGGGAAATATTGCTTATATCGCCCTGATAACGGTCTGCGACTATTGCTCTGACTTCATCTTCATTGATATAGTCCGCTTCCATGAAGTTCATGTAGACAATGCCGATTATAACGCCCAGCGTTACTGCCACTGCGGCAATTGCTATTTTACCGATTTTCATCCTGTTCCTCCCTTACATGTTCAAATTTCAAGGTAAATGTTGTTCCTTCGTCGACTGTACTTTCAACACTGACCATTATGTCGTTCATTTTTGCGAGTTCATCTGCGATTGATAAACCGAGACCTGAACCGCCCGTCTTTCTTGCACGTGCTTTATCCACCCGGTAAAAGCGATTGAAAATTTTCCCCAGATCCTCTGCCGGTATGCCGATACCTCTGTCTATAATGTCCACCTCAGTAAATTCCTTATTCTTGGTAATATTTATGTTAATGTCATCTGAACTGTATTTATAGGCATTATCAAGGAATATTTTAAGCAGCTGATCCAGACTGTCCGCATCGGCAGTCACAAACATGAAATCTGCTTCATGATGTACATCGATATTTCTGCCGTACACAGGTTCAAGCCTGTTTTTAATCCCTGATATCATATCGACCAGATTCAGCTTTTCAGGGCGGAAATTTTCTTTTGCCTGGGCTGCCTTACTGAAACTGAGCAATTGTTCAGTTAAATATTTCATACGTTTTGCTTCGTCGGATATCGTAAAGATACTTTCATCTAAAATATCTTCCCTCGTCTTGCCAAAACGCTTGAGCATCTGACTGTAGGAATCGATTACAGTAATCGGAGTTTTCAGTTCGTGTGAAGCATTCATAATAAACGCCTGCTGCTGTTCATCATTTTCTTTAAGATCAAGCATCATTTCATTAAAGGATTCTGACAGATCTTTCAGCTCTTTAGTATCATTGTTGTTCACTTCCAGCATTGTATATGCGCTGGTGTTTTCAGTCTCTTTGATCTTTTCAATCAGTTTGTTTATCGGCTTCAAAATGATATTCGTAATGATTCGATTTAAAAAGTAGATAACAATCAGGATGATCAGGGTGGAAATGAGCAATATCCATTGAAGTATATTGAATGTGTCATATAAAAATTCTATATTTTCATATATCTGTAGATTATAGACTTCACCGTCCTCCCATATTATAGGCAGGGAAACCATGACAAAATGGATATCGTTATAAGTAACGACGTCCCTGTACTGACCGGTATTATATTCTTCAAAATCTTCAGGATAGCTCGCACTGGTAGTAATTCTGAGCTCCTGATCACCAGTCTCATTAAGCAGGGTGATAAAACCGTCGGAGAGCAGATGTGACTGTAGCACTGCACGTGTATTTGCATCACTTCCGACAGCATTCCGAAGTTCCTGCATTATATTGATGCCACGTCCTTCCAACTGGCTCATTTCTGCATCCAAGGTGAAGTTCTTATAACTGAAGTAGACGAATGTATTGATCAATATAACGACGAGGGCGGACATTACAGTGATATACAGCTGGATTTTAGTCCCTAATTTCATAGCAGTTAATCCTTTATCATATAACCGATGCCTCTGACACTGGAAATAACAGAAGGAGAATCCTGATCTATTTTTTTACGTAAATATCGTACATATACGTCAACGGTGTTGGTATCTCCAAAATAGTCATAGCCCCAGACAGATTCTATAATCTGCTCTCTTGAAAGCACCTGGTTTTTATTTGATAGTAAATAATGAAATAAGTCATATTCTTTCTGAGTAAGATACACATCTTCACCATCTATAAAAACTTCTCTGGAAGGGGGTAATACTTTAATGTTTTTAAATATCATTTCTTCCTGCCTGGTATTTTGGCTGATTTCATTTTGTTTCAGCTGCGCACGGATTCTTGCAAGAAGCTCCTCAATCTCAAATGGCTTGGTCATGTAGTCATTGGCGCCTGAATCGAGGCCGCTGACTTTATCCATCACTGCGTCTCGTGCGGTAAGCATGATGATACGGACGGTTTCATCCTTCTGCCTGATTCTCCGCAGAACTTCCAGACCATTCAGTTCAGGTATCATCACATCCAGCAATATCAGATCAAAGCTTTCTTCTTCGTATTTATCGAGTGCTTCCTTACCTGTATATGCATTACTGACCTCATAGGATTCAAATTCCAGTTCAAGTTGAATCACACGGGCAATCTTTTCATCATCTTCAACGATTAAAATCTTATGCATAAATTCTCCCCCCTAAGAGATGACTTCATCCATACTAAGTAATTATCTTTATTTTATAAGTAAACCTTTTAAGTTTTATTAGAGGTTTCTTAAAATACCATTAAAATCATTCTTAAAGTAATTATACATTAAAAAAGTTCATATGAATTCCAAAGAATTCATATGAACAAGACTGATCATACTAAGTCCAAATGTTTCTTGTAACATTTCCGGCAAACAGGCACGTACTCCTCATCACCGATCTGAATCGTTTCACCGACATTTATAGGTTTGCCGTCAAGCATTCTCATATTCAACGTCGCTTTTTTATTGCAGTATTGGCAGACCGTCTTCAATTCATCGATTGCATCTGCCAATTCCAGCAATGCTTTGCTGCCTTCGAACAGCTGATTGCGGAAATCCGTCTTCAAGCCGAAAGCGATGACCGGTATATCCAGCTTGTCGGCTATATCACTCAGATGGTGTACCTCGGATTTCTTTAAAAACTGAGCCTCATCGACCAGCACTGCATAGATTTTCTCTTTCTTGTGCTGCTCTTCTACCTGCTCAAATATTTTGTCCGTCACATATTCTGCATCAAGATTCAGACCGATGCGTGATTCAATCTTTTTAAACCCGCTTCTCGTATCGATAGGGGTCGAGTAGGCAAGACACTTCTTCCCCTGAGTCGTATATTGATAGTGAGTAGTAATGATCTGGTTGCTCTTATTGCTCTGCATTGTTCCAAAACGATAATATAACTTTGCCATAGCTTAATCCTTTCATCGGTTATACAAAGGTCGTTATTTCCCGGGTCATATCATCGCCAGAACTTCTCATAACCCTTCTTATCCTCTACGTTATAGTCAATCATCTTTTTGAGCAGATCATAATCAACCGTCTGAGAGTATTTGATTCTGAATAATCCGTTTGTCTGTGAATAACCCGACTGTTCAATATCCTCTTTAAAGATGCCCATCGATTTCTCTTCCGGTGAAATTGAAATATGCTTTTTTGCACTGTTGATTCCTAAAATGAAAGTATCATCCATTGTGTACATCGGTGTATTCCATTTGATGACCCGGCCGAGATCCAGGTAATTTTTGTTGATCCATTCTATAACTTCTTCGAATTGTTTGCGATGAGTCATATCATCAATTGTTTCAATATAATCCTGGAATGTTTCCAATTCAATTCCTCCTCATGTTTTTCATATTTCAATGACATACATTGAATTTCCCATTTCAGTCCGTATATCATCCGTTCTCCATTCCCGTTTATATCCGAGGCATGGACAGATGTATGTGACGCTGCCTTCTGTCAGTGAATGTCTGAAGTGCACATGTCCCATAATACTGTACCGTATGTCATAATCATCATATATTTTATCAAAATCACTGGTGCCTATGAAGGCGTTATAATAATCAAACAAACGGTGCGGCATGGGCACTTTGAAATGTTTATTGGTAACGACATGCGTTACCAATATGATTTTCCTGCCTTCCAGGCTTTCCAGATCTTTCCTTACTTCATCAGCGAATTTTTCCGATATTATATCATCGCTGTGACGCCAGTCGATATTCTCTTTATCCTGCCATGTACCCCCGTAATATGCACGTCTGGACAGACGCTCATATGTAAAACGGTCGGAAGCATAACTGTAGTCATACCATCCTGTATGGCCGGCTATTGCCCACTCATCATTGAGGATATAGGGCCGTCTGATCAGGCACTCAGGCTGATCGGCATAACGCTGCAATATCTCCTCGGTACTTTTTGACATGTCAGACTGCCATAGATCATGATTTCCCGGAACAAATTTAATTTTAACACCGCTTTCCTTTAAAATCGTATGTATAAAATCCATGGTCAGCTCATAGCTGTTTGAAATATCTCCGGCAATCAGCAACATATCTATTTGTCTGTTTCGTATTTCCTCCGCCAGGGCACCTTCATACAAATGAATATTTTCCACACTGTTATTGTAACGGTCGATGTGTAAATCTGAAATAATGCCTATCCTCATTTTCAAAACTCCATCTTCTTAAACTCACAGTTCTGTAATATCATTTTCCAACTTTATATATCATTTGTCCAATGTTTACTTTTTATCACCGGAGTACGGTTTTCTGCACATTTTATTTTTAATCAAAATAAGGAACGAGTATAATATTATTTACGAGGGGGAGTTTAATATGAAAAAACTTATTCATGATCGTGAAAAATTTGTAAGTGATATGCTGATCGGATTAAAATACAGTGATCCGAAAATAGATCTCATCGAGGACAGCATCGTTGTAAGGAAACATAAAAAAGATACCGGTGTGACCCTGGTTTCAGGCGGCGGAAGCGGACATGAGCCTGCTCATGCAGGATATGTTGCAGAAGGAATGCTGGATGCCGCCGTATGTGGTGAAGTGTTCACCTCACCGACACCCGACAAAGTACTGGCTGCCATAAAACACGTAGATAATGGCGACGGTGTGCTTCTCATCGTTAAAAATTACGCAGGAGATGTCATGAACTTTGATATGGCCAAAGAAATGGCCGAAGCAGACGGTCATAAAGTTGAAACCGTCATAGTAAGCGACGATGTTGCGATAGAAGATCCTGAATTACGCAGAGGGGTGGCAGGTACAGTCCTCGTTCATAAATATGCAGGATATTTATCAGATAAAAAACAAAGCTTAACTCAAATTAAAAGTGAAGTTGAAAAAATGATGACTTCATTATTCTCCATCGGCATGGCGCTTCATCCATGCATGGTTCCGACAACCGGTGAGTATGGCTTCGATCTGGGAGAAGAAGAGATGGAAATCGGTATCGGTATACATGGTGAAAAAGGGATTTACCGTGAAAAGGCTGAGACGGTTGATAAAATTACCGACAGGCTTTTATCCGAACTCTTCAAATATAACGACAATAAAGACCTGGTTTTGATGGTGAACGGCATGGGCGCCACCCCATTGAGTGAATTATATATTGTAACAAAAAATGTCATGGAGGCGTTGGAAGAGAAAGACATCAGAGTGACAAAGCTGTTTGTCGGAGATTATATGACAGCACTGGATATGCAGGGCTTTTCACTCACTGTCCTGAACCATGATGACCACATAGTGAGCGCTCTCAATGCGCCGACCGAGTCCACACATTTTTAAGGAGGCAATTATGGATAATACTAAACTTTTGGATGCACTGCACAAATTACAGGAAGTCTTTGTAGAGAAGGAATCCGAACTTACTGCCCTTGACCGTGAAATCGGAGACGGTGACCATGGCGTCAATATGAAACGCGGATTTAATGCTGTCAAAGATAAAGTTGGGGAAGGCAGTACACAGGAGATACTCAAACAGACGGGTATGACCCTTATGAGTTCCATCGGCGGGGCCAGTGGACCGCTGTACGGCTTCAGCTTTGTAAAGATGAGCGAGGCGGCCAAGGATGAAATCGATGCTGAAAATTTGAAGGAGCTCATTGATATCTTCGATGATACGGTCAGTTCAAAAGGTAAAGTGACCGGCGGGGAAAAGACTATGTATGATGTCATTTCAAATGCTAAAAAGTTGCTTGAAGAGAGTGGCGGGCTAAAGCTCGATGATCTCCAAAAACTCGCTGATGACACTGAAGATATGATTGCGGCCAAAGGACGTGCAGCATACTTTAAAGAAAAGTCCAAAGGCACTATCGACCCGGGCGCCCAGAGCGCAGTGTATATTTTAAACGCATTTAATCCGGAGGAGGAATAAGGAATGACAGAAATATTGATCATCAGCCACAGTAAAGACATAGCTTCAGGTACCAAGGCACTTATTGAACAGATGGCTGAAGGTGTCACCGTACATGCGTCGGGCGGTGTCAACAGCGGCATCGGTACTAATATCGGTCAGATCGACCATATGCTGTCCGAGGTGAAAAGTGATACAATCTGCTTTTTTGATATAGGTTCCAGTCTGATGAACCTTGAAATGGCTGTTGAGATGTATGAAGGAGATTACAACATTCATATTGCCAATGCACCCATTGTCGAAGGCAGTTTTTTAGCCGCCGTCGAAATAAGTATCGGCACAAATATCGATGAGATTATGGAAAAATTAAGCGAGATGGTCAAGTAAAGCACTCTCATTGTCATCTTTTTAGATGTTCAAAATTTATAAATAACGCCATGCATTACCTGCCGGTAACGCATGGCGTTATTTCATTTATATTAGACTTCCCCGCCTTTAAAAACAGCTTTCTGGATATCTTACTTTGATAGGCTGTATGATAGAGACAGTGCTCTGAAGCACACAGGAAGGTGATAATATGATTTTAAGAGCAATACTCGGTACTCTGGTATTCATCTTTTTCATTATTCCTTTTATAAGCAGGATTCGAAAAGATCGTAATGACAATCAACGAATATCAAAGTGGAGTATTTTCTTTATTGTTTTTGCAACTATAAGCTGGATCGCTCTGATGTTGAGTGTATTCATTCAAATAGCATGATACTAGGCATCCGGAGACCAGCCCATCCCCGGGTGCCTATTTTTAATCTATTTCCCTGATAACTTTGCATGGTACGCCCGCAGCCAAAACATTGGGCGGTATATCTTTGGTGACCACGCTCCCTGCGCCCACAACCGATCCTTCTCCGATTGTAACGCCCGGCATTACACTCACGTTACCGCCCAGCCAGACATTACTTCCAATAGATATGGGGGATGCTTTTTCCAGCCCTTTGTTCCGGTCTTCCGCATCCAGAGGGTGCCCTGCCGTATAGAAGCCGCATGATGGTCCAACAAAGACATTGTTACCCAGAGTGATTTCTGCACCGTCCATAAAATAATTATTTATATTGATAAAAACATTTTCACCGAGCTTTACATTATAACCGTAATCCGTCATGAACGGACTGGCCACCTTTGCATTTTTAGGGATATACCCAAACAGTTCAACGAGTATTTCCTGTCTCCGCTTCTCATCACTCGGTCTCGTCTGATTGAAATCATGACATAAATCCTGTGCTTTCATGCGTTCTTTCAATAAGTTTTCATCATAATTCGCATCATACCATTCATTGGCAAGCATTTTATCTTTTTCATTCATAGTCCAGGCCTCCAAAGTCTCTTTGTATCACATACTAATCTTACAGGATAAAAGTCTCAAATATAAAAATTAAATGATATACTTTATTATAAGTATAAATATCATATGCAGGGGTGAAATGATGGAACAGCTTCAAAGCCAGCTGATAGACTGGCGCAGAGATTTTCATAGATTTCCCGAACTCGGATTTTTGGAGATGAGAACAGCATCGATTGTCGCTGATACATTGGCAAAGCTCGGATTTGATATTCTTTTAGGCAAAGAAGTCATGGAACCTGCTTCATGTATGGGGAAGCCGGGAACAGATGATACCCGATCACACCTGGAATGGGCAAGAGCGAATGGAGCAATTGAAAAATACATGCCGCACTTCGAAGATGGTTATACGGCAGTGGTGGGCATTCTTGACTCGCACATACCGGGGCCGACGGTTGCGTACAGAGTGGATATGGACGCATTGCCCATTTACGAAAGTGAAAGTGATGATCACCTGCCGAACCAAAAAGGGTTCCGTTCCTCCAACAACAACATGCATGCCTGCGGTCACGATGTCCACACAACTATCGGCCTCGGCCTCGCCAGACTGATCAGCGAGAACAAAGAAAATATACGCGGCAGGATAAAATTGATCTTTCAGCCCGCCGAAGAGGGCGCACGAGGGGCGAAATCGATGGTAGATGCCGGAGTCGTGGATGATGTCGATTACTTCATCGCTTCACATATAGGTCTCGGCGTGCCTTTCAATCATTTCGTCGCATCTAACAACGGCTTCCTGGCTTCTTCCAAGCTCGATGTTAAATTTACAGGAGTATCTTCTCACGCGGGCGGCCATCCCGAAGAAGGTAAAAACGCAATGCTTGCTGCAGCTGCGGCAGTTTCTAATCTCCATTCCATTCCAAGACATGCGGACGGAGTCACCCGTATCAACGTCGGGGAACTGCACTCCGGCAGCGGCAGAAATATTATTCCTGATACCGCCGAGCTGAAAATGGAATTACGCGGAGAAACTACTGCACTCAACGAATATATGAAGAATTATGCAGAAGAGATTATAAAAGGTGCAGCTTTGATGCATCAGGTGGAATATGATATTGATCTCGTCGGCGAAGCAATAGGGGCTAAAGGCTCGCCAGAACTTGCAGAAATACTAAAGAATAGTGCCCACAAGACCGGACTGACAAGCATTCTGGAGGATAATTCCTCCGCCGGTTCTGAAGATGCAACTTATTTTGTCGATGCAGTACAAAAACGCGGCGGCTATGCCACATACTGCGTCTTTGGCACAGAACTTGCCGCCGGTCATCATAATGAAAAATTTGATACACATGAAGACAGTATAATGACCTCTGTCCAAGTATTATTCGATAGCGCAAAAGCACTGACTCATGAGTAATAAAGAACTCTTTCAGAATTTGTATCTGAAAGAGTTCTTTTATTGAACATATTAGTCACGATATAATTTTTACACTATTGGATTACATCCAACCTTTACTTTTAAAGAAAATCAGCATAGACACACTGATTCCCAGCATAATGCCCAGCGTTATGAAATAACCGAAGTTCCAACTGAGTTCCGGCATGTTTTCAAAGTTCATGCCATATATGCCTGTGATTAAAGTGAGCGGCAGAAATATCGCTGAGATAATGGTCAATACATTGATGATTTTATTCATTCGGTATGTATTATACGATATATAATTATCCTTTATCTCGTCGATCATTTCTTCAGTGAATTGAATGATTAATTTTTGCCGGTCTATTTTTGCATCGACCTTATTTAAAATATCCTCACTTCTTTCACTTTCCAATATGTCATCCTGCTCTTTGAACTTTTCCACCAGCTCTTCCATTGGTATGATGACACGCTTAACTTTAAATATTCTCTGTTTCAGTTCAAAAATTTCAGATGTAATATCTTTC
>Ga0079225_10001469_pt1 | contig 13220 bp, 19 predicted proteins | sample Poulit2012_FD_76344 | JGI IMG/M metagenome (GOLD analysis project Ga0079225, IMG submission 76344) | Agricultural soil microbial communities from Georgia to study Nitrogen management - Poultry litter 2012 | ecosystem: Environmental > Terrestrial > Soil > Agricultural land | place: USA: Georgia...
AAATACTTTGTTGCTTATTGCAGGTATATGAGCTGAATTCATTGGTGATGCTTTATCTTTCAATTTTTCATCAAGTTTTTTACGATGTTTTTCTTTTTCTTTTAAAAATTGTTTGTTTAATTTTTGGCGGTGTTTTAATTTAAGTTTGCCTCCTCTTTTTAGTAAAGACTCGTATAATGCAGTTAAGAAATTATTAACATCAGATTGAATCGCCATTTCAACAGGTTTATTAGCACCTAAAATTTGTGCATCCAAATCTACTTGTATGACTTTTTGATCTTTATTCCAATATGGTGCTTTTCCCCACCAATCTGTTTCTCCTAATCTTGAACCTAGTACTAATACAACGTCCGCTTCATTACGAACTTCATTGTTTACTTTAATATGAAACATCGGAAGCATGAGGTCATTACTTTCTCTAATAGCTGCCCTTCCTCCCCAACTTGTCGTAATCATCATTTGCAATCTTTCGGCAACCTTTTCTAACATGCTCGATGCTTTAGAATGGATAACACCGCTTCCAGCATGAATAATCGGATATTTCGCCTTTAATAATAGATTGATGACATCGATTATTTGCTCTGTTGTCGGTGATGGTAATGAAGTGACTCGATACTGCTCAGGTTCCATAAATGACAAATCTGCTTTAAATTTTCCATTCATAATATTTTCTGGAATGTCTAAATGGACAACTCCTGGTCTGCCCTCATAACATTTCCGCAATGCCATACGAACCATTTCTGGAATCCGTTCAAAAGATGGAACCGCCTCACTCCATTTCGCAAACTGAGAAATGACACCTGTTTGATTAAAACATTGGTATGTGCCACCTCTATCTGGATACATAATTCCTGTTCTTCTTGCACTAGTAATCACTAAAACACGGTTACCTTCTCCTTCTTCCACTACTAATCCTGATAATAGATTGGCTACACCCGGTCCATTACTTGCCATACAGACTCCTAGTTTACCGGTTGCCCTAGCATAAGCACCTGCCATATGAGCAGCACTTGTTTCATGCCTTGGAGAATAAAGTTTAATATCATTTTCTTTTAACTTAGAATAAAAGCCAAAATAAGTCCCATCGATAATTCCGAAGACATTTTCCACACCTTCTTTATGTAACATGTTGGCTACTACTTCTCCACCTGTCCATTCCGCCATTTATAATTCCTCCTGTATATTTAAAATCATTTTTTCAAAAATTTTTTGTACATCTTTTTCTGTTGGTACTTTACGGTTTGTTAAAATTCCATTTCCTGATAAAGTATCAATTACTAGCGTAGGCATTTCCTTCTCTAATAGTGGGATTTCAATAAGTTCAAGGGCATTTTCATACAACCCAAACTGTTTGTTCAATGAATGAACTTCTTCAAGCAAGTCAGCCACACCCATAATGTTAGCTACTTGTACATATCGATCTTTCGCTGCTTCCATTGTAAATTCAATGACCGGTGGTAGCATTATCGCAACACTTAGGCCGTGAGGAATACTTAACCTTGTTCCTAATGCCCGGGCTGTTGCATGGGCTAAATTTGTCGAGGAATTGGAAAAAGCTATTCCTGCTAAACTACTAGCATAAAGCATTTTTTCTCTTGCCTTTAGATTTTGTGGTTCATCATAGGCAATCGGCAAATATGTATGAATGAGTTTAATAGCCTCTAATGCAAACATATCAGTCCAATTGTTTGCCTTCGTTGAGACAAACGCTTCCAAAGCATGGGCTAAAGAATCCATCCCTGTTTGTGCCGTTATTTCTTTAGGCATCGTTTTCGTCAATTGTGGATCTAAAATAACGACATCTGGTATTAAATCGATATGACCCGGATTATATTTAATCTGTTTTTCACTATCAGTAATGACACTTATTTTCGTTACTTCACTACCAGTTCCCGCAGTCGTTGGAACGGCAATAAGTGGGAATCGATCAATAGCCACTTCCTGTTGTATATGACTAACAGTTAAATTTAAATTTTTCGCAATTGCAGCCATTGCTTTCGCTAAATCCAAAATGCTACCTCCACCGATAGCCACAATTCCATTTGCACCAGATTTTTGAAAAACATCAATCGAATTAGTTAGGTCATCAGTAGTAGGTTCTCCACTTACTTTATGGTAAAAGGTAACTGCCATATTTTCCTTTTTAGCAATTAATGTAATCGTATTCATTTCTAGTTCATTTCGTTTACTTATTATGACAAAAAGATGGTTAACTTCTAATTGCATTGATACATCAACTATATATTGAAATGAACCGATTCCGTGAATGATTTTTTTCGGCATATGTACCGTTTGTATCATTTAATCACCTACTTAACTTTTATTCATCGATTCATTTTTATCCGAAATTCATACATTCCCGGTTTTACTGCACTCGTATAAAATTCTATGACTTCTCCTTTTGGATTACGAATAATTCTTTCAACAATTAATACATTTGTCCCCTTTTCTATCTCTAAAGGAATAGCATCTTCATCTTCGACTCTTTTACATGATATGCTCTGTTCAGCTTCATGCATATCTACTTCTAACTCATTTTCCATGACATCATAAATTGTCACTTCGTCCAGATTATACTTTTTTAATTGCTCTCCTAATTCTACTCCAACATAATGTCGTTCAATGGCAATTGGGTTCCCATTAGCAGTTCTTAGACGTTTAATCATCATTTGCGAATCATTTATTTTTTTATTGAAAATTTTAGGTCTTTCATCTATTTTTTTAATTTCTAACAATTCTGATCCTGGTGTTAATCCCATTTTTTTCACAGTATCTGTTAAACTATGTAACGTATGCAGCCATTCTTCAATCGTCTTTGACTGTGTGACGAATGTCCCTTTCCCATGTACCTTTTTTAAAATTCCTTCTTGTACTAAATGGTTTACAGCCTCTCTTATCGTCGTTCTGCTCACTGAAAAACGCTCCATTAACTCCCGTTCACTTGGAATTTTAGCCTCATAATGGCCTGCAAAAATCTCCTTTTTTAACAACTGTTTAATTTGGTAATGGTATGGCATGGGATTTCCCTCTTCAAGCATATACATCCCCCCTTAAGACATCACGACGTCCCTACCAGTTAGTTATCACTTATAATATCAAAATATATAAAAATTGTATAGTAAAATATTTTAAATTTAAAAAGCCTACAATGACGTAGGCACAAATTAAATCGATTTCACACTATTTACTTTTTACAATACAACCCATGATTCTATCTTCTATTTCACTTGCTGTTTGTTTTAAACGTTCATCACCAATCATGTCCATTAACATTGTAGGCTTCGGCATTCCAATTTTCGTTTTTCCATTGTCATCATAAACAACTATTTTACATGGTAAAAAGTAGCCAACCATTTGGTTCGTCGTTAACACTTTTTGTGCTTCTACTGGATTACACACTTCTAAAACTACATATGATTGATCAAAATCTAACCCTTTTTCTTGCAACTTATCTTTAATATTAAATTGCCATAGAACACCAAACTTCTCTTCCATTAAATTTTCCTCTAATGAAGCGATTGCCTCTTCAACACTTTTGCCTGTTTCAACTGTGTAGTGAAACATACGATCAACTCCTTTTAAAATTTTAATATTTAAATAAACATATCAAACCAAATTTTAACTGCCGTTGCTAATATTAATATAGCTAAAATTGCTTGTAATACTTTTGTCTGCATTTTCTTACCAACGTTAGCGCCAATCGGCGCCCCAATTAAACTAGCTACAACCATTATAATAGCTGGGATTAATAACACTTGGCCGGTAGAAATTTTACCGATAGTCGAACCTATCGAAGAAATGAAAGTAATGGCTAAAGAAGAAGCGATTGTCATTCTAGTAGGTATTTTTAGTACTAATAACATAATTGGGACTAAAATAAACGCACCGGCCGCACCTACAATTCCTGCACCAAATCCAACAATAAAAGCTAATATCGATGCTAATGTTTTGTTGAAAGTTACTTCATCAATCGAAATGTCATCTAACCCTTTTTTAGGTACAAACATCATCATCGTTGCAATTGTCGCTAGAATGGCATAAACAAGATTAATTCCACTTTCATTAAAAAATCCTGATGTATATGCACCGATAAAACTTCCAATTAAAATACTGACTCCCATATAAGCAATTAATTTTTTATTTAATAGTCCACTTTTCCGATAAGCCCAAACTCCGCCAATTGTTGCAAAAAATACTTGCACAGCACTAATTCCTGAAACTTCGTGAGCTGAATAAGTAATTAATCCAAGTAAGGGAGGAATGTATAATAACATTGGATATTTAATGATAGAACCGCCAATTCCAACCATACCTGAGATAAATGACCCGATAAATCCTATAAGAAAAAGTGTGATAATTAAAGTGACTCCCATTATATTCCCCTTTTGTTACAGTTTTCTATTTAAATACTTTTTTCGAAGGGTCAATTAAATTCCGTTATTATTAAAATATTTGTATTTTGTACTCTATATTACTACTTAACTTCTTTCTATAATACTTGGAATTTTTTATTAATATTTTAAAAAGTTATTTAAAAAATGTAGTGAAAGGTAAAGCAATTTTTTATACCTTTCCTGTGATTAAGTCTTTAATTTATCTTACTGCGCAACGATTAGGCCCTATTTCCATTTCACGTTGTTCTTCTTCATCAGGAGTAATTTTCCCCATGTTAGTTTCACGAATATCTTGATATGCGTTTGGTTGTGGTGGTAAATTTTCTGTGACAATTTTACGAAACTCTTTATCGTCTTCGATGTTTAATCCATGATTTTGTTCTATCAATGTGCCTAATTTTTCGGAAACCGAACCATTGTCATTCAGTTCATCTATCCTCATAAAGTGAGCTGGTAACACTGTAAGGTCATTTGATAATTCACGGTATCTTTTATAAAGTGTTTCTCGTAAATCCCCTACCCAATCTTCGGCTAATCCAGCTAAATCAGGTCTACCGATAGAGTCGATAAATAAAATATCTCCAGTCATTAAATATTTACCATCAACAACAAAAGAAGTAGAACCAATTGTATGACCAGGTGAATACAGTGCATGAATATTAATCGTAGAATGACCAATTGTCACTTCCACATCACTTTCTAACGGTTCAAATGAATAAACCACTTCTAAAGCATCCTTCGGAGGTAACCAGTAAGTAGCACCATTTTCCTTTGCAATTTTTCTTCCTCCGGAAATATGATCAGCATGTAAATGTGTATCAAAAACATGTTTAATTGTCACTTGCTTCTCTTTAGCAAATTGAGTAAATACGTCCACCATTCTTGTTGGATCGATAATTGCTGCTTCACCATTGGATACAACCATATAGGATAGACAACCTTTTCCTAAGCGAACAAATTGATACAATTCACCGCCACCAGTTAAGTCTCCAATTTTAATCGGTTCTAAATATTCACTCCAGTCTTTCATGCCACCTTTAAAATAAGTCGCTTTAACTCCAGCCTCTTCCAACATATCAGCAATCATTAAAGCTGAACCTTCTTTAGCACAAACGACCATAATTTCTTTATCATTTGGTAATTTATCTAAAATTTCATCTACCCCATCTAATAAATCAAAATAAGGTATATTTAAATAATCGAAATTTCCGCCTTCAATTTTCCAATCATTAAAAACATCTTCATTACGAACATCTAAAATAAACAAATTTTCTTTATTAATAACCTTTTTCGCTACATCTTCTGCAAAAATTGGCTTCGGCATCTGTCATCCTCCGTTACAATCATTTTAATTATTTTTGTAATGCTTCTGTAATACTGTTCGGATCAAATCCTACAATCCATTGTCCGTTAACCTTTGTTTGTGGGACTCCCATTTGTCCCGTATTCTTTACTAACTCTTGCATTTTTGTAGGGTTTTGTTCAACGTTTATTTCAGTAAATGCTAGTTTATTATCATTTAAGAAATTTTTAATCATCACACAATACGGACACGTAGTTGTCGTATAAACTGTAATGTCATTCATTATTTATTCCTCCTTAAATAAACCTTTCGTTTCATATTTCCAGTCATTCATTCCTGGAACGACGTTCTTTACATTTTCAAAACCTTTTTCTGTTAATTTTTGTGCCACAAGATCACTTCGATTTCCTGATCGGCAAACAATATACAATTCATCTGTCTTATTAAAATTATCGATATGTTTATCTAAATCATTCAATGGAACTGAAACAGCACCTGGTATATGATTGAAGAAATACTCAGCTTGTTCTCTGACATCGATAATGGTTGCTTTATCATTTTCATCAATTACTTTTTTTAATTCCTCATTATTGACGACATGTGGATGTTTATTTTCTTCTTTTTGTTCAGCGTCAGTCGTTTTTCTTAAATAGTGATTTAGGACACCTTCAATTTCAATAGTACCTAAATAATCATGCCCTACCTTATCTGACCAAGCTTTTAAATCTGCTGTTGAACCTTTATCAGTCGCCTGCACTTCTAACACCTGACCAGATGATAAATCTTTCATCATTTTTCTCGTCTTAACAATTGGCATTGGACAAGCCAATCCTTTTGCATCTAAAATTTGATCCGATTTAATCTCCATTTACTTAACCTCCAAAATTTGTTTGTATTTCGCCATTCCAATCTAACATTCCACCAACCATATTAGCAGCATCATATCCGTATGCTTGTAGAAACTGAGTTGCTACTCCACTTCGATTTCCAGAACCACAAACAATGACATATTCTTTTTTCTTTTCAAGTTCTGACATTCTTGATTGAATTTCCCCTAGCGGAATATGGATAGCGTTGGGGATCATCCCCATTTGAACTTCCATTGTTTCACGTACATCGATTACTTCCACTTTAGATGGTTCTTTCAATAACTTTTGTAACTCTGTTGCAGTTACCTCTTTCATTACTATCCACTCCCGTTTGTTTTAATGTCTCCAAGTGACAATTCCACCTTTAACATTTATTACTTGTTCAAAACCCCATTTTTTAAATTTTCTAGCTGCTTTATTACTTCGCATGCCACTTTGACAAAGTAACACAACATATTTTTCTTTATCAAGCTTATCTTGATGCTGTCTTATTTGTGACAGTGGAATATTTTTAAATCCTTTTATATGTTTAGCACTAAACTCATGAGGTGTACGCACATCGATTAGTTGATAATTTTTATTTTTCAACAATTTCTTTAGTTCAGTTGCTTCAATATGATTTACACCTTTTGCTGGCAGTATTGAAGTGCTAAAGTACCAAATAATAATACCGCCTAATATAATGTAAAAGACTAACTCCATCTAGACACCACCTCGTATTAAATAAATAAATTTACATTACCATCTTCAGCATCTCCTAAGTATGCGGCTACTCCTGCATACTCTACATCATCTAATAATTCTACTTGCTTTAAACCTAATAAATCCATCGTCATCGTACAAGCTACTAAATTAATATCTTGCTCAATTGCCATATCAATTAAATCTGGTAATGGGACAGCTTGATTCTTTTCAATGACATTTTTAATTAGTTTAGGTCCAATACCTGCATAATTCATTTTCGAAAGGCCTAATTTATTTGCACCTCTCGGCATCATCTTCCCAAATATTTTTTCAATAAAACCTTTTTTAACTTTTATTGGTGAATCTTTTCTCAAGGCATTAATCCCCCAAAAAGTAGCGAAAATCGTCACTTCATGGTCATAAGCAGCGGCCCCATTAGCTATTATAAAAGCTGCCATTACTTTATCATAATCACCACTAAACAAAATAATATTAGTCTTTTTACTGTCAGACATTGAATCCTCCTTTGTTTTTACATATACCCGTATAGGTATATTATAAGTTAAAAAAATATGTGGTTTTAATACCACTATGGGTATGTTATCTAATTTAAATTTATTTGTCAAGAGGATAAATTTTATCTGCTTTTCACTAATAAATTAACTGCTTCTTTTATTTGTTCTTCTGTATTTCCACCATTTTCAATTTGTTCTCTTACACAATTTTCTAGGTTCGTACTAACGACTACTCCGATAGCACGGTCAATCGCATTTCTGGCTGCCGACATTTGTCCGACTAGATCTTTACAGCCTTTTCCCTCTTCCATCATTCTAGTAATTGCTTTTACTTGTCCCTCAACTCTTTTAATTCTATTTTTCATTTCCTTTGTATATTCCAATGGTTGTCCTCCTCTTTACAGCAACTTTGAATGCTTACTTATCTTTGAATCACAACATTAATTTTATACCCTTTGGGGTATATTGTCAAATTTAAAAAATCTACTAAGATTTATTTACTAACAATTTCTTATTAGCATACTTTTTAGCCTCTGACTTTGAAAAGCCCAATCCATATCCGTACATTAAACTTAAATTTGCTATTTCAAATTGATCCATTAGTTGTAATACTTTAAACAAATCTACATTATAAACGTAAAAATTCAAGCTATTGTTTTTTTCGTCAAGCTCAATAATTTTATTTTTAAACTGGGCTTCAATAATCAATTTAATAATATTTGCTGGATAAACACTACGATTAAAAAATAAACAAGCTATCATATAATATCACCAAATTCACATGTTCCTTTTAGGTACATTATACCATATGTTATCTATTAGAACAATATTGCGTTTTCTCAATTAAAGAACAATGATAAGCTAAATATAGTAAATTTTAAATATAAGAGTGATCCTATGGAATTAAATAAAATCGGTTATAATATTAAAATTTTTCGTGAACAAAATGGTTTAACCCAAGAGCAACTTGCAGTAAAAATAAATCATTCACGTTCAACAATAGCTAAATGGGAAAATAATACATCAGTCCCAGACATCGAATCTCTCATAAAATTGAGTGATTTTTTTAAAGTAACGCTTGATCAAATGACTGGAAGACATTCTTATGAAGATGATTTAATTCGAGATTTCAAAAGAATTTATCAGCTTGATACTTATACATATGATAAGGATTTTATTGAATTAATAGAATATACGATGACACATCCTCAATTTAAAGAAGAGGTTCTTCGCTTAATATCACTACCAATAAAGCAACAAAAATACATCCATGAAACATTAGCTTTCCTAATTACCCAGCAAAAGAAATTAACATAATTTCGCAAATAAAAATTAGCAAAATCTACATTTTTAGATGTGGATTTTTTTATTTTAAATTTGTATTTTTATGATTATGTGTTATACTACAACTATAACAGTTATTATAAGGGTGACAGTAATGTTAATTCAATTAGATTTCGAATCTGAAGTTCCTATTTATGAACAACTGAAAAATGAAATTATTATCGGCATCGCCAAAAAGCAGTTATTACCTGGCGAACGATTACCATCCGTTAGAACGTTAGCAAGTGATATTGGCATTAACTTACATACCGTTAACAAAGCATATCAACAACTAAAGCAAGAGGGTTATTTGCTTATTCATAGACAACGAGGAGTTGTTGTTAATCCTGATGGAGTAATGAAAGCTGATGATGCATTTATTTTTCAACTAACGGAAAAATTACGTCCACAAATCGCTGATGTATTATGTCGTGGGATCGATAAGAAGAAATTTTTACACTTAATTCATCAAATTTACGATGATTTACAGGAGGAAAGATGATGAGTACAATGAGCCTAACTTTTATTGTCATATTTATACCAACAGCATTAGTCCTTTCATTCATACCATACTTAACGAGGAAAACAGAAAATTTTGGTGTTACTATTCAGGAAGACATGTATGATCGTCCAGTATTTCAATCGATGAGAAAAAAGTATGCATTAATGATGATATTGGTCGCTACATTTCTCACTATTTTAATGATTTTTATTGCCTTTCTCGACAATGAATCATTAGAAACTATTTTCTTCTCAGTAGCAGTTATCATTTATGTCATTTTAGCGTTTATTATTTATATCCCATTTCACTTTAAAATGAAGAAAATCAAAGCAGATGAAAAATGGTTCGAAGGTCAACCGTCAACTTTAGTTATCGATACTTCCTTTCGTTCGGGAAAAGTGACTTATTCGAATGGTTGGTTTCTCATACCTGTTGCCATTATGATTATGACAATTATTTTATCATTTGTTTTATATGACAGAATTCCCGATGAAGTACCTATTCATACAAGTTTTTCTGGAAAAGTAACATATAATGAAAAGTCGCCAAGTGTTTTATTATTTTTACCACTGACACAATTATTTATGATTGGGGTAATGGCAGCAGTCAATTATTCTATTATGCATGCCAAGCAACAAGTAAGTGCTAAAAACCCTCATATATCTAAACAACAAAATATCATTTTCAGAAGAAGATGGTCACTCTTTATCATTATCTCAGCTATATTAATGACAGTGATGTTTACATTTATGCAGACTGCGATGATTTTTCAACAATTATTACCCTACCAAGATGTTGTTTTGTTAATCGTTATTGGACTCATTTTATTTGGAACGATTGCCATATCTATTAAAACTGGTCAAGGTGGGAGTCGTGTAAATATTGAAGTAGAAGAAAAGGGGAGCATGAATCAGTTAGATGATGACCAGTTTTGGAAATTAGGACAATTTTATGTGAATAAAAATGATCCATCATTTTTTGTAGAAAAACGATTTGGTGTTGGATGGACAGTAAATTTTGCCCATCCTATTGTTTGGCTGATTCTTCTTATTATTCTCGTCATACCATTTTTAACATTATTTCTAATTTAAGGAGGGTATTTCAATGGAAGTGTTAGAAGCAATACCGTGGGGGTTAATTGCTCCCCTAATCGTCATACAATTGTTATTAGCTATCATTGCATTAGTTGATTTAGTAAAAATTGAGCGCACAAATGGACCGAAGTGGCTTTGGGTTCTCGTTATTATTTTCATCCACATGGTAGGACCTATCATATACTTTATTTTCGGAAGGAAGAATGACTAAATGGATGCAGTTTTAAATGTAAGTAAACTTCAGAAGAAATTTGGCAATCAGGAAGTTTTGCAAAAGATTTCTTTTTCATTAGAGTCGGGAAAGTGTATTGCATTAATTGGACCGAATGGTGCTGGTAAAACAACAACATTAAGAATTTTAACTGGATTAATGAGACAAACCTCTGGCGAATTTCATTATAAGTATGCTAATGCAGATTTCCGTTCATCGATTGGCTATTTACCACAGCATCCTGTGTTTTATTCTTGGATGACTGGAAAAGAATATCTCGTTTATTGTGCTCAATTAACGAATATTGATAAAAAGAAAGCAATTAAAAAAGCGGATAGCTTATTAAAAAAAGTTGGTATTTTTGAGGCGAAAAACAAACGGATTGGCACATATTCTGGTGGAATGAAGCAACGATTGGGAATTGCCCAAGCAATTATCCATCAACCTAAGTTACTCATCCTAGATGAGCCAGTATCTGCTCTAGACCCAATTGGTAGGCGTGAAGTACTAACATTAATGGAAAAGTTAAAACAAGAAATGACTATTTTATTTTCAACACACATTTTATCAGATGCTGATGAGATAAGTGATGAGTTATTATTACTACATAAAGGGGTCATCGTGGAATCAGGATCAATGAATCAACTTCGAAGGAAATACCAAACAACAGCAATTGAATTAACTTTTGATAATAATTTAGAAAAATATAAGGAGCGACTTGAGCAATTGACTACCGTGAAAGATATTAGTATAAAACGGGATATTATTCATATTTCTGTACTAAACATTGATGACGCACGTAAGGAAATTTTAAATACTGCCATGAAAAACAATTGGTCACTTACAAGTTTTGTCATTAACCGTGCTTCACTGGAAGACATGTTTATGAAGGTGGTGCAATCATGAAACAATGGATGACTTTATTTAAAAAAGAAATGATTGAAAATTGGCGTAATAAAAAATGGATTTGGGTGCCAATCGTCATGATGGTTATTTGTTCTATGGATCTTGTTACTTATTATTTTTTACCAGAAATTCTTGATACAGTTGGTGGCGTACCTGAAGGAGCAATAATGGAAATTCCTGAATTTACACCTAATGAAGCGATATTATTAAGTCTTGAACAATTAAGTATGTTCGGTGTCATCGTCATCGTACTTATCTCAATGGGGACAATTGCCGGTGAAAGACATAGTGGAATTTCTGAAATTATTCTTGTTAAACCTGTTAGATATCTAAATTATGTCACATCAAAATGGATTGCCTACGTATTAATAGCTAACATTTCATTGTTAATCGGAATGTTAATTGCTTGGTATTATACCAATTTATTATATGGTTCTGTCGAATTTGCGGTTGTTATTAAAATTATTCTATTTTACAGCTTATGGTTTACATTAATCGTTACACTATCTATATTTTTTAATACAATTTTCCGTGTACCGGGACTAGTTGTTGCTGGCAGCATGATTGTTATTGTTGTGATGGCAGCAATTAATACTGGTATTGGTCATCGGTTTACTTGGTTTCCAAATCAACTTTCCTATCACATCATGGAAATGACAGCAACTGGGACTATTTCAAGGGAATTAATTTTGACTTCTAGTATTATTGGTGGACTAATTCTGATTCTCCTAAGCTCGTCCATCCTACTAGTTAAAAAGAAGGAATTAGTAAAATAAACAAACTTAATCCCGCTTTTAATTTTTATAGTGACAGAATTATTATTTCTAAAATATCTATTTTTCTCTCATGATGATGTAGCGGATTTCTTCACCTTTTGAAGCACATATAGTCCAAAAATTAAAGATAAGGAAAAGTATATCCAAATAATAAAGTCGACATAAATAGAGTTTTGAAAAGCCCCATGAACAAAAATCAATGCGATGAATGCAACTGCAAAACCGATAATGACATTATTATTAATCTCGGATTTTTCTACTTTAGTAAATAATAGTATCGTACCAACCAATGCCACCAAATAACTAACAGTAATTGCAATAATAGTAATTAACATCGTTCACACATCCTTTCATTAAATATTATATAAAATATTTCTTTAATATTAAACTTCACTTTGTGTCTACTATCAAAGTTTTATGTTGTTAATCATCATGCTTTACTATATATTACCATATCTTATAATCGTATGAAACGTTAGAGTTTGTATGCATTATATGACAAATTTAAAACGATGGAAGACCCTATGTTTAAATTTTGACTATCAAAAGACAATCAAACAATCCCGTAACTCCTTTACAGAGCTACGGGATTTGCGATTTAAATTGTTATTCTTCTAATTAAGATAAAGGTAACCATATAAAT
>Ga0079225_10001470_pt1 | contig 13211 bp, 11 predicted proteins | sample Poulit2012_FD_76344 | JGI IMG/M metagenome (GOLD analysis project Ga0079225, IMG submission 76344) | Agricultural soil microbial communities from Georgia to study Nitrogen management - Poultry litter 2012 | ecosystem: Environmental > Terrestrial > Soil > Agricultural land | place: USA: Georgia...
GACTGGTCGATCAAATGCACAGTGCGCGTGCGGGGACCACCCCCAGCGCACCTTACCTGCGCTCGAGCGAACGCTGTTCCAGCAGAATCATCAGCACGACCACCGCTGCAGCTGCCAGCGCCAGGCCCAGCATCAGCCAGGCGTCATCACCAACCGGCTGCGGCACGTTGCCATCGGCCTGCCAGGGCCACAGCGCCCGCAGCGAGCCGAGCATCAGGCCGCCCATGACCAGCAGGGTCGGCCGACGCAGGTGCTCGAGCAGCCACTGCAGCAGCTGCACGAACAGCGCCAGGCCGATGATTGCGCCGGCGATGAACACTGCCAGATAGGCCCAGTCACGCTCGGCCAGAGCGTTAAGCGTCGGCTCGTACATGCCAATCGCCACCAGCAGGAACGCACCGGACACACCGGGCAGCACCAGTGCACAGACGGCGAACGCGGCTGAGATCAGGATCATCCAGCTGGCCGGCTCCGTGACCGTAGTCACGGGCAGGCTGGTCAGGCCAAACCCGATCGCGGCGGCAATCAGGATCGTGGCGCCCTCACGCAGCCGCCACGGTGCACCGGCCATGCGCAGCGGCACGGACACCGAAGCAGCGATGAGCCCGAAGAACACGGCCCGCGTGGCGACGGGATAAGCCTCGATGAGCTTTGCCAGCGGAGTCGAGAAGGTGAACAGCGCCACAGCCGCGCCAAGCACCAGCGGGATGATCGCCAACCAGGGAACTTCGCGGAAATGCCTGAGCGCACGACCCACGCCGCCGCTGCGGAACGGGGCCAACAGCGTAGCCACGGTTCCTTTAAGGATGTGGCTGGCACCGCGGATCAGGTCCTCATACACACCGACGATCAGCGCGACAGTGCCGCCGCTGACGCCGGGGATGATCTCAACTACGCCGATCAGGGCGCCACGCAGCAGGTTCAGAATGACAGTGATTATCTTCATTTCAGGGGCGCGCCGGGCTGGGCGGACACCGGCGCTCATCGGTGGAAAAGCGTAACACGCACCGTGCCTAATCGCGGCGGCCAACCCCGCTTGTGGGCAATCGCCCATATTGCTCTCTCATCACAACCACCGCCTTGTGCGGCTCCGGTAACCAAGCCACTCGTCCCCAAAGAGCCGGGCCAGCGTCGGCTCCTCGTAGCGGGTGACCCGGAGGTGAAAGGCGATCGACACTCCACAGGCATAGACTAGCAGTGCGACCGACCATGCTGTCAGCGCCCAGCCGATAAGGATCAGCGCCACGGCTACGTACATGGGATTGCGGCTGTAGCGGTACAGCCCGCTGGTTACCAGCCGTTCAGGAGGCGCCCACGGACCAGCGTGCCGCGGCCGACGGAATGGAACTCCACGGTGCACCAGATCAGAAGCGCAGTGCCGAGCACTAGGGGCACCAATCCGACCGGCTGTTGTAGGTGCAGATCGCCGCTGAGCGCCAACAGGCCCGCCGGAATCAGGTAGGCAACAACGCCGGGCAAGAGAAGGAACGAGGCGAGAGATCGGATCATGGCTCGCCCGCCACGCCTGCTTCCAGCCCGCCCCGCCAGCGCGACGGTCCGTCGTTCAGTTGGAGAAGGCTGCCAAGGAAATCGCGCCAGGAGAAGGTGGTGGGGGTCGGGGCGTCAGAGGGCATTCACGACAGTATCGACCATGGAGTCGGCGGGCTTGCTTACTTACAGAATGTAACTCCGTACATCGAGAGATCGGCAGAGCGAAAAGTTCCAGACATCCATCCACGCCACATGTCGAAGAAGGCGGGAATGTCTTCTGGTTGCCAGTTACCGCTCCGAAGGGCGCATTCCCAGATGGTTACAACGCGCCAGTCCTGACCCAGAAGGTCGGACCGGACCGTACGGTCACGTTCGACATTGGCGGTTAGTTTCTGTTTCCAGAATTCGGCCCGTGCCTGCGGCCATTTGAAATACCTGCAGTCATGCGCGTGCCAGAAGCATCCATGAACGAAAACTGCAGTTCTGTATCGCGGGAATGTCAGATCCGGCCGCCCCGGCAGGTGTGGCGTATGCAGACGGTAACGCCAGCCAGCTGCGTGCAAAGTACTGCGGACCGTCATTTCAGGGTTGGTGTCCCGGGATCTTATTGCGGCCATGTTGTTGCGGCGTGACTGTGTCGGCGGTGCTTCTGCCATCTGGCTGCGATGTTAGCCTGTCTGAAAGGGTTCTGTAAGTCGTGTACGGCTAACTTGCGGGTGGGCGGTCGAGCAGCTGGACGGTCGAACGTGGCCAGTCCGTGGTGCATGGAGTTAATTATGAGCAAGGTAATCAGTGAGCACTGGATAGCGCACTATCACGAACGCTTTCAAAAGGAACTCAGCTACGCCACCGGTGATCTGCAGGCCATTCGTGACAACCTGCTTGCGGAACCTCCGGTCGAATACTCATCTGACAGGGACCTGCTCAGGGAGGCAATCTTTAAAGCCTATGAGGATGTAAGGTCCCAGTTGAATCGGGTCGGCTATATGCAGGAATCTTCCGTGAAAAACCTGCATTCGCACAACTGGTATGCAGGACCGGCAAAGGACGCGCGGGTCTGGAACAGATTAGTTCAGCGACTTCGATCTGCCGGCCGCACCGATGAAGAGATACAGGACATTGACGACCAGTCGACAGCCGTTCTGTCCCTGACTCATACGCCCGGAACCAGCTCATTCCGGTCCCAGGGCGTAGTTGTCGGCCATGTGCAGAGTGGAAAAACGGGGAACATCGCAGCGATTCTTGCAAAAGCCTCAGACACGCCCTACAAGTTCTTTCTCGTACTGTCCGGACTGACAGATGCTCTGAGGGAACAGACTCAGGAACGGCTTGAGCAGGACCTCGGCACTGATGATGCTTCCGTGTGGCATGCATGGACGAGCACTGATCACGATTTCGCTGCTTCCAAAAACACCCCGTTCCAGTTTGATCCATCTCTGGTGCAGCTTGCAGTGCTGAAGAAGAACAAGTTCGTGCTGGAACGTTTTCTGCAGAAACTCAAGAAAACACCGGTGGCGACTCTGCGGAACACTCCGTTCCTGATAATTGATGATGAGTGTGACCAGGCGAGTGTGAATTCAGCGAGGGTTTCTGAGGAGATGACCAAGCTGAACGAACTGATCCGCTCGATTCTCGATGTGCTCCCGCGGGTAAGTTATGTCGGCTATACGGCAACTCCATATGCGAACGTGCTCATCAACCCACATACCGAAGAAGGTGAGCTCGCAGATCTCTATCCCAGGGACTTTATTTATGCACTGACTCCGCCTGCGGCCTACTTCGGAGCCGAACGACTCTTTGGGCGTGAAGCAATTGCGGGTGAACTGGGGGACGATGAGGAGGACAGTTTTGACGGACTCGACATGATCCGCGTTATCCCAGATGAGGAGCTGCCTGTCCTGCGTCCGTCGAGCAGGGACATAGATTTGACGGAAACGTACACAATCACCAGGACATTGGACCGTTCACTGAAGTACTTCCTGATCGCGTTAGCCGCCCGGGCGGTGCGAGGTCAGGCTGACAGGCATTCAAGCATGCTGATTAATACCAGCCATCTCGTGCGTGTGCACTTCCGCATCGCTAAGTCTGTGGAAAACTGGCTCACTTCCATCAGACAGCGTATCCGCATGGGTGAGTCCGCCCTGATAGCTGAACTGCGCGCGCTGTGGTGGGATGAAGCCGGACGGGTAGATGCCGGGCGGTTCAATCTTGACGAGGTTGGCTTTGAGGAACTGCTGCCACACCTCGAGACAGAATTGGAGTCGCTCGAGGTCATTGTCGAGAACGGTGAGAGCGTTCAGCGCATCGATTTTGGTGACACGCCACGCAAGTATGTGGTTATTGGTGGCAACGTGGTCTCCCGGGGCCTTACACTTGAAGGCCTCATCGTCAGCTTCTTTCTGAGAACCGCAAATCAGTACGACACGCTTATGCAGATGGGCCGTTGGTTCGGCTACCGTCAGGGGTACCAGGACCTGCCGCGAATCTGGATGGAAGAAAATGTCCGAAGCTCATTCCGGTCTCTTGCGATGGTTGAAGCTGAAATCAGAAGTGAAATTCGGATATACCATCGTAAACAATTAACTCCTTTGCAGTTCGCTGTCAGGGTGCGCCAGCTTCCCGGTCTGCTGATTACGGCTCGTAACAAAATGCATCATGCGCGAAGGGCGCAAGTATCTTATGCGAACCGGCATCTGCAGACATTCCGCTTTGCAAGAAGTGATTTGAATTGGCTGCAGGAGAACTGGGATGCCGGCGGCCGCCTTATCACTGCACTGGAAGGTTCGCACCACCGAACAAGCGGAGGCGCCCGCAACCAGGTGTACTCCGGCGTCCCGGTTGAGCTGATAATTCGCTTCCTGCAGGAATACAACGTGCATGAGAAACTGCATGACATGGCAGCGGAACCGATGCTGGCCTACATCCAGAGCCGTATGCGTCAGGGCGACAGTCGCTACTCACGCTGGAACGTAGCCGTAATGGGTCCTGGGAAGCCAGAAGCGCGCCTCGCTGATTTGCCGCTCGGCCCCCTGGGCAAAGTACCCACCTTCGTACGGTCAAGCCTGAATGAGACCCACGACGTGGCAGATATCAAAGCTCTGATGTCGGTTGCCGACCTCAAAGTTGATATGGGTGACAAAGCTCCAACTGGCAATATTGGCTGGGCCGGGATACGTGAGCACAGAAGCAGGCACGATATGTCGCCAATAATCCTTCTGTACCCGATTGACCGAACATCAGATCCGGGTGACAGTGACAGGAGATACCCCCTTAACGCGGCTATGGACGTACTCGGACTGGGTATCTGGTTTCCGGATGTCGCGGATGCGCGTGATGCCAGTTACGTATCCGTAGACCTGCCTCCCATCGAGCATGACGAAGATGACGAGTATTACGCCGAGATGGGAGAAGAACTCACACGCGGCCCTGATGAGGAGGCCGAGTCAGATGACTGAACGCATAACGGCAGGATTGCTCCTGCCGCAGTGGACCCAGTTGAGATACGTTATGGAGAAGTCCGGTCCAGCGGATATCCCTGTCATGGACCTCGGTAGCCACTCCGGACGGGATATGTGGACATCCGTGCTGGCCGATGGAAGTCCAGCCCTTCTCATTGAAAAGAGGCCTGACGAAAAAAGCCCCACCACCGTCGGAGCAGCAAATATATCTGTTGCGGAGCGTTATCTGACGTATCGGGGTCGCGAACTTCAGGTTGTTCAACTGGATTGCCGTGACAGGAACCTTGAGCCGATTTTTGCTGAAGTCTGTCTGATGGTGCTCGACAAACTGCGCAGCGGCAGTGCGATCTCCGACGCAATAACTGGCATACTCTCGGACTTACGTCAGCTTCTCGGTGTGGGAGGACGCCCCAGTCCGGTACGACGGATGGATATCGGCCTGCTGGGCGAGATGCTGGTTCTGCGTAATCTTGTTTACGCTGACTGGCAGAATTATCTGGCATGGACCGGACCGGCGGGTTCACGGTTCGATTTTCGCAGTGGTGGCATCGCTATCGAAATCAAGACATACCGGAAGAAACAGACGGACACAGTCACCATCAGCAGCCTGGACCAGCTGGATCCGCCGGCCGGCGCAACTCTTTGGTTGCAGACCGTCGAACTTGAGCCCGATCCAAAAGGCGACATCACTTACTCTGCCCTGCATTCACAGATACGGGGCTGCCTCCCACCCAGGTACCAGGTGCGGTTCGAGGAACAGATGCATGAAGCTGCTGACCTTGATTCCATAGGAGATCTGACACAGGCCTATTCACTGAATGCGCTCCGCCTTTACCGGGTAGGCAAGGGATTCCCCGCAGTAACACGATCCAGCCTTGTGGATGGTGAGCTGCCCGTCGGGGTGTCGCATGTTCGGTACAGGCTTGACCTCGCTGCTGCGCGAGACTGGCTGGTAGACAAGGAAGTGTCAACCCTTGTCTCCGGAAACGTAGCGGAACACGATGCCGGGGCTTGATCTCCTGTCCGAACGTGTTGCACCGACGGGAAATGCCTCGGCGGAAGGGCTGAAGCGGGTGCTGGGAGCGCCAGCACTTGACCGACTCAGTGTTGTTGTGCGTGAATCAGTTCAGAACAGCTGGGACGCGCGTCAGCGGTCCCAGGGTGACACCGTCCGTGTGCAGTTCAGTTACCGGGATCTGAATGAAGCGCAGTCCCACGGACTCAGAAACCTGTTGGATAACCAGATTCCAGAATCAGTTTTCGGGAAAAGCCTCGAAGCGTGGCTCGCCGGAGACGAACTTTCGGTTCTGGAGGTAGCTGACTTCGGAACTGTGGGATTATCGGGACCGGTCCACGCTGATGAAATGCCCGCTCCGGGTGAACCTGCGCATTTCGTTGACTTCATCAGAAATGTCGGGAAGACACATGAGCAGGTGGAGGGCGGTACGTACGGATTCGGCAAGTCCTCCTTCTATGCGCTGAGCCAGGTATCAACGATATTTGTCGATACGGTTACGGCAGTGGCGGACGGAGTAGTCCGTCGTGTGATGCTGGCCGGGCTTGGAGAACAGTACGTCGCGCATGAAGACGGCAAGTTCAGGAACTACACGGGTCGGCACTGGTGGGGCCGGCAGGAGGGCCACAATCGAATCGCGCCTCTGACTGGCGAGGATGCGGAGGCATTCGCCCGCCTGCTGGGCCTGCCGCCTCGTTCGAAACAGGACACTGGTACGACGATCGGTGTGCTCGCACCCAGATTAGGCCAGCTCTCGTCATCAGACATTGCCACTTCCCTGGTGCGTGGAATACTGCTGAATTTCTGGCCCAAAATGGTCCCCGGGACGGAGGGTCGACCGGCCATCACGTTCAGCGTGTGCATTAATGGGCAGAACCACCGGATACCTCCGCCTGAAGAAGTTCCGCCATTCACATATTTTGTCGAAGCGTTGCGTCGGGTCCGAAGTCAGGAGGAGAATCCCCCGACAGCAGCAACGTTACGAACCGGCCGGCCCGTAGTTGAGTTGGGTCGCCTTGCTCTGTATCAGGGCCCCCGTCTGACGCGGCCCAGTGATCTCATGCTGACTGGCGAACAGGAGTCTGCAGGGGAGAGGCTCTTTACTGACCTGCCTTCTGCGCATGTGGCCGAGATGCGTTCCGGCGAGCTGGTTGTCCGGTACGTCTCATTTGAACAATTGCCTAATCCAAACTGGGAGTGGGCGGGGGTGTTCCGCACCACGTCAGACGGTGAGACTGAGCGGGCATTTGCTGATTCGGAACCACCGACACATGATGCCTGGAATGTAAATGCGCTTGACAACCGGGAGCATCAGAGGTGGCTGAGAAGCTACACACGGCAACTCCGGGAACAGGTGCGGGCATTTCTGGCCCCAAACAGAAAACAGAAGCCCCATGGGTACAGTCTTGGGAGAGCCTCAGCAGCGCTGGGTGCCATGCTGCCCGGATTTGGCAGTTCAGATGTCCGGTCGTCGGGTACGGATTCGGGCGGCTCCCGACGCAGGCGGAGCACTTCACGGCATGGCAGACTTCACAAACCAAGGTTTCGTGAATATCAGCTCATCGACGGGCAGCCAGCCGCGGTCTTTGAAGTGGACTGGACGCCCGGCACCGAAGTTCAGGACAGGATGCGTGCAGAGCTGCAACCAACACTGCTGTATGAAGGGCGGCTCGTAAACGTTGCAGAACTGCCGCCCGGTATGGGTGTACCGAGAGTACTGGCAGTCCGGTCGCAGGATGATGAAGCGGATGTTGTATGGGCGGACACTCGGGTTGACTTCGATGCCGTTCACCAACTGAAGCTGCTGATTACAGTTAGCATCGAGAATGAGCTGGCAGGCGGACTGAACGTGGGTTTGGTGCCATAGGATGACGTCAGAGGTTGCGTGGCCGTATCGGACACCCGCTGACACCCCATTCTTGAGGGACAGCAGCTGGCGTGTCACATTCTCGGGTGAAGAGCAATTCGGATACCAGGTTCTGGGCCGCCATCTCGAAGGCTGGGACGCAAACGCCCGGATCACCCTGGAGCGTCAGGTCAACATAGATGTTGCCACACTGCTCGCTGTCTGTGGTCTGGATGAATCAGATGTTTCGTTGGAGGCTGCAGTAATCGGTAGCACGGGAAACGGTCGCATCCGGGAGGTCCTCTGGCGCAAAGTGCTGTCTCATGGCCAGGTTGCGGAGCTGGACATCCAGCTGACCTTTGGGGAACCAGTGCATGATGGAATCCGGGGCCGTGGAGCGCTTTCACGAAATCTCAGGCTGGATACCGTGATTGCCTTGCAGCATCATCACGGCCTGCCGCCACCGTTCACAGCAACGCGTCCGGGAAGTCGCCTGTGGACCGAATCACACACCACCAACCTCGAGGGAAGTCAGCCGCGGCTGACAGTTGTAGCCGTATCATTCCGGGAGCACTTTCCCTTTTTCCGTATCGGCCATGCCGACTATTACATTTCTCTCGAGCAGATCAGCTCATTAGAGTCAGCATTTCTCGACCGCGCAGTCATATACGTCAATACGGAATCAGTCGAGTTCGTCCAGAGATTGTCAGCGCAGGATCCACAGGTGCTGGAGGCGCTTTACAGGGCACTTATGAGCAAACTTGCTGCGCACGTTTTTCTCAATGATCTGGACAGGGACAGCGATATGGCGAATTCGGGCTCAGGTACCGCCGGGGCAGTCCTGATGGAGATTCTGACCGGGGCGTTTCCAGAGGAATCTCCTGAGACAGTACGCAGCATTTTTCACGCTGAACCTGGCAGATTTTTTGCGACCATACAGTCGTATGTCAGCTCAGTTGGGATACGAACGCTGTGAACAGTGCGTATTCACTCCCGGGCTTACCGCTGCCAGTCGCAAGGGGGATTGCGCGGAACTACCGGTCACTTTCGATAACTGAGCTGGAGAAGGCAGCGGCACTTGAACATGAGGCTGCCATTGAAGCCCACTCCCGATTGCCGACTCTGGCCGCAGAGGAGTTAAGGCAGCTGCAGCAGAGTCTCACCGCAATCGCACGGCGGGCAGGATACCCCGACCAGACAGGCGCTGCAGCCAACAGGAAGCTGGACTTCTCGGCCGGGGTTTACCTTCGTACACACCTGCGTGTTTCAGATACGGACCTTCTGCGGGCTGAAACGTGGGCATTCATCAGCACCGTAGTCGCTCCGCATGTCGTGCAGTGGCGCTTCCCGAGGCATGATGAAGAGCGTTTCTCAGGACCGCTTGTCCGAAACGCGCTCAGTCGCACATGGCTGGCAGCACGTCTGCTGGACAGAGGTGGGGATACTGCCGACAGGTGGCTGTATCTCGCAAATGCACAGGCTGACTTCCTGGTCCAGTTAATTGAACGGGCGTCCCTCAGCTCCGACCGGCGAATCGCTCTGGCAATAGCTGATATCTGGAACGAATGGCGTCAGCAGATCGGCTATACAGAACTGGAGGCCTTGAATCGCAGCGCCCTTAAATGGCTTACTTTCATGCTTTCCACTGTTGAAGCCAGTTTGCTCAGTGACACGGAGCTGCGTGAGCTGGTAGAGAATGCATATGCCAGGATGCGCGAAGTTCAGCTCGCTACCTGAGAGTCCTGAGCCTCAAACAGCTGAGCAACCCGCTCAGCGATCTTGATTGACAGGAATGGTGGCACTGCATTCCCCACCTGGACATACTGTGCCGTTCGCGGACCCTCAAAAAAGTAGTTGTCTGGGAAAGTCTGCAGCCGCGCTGCCTCCCGGACAGTCAGGCTGCGGGCCTGCGCAGGATCGAAATGGATGAATGCATGCCCATCTTTTGAGATGTGTGCGACAACGGTGCGGGCAGGGAAGTCTTGCAGCTGGACCCTGAATCTATCCGTGAATGGCACGTCCTTGCGGTTGATATTTGCATGCTTAGGCCACAGGGCACGGGGAAACTCGTGGACTCTCGGTGACGTTCCGGTTACATCCGCATAAGCAGAGGCGAATATGTATCTCTCGATATCGCCAGCCATGTGGGAGCGGGTTTCATGCTGCAGCACCCCGCCCAGTTCACTGTCGTGAAGAAAATGCATGAGGTCACTGTCCGGCATCCGTAATGGATGCTCTGTGAACCGCTCACCAGTTCCCGGTATGCCTTCCTGCCGGAGTGCCGCAAGTGCCTCTTCTACTGTTTCCAGAATCTGATCGTTCCGTGAACAGTGGGCGGGACCTCTTCGAAGCAGCAGCCTGCGGACCCGCCGAAATCTCTGTCGCCAGTCCTCAGCAGAGTCACCCCTGCTAAGGCGACTACGCAGCTTCGGCAGATCAGCAATTGCATCCTTAACCGCCGGGATGGCTGACACGGGTTCCAGTTGCCGTATCGAGGGATTCTGAAAATCCTTGCGTATGCCGACAAGAATAACGCGATGACGTGCCTGTGGCAGCCCATAGAGTTCGCTGCGCACAACATAGTCCCGGGCGCTGAGCTCGTTGCCTCCCACCGCAACCGACTGCACGTGATAGCCTGCCTCCCCCGCCGAACTCAGGTCCCGCAGGATTGCCCCGAACATACTCCTTCCTGCTACGGATGAACTCAGCAGTCCCTTGACGTTTTCCATGATGAACACAGGCGGCGAGAACTTGTTGAGAACTTCCAGATACTCCCGGTAAAGGAAGTGCCGGTGGTCCTGTTCGAAGTCGCTGACGTTTGTATTTCTTGCCCGCCCTACGAGTGAGTAGGCCTGACACGGGGGCCCGCCAATGAGAATCCAGTCATCCGTGCTGTTGCCAAGAGCCGTGCGGATGAGCCGGGCGGTCTCGCCTCGTGTTTCTGTGCTGAGTACGTGTTGCCGTGCTTCGTTTGCTGCATCGGCAAAGTGAGGTCGTACCGCCGACTGGTTCAGGAAATTTTGTTTAGTTTCATAGCCGCGGACGTAGTCATAATATGGCTGCAACGCTCCTGCTTCAGCGAGTCTTCGGTACAGTGCCCGCAGAGTCAGTGTGCTGTGAGCATGCTTCTCCATCTCGATCGACAGGGCTATATCAAATCTGATGCTGCCCTTGCTGAAAGCGCTGAAACCTTCACCGAGACCGCCCGGTCCGGCGAACAGATCAATTACCCTTACCCGTTTCACATTCTCACCAGAGTCCGCAGATTCGTAGAGTCAGAGCCCTGGCTACCTCAGTTACCAGGTGTATACCTCCAGGATAACCGGCACGCATCTGAAAAAGCCAGTAGCAGTCCTGCGTGGGCAGACGACCACTCGTCTACCAAGCCACGTTCGGCTGAACCTGAACCGACTTACACTCAGCTATGGACACCAGACGACCCATAACTGAGGCACAGGTCAACAGCTGGCTGAACATGCCGGCCACTATCCAGACTGTGCGTGCTGCGCTGATAGACCAGGCCGCTGACCGGGCAGTGAACGTGCCGCGGCAGCGGCTCAGGCTGGGCAGCTCGATGATGCACATCCTGGCGGCCAGCTGGGAAGCCCGCGGGGTGTTCGGCCACAAGTCGTACGCTTCAAGCCCCAAAGGGGTCGAGTTTTACGTGATCCTCTACTACGCCGACGGCCGGCCGGGAGTGGTGATCGAGGCCAACCGGCTGGGACAGCTGCGCACCGGTGCTGCCACCGGAGTGGCCAGCAAGGCGCTGGCCAGGCCCGACTCAAAGGTTCTGGGAGTGATCGGCAGCGGTTACCAGATGCGCACCCAGGTTGAAGCAGTCGTCCATGAACTTCCCATCGATCGGGTGCAGGTGTGGAGCCCAACTGAAGCGAACCGTGAGGCTTTCGCCCGTGAACTGGGCCAGCAGCTGGCTGTGGAGATGGTGGCGGTTGATTCTGTGGAAGCCGCAACCGACGGGGCTGACGTGATCAACGTACTGACGACCTCTCCTGAACCGCTGCTGTACGGCCGGCATCTTCAACCGGGTGTCCACGTGAACGCCGCGGGATCCAACCGGGTGCAGCAGCAGGAGATCGCCGCGGACGTGTTCGCTGAGGCCAGCCTGGTCGTTACTGATGACCTTGAGCAGGCGCACAGCGAATCAGGCGACCTGGTGGCCGCCGTCTCGGCCGGCACCGTTGACTGGTCTGATGTGAAGCGACTGGCCGACGTCGTGGCTTACCCGCCGCAGCGTGAGGCCGATGCGGTGACGGTATTCAAGTCGCATGGCATCGGCCTGTGGGACGTGGCAGCGGCACTCAAGCTGCTCGAGGAGCTGGACGGTTAACCCTGGCGGTGCGGGTGAGCCAGCGCCCACATCTCCGCGGGGGAGAGCGCCCGGCGCCATACGCCCAGCCCGCCTATCAGTCCGGTGAAGAAGTTGCCCATCTCGCCGCCCCGGTGCACCGCGCCTACGGTGAAGTCGGAACCGCCTGGTCCGCCGTCGTTCAGGCCGCCGGGCAGCAGGTACGGGTTCACGGTCGGCTGGGCTTCAAGCAGCCCGTTCAGGTAGGCTCCCGCCTGGATCCCGTCGTAGGTCATGGCGACGCATTGCCACTCATCCCAGGCGACCGGCGTGCGGCTGTAGGCAACGTCCATGCAGTATCTGTAGCCGGGGGTGGGGCCGCCGTCATGCGATACGTGCGCTGACACTTTGTGGTCCTGACCGTAAGCGGGAATGTCGATGAACAGGCCGTACTGGCGGCCACGGTTCGTCTCGTTCCACTGGCCGGCGATGAACTCGCACTGCCGGTACGATTTCTGCTGCCGCTTGATCCAGGCCACCATGGTGACTGCCCCGCCCGGGCCGTGCACATCCAGCAGCGGGCAGTCTGCGCGCGGGATGCTGAAGTACTGGCCTTCGCGGATGAACGCGGCGTGGTCGCCCCAGGGGTTGCCGTCAGCCGCCACACGCTGGATGGTGCCGCCGTGTTCGCCCAGCACATACGGTTCACCCAGTTGCGCAGTCCTGGCGCCACCATCCTCCTGAAAGTCCCAGAAGCTGACCAGGCCAGGTATATCACTGGGAGTGACCGGCAGGCGGTAATGCGGTTGGGGGACGGGCTGAGCAGTGCTGTCTGGCATGCCGGCCATGTTAACCAGCGCGTGCGCGGCCGGTCTTGACAGCCCCCGCTCGATACCCTAATATCTAAGCCTCTACACTTTGGGGGGTGAAGGCATGACCGTTGCACCGACCGTCAGCACCGTGTTCGTTGAGTCTCTCCGTGAACTGTTCGAGGGCGTTCCGACGGGACAGCCGACCTGGGTGACGAGCGGCGGGCCCGAGGGCGGCCTGTACCACTCACTCGCGCGCCTGTCGGCCGCCCAGGCGTCCGTCATC
>Ga0079225_10001471_pt1 | contig 13205 bp, 13 predicted proteins | sample Poulit2012_FD_76344 | JGI IMG/M metagenome (GOLD analysis project Ga0079225, IMG submission 76344) | Agricultural soil microbial communities from Georgia to study Nitrogen management - Poultry litter 2012 | ecosystem: Environmental > Terrestrial > Soil > Agricultural land | place: USA: Georgia...
GCGAGGTCGGTGCCCTGCGCGTCGAGCCCGTGGCAGGTGGAGCAGTTCGTGCGGAACAGCGCCTCTCCAGTGTCGATCTGTTCCTGGCTGGCCGTCTGGGCGGTGGCCGGGTCGGGAGTCAGCGCTGCGTACGCCACCCCCGTCAAGATCAGGGCCAGGAGCAGGAGGACGACCGGTGCCGACCGGTGTCTTCTGCTGGCGGCGAGTGCCTTCACGGTGTTGGTGTCCTTGTCTAGCGTTGGTGGTGGACAGGGGGCAGGTCGGTGCTCGGGCTCAGACGAGGAGCTCGAGGAAGTAGATGATGAAGAACATCCCGACCCAGACGACGTCGACGAAGTGCCAGTAGTAGGACACGACGACGGCGCCGGTGGCCTCCAGGTGGCCGAAACGGTTGGCGGCGAAGGAGCGCCCGATGATGTAGAGGAAGGCGATGAGGCCGCCGATCACGTGCAGGGCGTGGAAGCCCGTCATGATGTAGAAGACCGAGCCGTACGGGCTGGAGCTCACGGTGACGCCGTGGGAGACGAGCTCGGCGTACTCGTAGGTCTGGCCGGCGACGAAGAACGCTCCCATGAGGAACGTGAGGATGAACCACTCCTCCATGCCCCAGCGGCGGACGTCGAACAGCGACCCGGTGCGGCGCGGCTGGAAGCGCTCGGCTGCGAAGACGCCCAACTGCGCGGTGACGGAGCTCGCCACCAGGACGAGGGTGATCGTCAGCGCCCACGGGATGTTGAGCATGTCGTAGTGCTCTGGCCAGATGTCCGCCGACACCGAACGGTGCGTGAAGTACATGGCGAACAGTCCGGCGAAGAACATGAGCTCGCTGGACAGCCAGACGATGGTGCCGACCGAGACGGAGTTCGGGCGGTTGACGTTCACCTGGGGGGCGCTTGGAGCAGCCGTTGTAGACGACACGCAGGCCATTATGGCCCGAGACAGGGGGGTACTGACCACTCCGCCCGTGCGCGATTCCTCGGGGCCGCCACCCCCACGGTAGAACTTCCGCACGATCTCGCGGCTGAGCCTTTGGTCCCGGATGGGACACGCGCCAACACGCCGACCGGCGCCGTGCCCGATTCGCCCTGTTCGTCACCGGGACGCGGTGCCCGTGTCGGGCCGCGGCGTGACTACCATGCGGTCTAGGCCCACCGTGTCTCGCGGTGTGTACCGAGCGATCTTGGAGGAGCACGATGACGCCCGCGCAGCCCGACGCCGCCACGACCACCGCCACCGACGTCGTGGACGTGCTGGTGTACAGCGACGACGTCACCACCCGCGAGCAGGTGCGTCGCGCCGTCGGTCGTCGCGCGGCCGCCGACCTGCCCCGGATCCGGTGGACCGAGGCCGCCACCCACGCCGGCGTCGTGCAGAAGGCGCACGAGGGCGACTTCGCCCTGCTCGTCCTCGACGGCGAGGCGGCCAAGGTGGGCGGCATGGCGGTGGCCCGCCAGCTCAAGACCGAGATGTACCAGTGCCCGCCGGTCCTCGTCCTCACCGCGCGGCCCCAGGACGCCTGGCTGGCCACGTGGGCCCAGGCGGACGCCATCGTCCAGCAGCCCATCGACCCGATCACGATGCAGCAGGCCGTCGCGGACCTCCTCCGCGGGGGCACCACCCGATGAGCGCGGTGCCCGAGGGCGTCGAACCGGTCGTCCCCACCTGGCCCGACCTCATCACCACACTCGTCACGGGCCAGCACCTCAGCGCGGCCCAGACCGGGTGGGCGATGGACCAGGTGATGTCCGGACTGGCGAGCCCGGTGCAGCTTGCCGGGTTCCTCGTGGCGCTGCGGGCGAAGGGGGAGACCGTCGCCGAGCTCACCGGCCTGGCCGACGTCATGCTCGAGCACGCGGTCCGGGTGGACCTGCCCGACGACGTCGTCGACATCGTCGGCACCGGCGGCGACCGCGCCCGCACGGTCAACATCTCCACGATGTCCTCCCTCGTCGCCGGCGCGGGTGTCCCGGTGGTCAAGCACGGCAACCGGGCCTCCAGCTCGGCCAGCGGCTCCGCCGACGTGCTCGAGGCGCTCGGCGTGCGGCTCGACATGACCGTCTCCCAGGTGGAGCGGGTCTTCCACGAGGTGGGCATCACCTTCTGCTTCGCGCAGACCTTCCACCCGTCCTTCCGGCACACCGCCACGGCACGGCGCGAGCTCGCCGTCTCCACCGCGTTCAACGTGCTCGGCCCGCTCACCAACCCGGCCCGGCCCCGCGCGGCGGCGATCGGGGTCGCCGACCGCCGGATCGCGCCGCTCGTTGCCGGGGTGCTGGCGCGGCGCGGCAGCCGCGCCCTCGTCTTCCGCGGGGAGGACGGTCTGGACGAGCTCACCACGACGTCGCAGAGCCGGGTGTGGCTGGTCGCCGACGGCGAGGTCACCGAGCACCTCATCGACACCAGGGAGGCGTTCGGCATGGCGCCCGCGACCATCGCGGACCTGCGCGGCGCCGACGCCGTCCACAACGCCGGGGTCGCCCGTGAGCTGCTCGACGGCGCGCCCGGGCCCGTGCGGGACGCGGTGCTCCTCAACTCCGCCGCCGCGCTCGTCGCCTACGGCACCCTGCCCGGGACCGGACCGGACGCCGGCGACGTCGTCACGCGGCTGCGTGCCGGGATCGAGCACGCCGCCGCCGCGATCGACGACGGCCGGGCCCGTGCGGTGCTCGACCGGTGGGTGTCGACCAGCGCCCGGCTGTGACCGCCCCGCCTGCGACATGATGGAGCCGACGGCACCTGCCGCCACCGAGACGAAGGAGACCTCATGCTCACCGCCATCGTCCTCATCGACACCGACGCGAGCCGCGTCCCGGAGGTCGCTCAGGAGGTGGCCGAGCTCGACGGGATCAGCGAGGTCTACTCCGTCACGGGCGACGTCGACCTCATCGCCATCGCCCGGGTGCGGCGCCACGAGGACCTCGCCGACGTCGTGGCCGACAAGGTGGGCAAGGTCAAGGGCGTGACCAACACCCGGACCTACATCGCTTTCCAGGCCTACTCGCGCCACGACCTGGAGTCGGCCTTCGCGATCGGTCTGGGGGACTAGCCCCGCGGCGGCAGCGGGTACTTCGCCGCGCCGTCCACCGGGCAGGCCAGCGGCTCGTCACCGGAGTCCAGCCGCACCAGTCGGGTGGCCGGGTGCTCCACCCAGTCGGCGATGAGCTCGGTCTCCTCGGCACTGGCTGCCCCCATGACCGTCTGCGGCCGCGGCACCTCCTCCCCGGTCGCGACGAGCGCGTCGATCGCCGGCATCGGGTCGACCCCGCGCGGCACGGTGCACGTCCCCGCCAGCCGGCCGTACCGCACCAGGACGACCTCCCAGCCGCCGCCCTCGACCCGCCTGGCGGCGACGAGCTCGGGGCTGCGCCACAGGGGGCGCAGGCGCTGGGTCCGGCGGGCGGCGGCGAGGAAGGCGTGGAGCCGGTCGCGCTCGGTGGCGGCCTCCTCGTACCGCTGCTGCGCCGCGAGCGTGGCGATCCGTGACCGGAGCGCGGAGACCACCGGGCCGACCTCGGAGGTCAGGCCGCGGCGCGCGGCGGAGACGACCTCGGCGTAGTTCTCCACGCTCTGCCCACCCACGCACGGCGCCCCGCAGCGGCCCATCTCGGCCAGCGCGCAGGCGCGGGCGTCCGGGCGCGGGACCACGGGCAGCCGCTGCGCGCAGCGGCGCAGCGCGAAGGCCTCTTCCAGCGCCTCCAGCGCGGCCTGTGCCGCGGCCCGGGAGGTGAACGGTCCGACGACGTCGCCGGCCCGGTCGGCCGGGACGGCGCGGACGATCGACAGCCGCGGGAACGGCTCGTCGGTGAGGCGGACCCAGGGGCGCCGGTGCGGACGCCGGGAGCGACGGTTGTACGGGGGGTCGAGCTCGGCGATGAGGCGCAGCTCCCGCACGGCGGCCTCGAGCTCGGTGGCGCAGGGGATGGTGCGGACGTCCTGGGTGAGGTCGAGCATCTCGCCGATGCGCTTGCGTTTCTCCCCCGCGGTGAAGTACGAGCGCACCCGGCGGCGCAGGTTCACCGCCTTGCCGACGTAGAGCACCTCGCGCGCCGGCCCGAGGAACTGGTAGACCCCGGGCCCGGTGGGCAGGGAGTCGGCGAGCGTGGCCTTGCGGCGCCGCCGGTGGGGGACCGGGTCGGCGACGGTGGCGAGGTCCTCCAGGTGGGTGACGCCCAGCGGTGCCAGCCGGCCCAGCAGACCGTGGAGGACGTCGACTGTGGCGCGGGCGTCGTGCAGCGCCCGGTGGTCCGGGCTCGTGGTGGCGTGGAAGAGCCCGGCCAGCGTGCCGAGCTTGTGGTTGGGTGCCTCGTCCTTGGTGACGACGGTGCGCGCGAGGGCGACGGTGTCGACGACGGTGGGGGAGGGCCAGGTGATGTCGAGCCGCGCCGCCGCGGCCCGCAGGAACCCGACGTCGAACCGCGCGTTGTGCGCCACGAGCACCGTGGTGGGCCCGAAGCCCGCGAACTCGAGGAACAAGGGCAGCACCTCACCGATCCGGGGCGCGCCGATGAGCATGGCGTCGGTGATCCCGGTGAGGACGGTGATCATCGGCGGGACCGGCGTGCCCGGGTCGACGAGGGTCTGGAACTCCCCGAGCACCTCCCCGCCGCGCACCTTCACGGCCCCGACCTCGGTGATCTCGCACCGGGTGGGCGAGCCCCCGGTGGTCTCGAGGTCGACGACGACGAACGTCACCTCCGACAGCGGCACGCCGAGCTCGTCGAATCCGATCTGGAGCGGGGTGCCCGTGCCGGCACGCGTGGCGTCCTCGAGGCCGAGCCGGCGTCCGGGTGCCGGGGCGAGCAGGTTCGCGGTCACGTCCCGGACGCTACGTCCGGCCACCGACATCGCCCGGACGGCACACCGCACGGACCGATGTCGGTGGTCGGTCCTACCGTCGCGCCATGATCATCGACTGCGACTCCTGCGTCATGCGACACATCGCCTGTGACGACTGTGTCGTCAGCTTCCTCACCGACCCAGCCCGCGGGCCGGCGCCGGGCACGCGAGACCTCGGCGAGGACGAACGCACGGCCTTGGCCGTACTCGCCGAGGGCGGGCTGGTGCCGCCGTTGCGGCTGCGTCGGGCCGACGCCGGCTGACCGGCGCGGCCCGACGCACGCGCGAGCGGCGGGTCAGGACGTCGAGGCCGCCGTCGAGGGCGCTGCCTCGGCGTAGATCTCCTCGATGACGTGCGCGTAGTCGCGCAGCACCGCGTTGCGGCGTACCTTCATCGACGGGGTGAGGTAGCCGTTCTCGACGGTGAAGTCGTCGTCGAGGATGACGAACTTGCGGATCGACTCGGCCCGCGACACCTTGCGGTTCGTCCGGTCGATCTGCATCTGGATGTGCTCGCGCACCAGCGGGTCGTTCTTCGCCTCGGCGACGCTCATCGGCTCCTTGCCGTGGTTCTTCAGCCAGCTGGGCAGCATCTCGGCGTCGAGCGTGATGAGCATGCTGACGAAGTGGCGCCGGTCGCCGATCGCCAGGCACTGGGAGATGAGCGGGTGGGCCCGGGTCGGGTCCTCGAGCTGGCTGGGTGCGACGTTCTTGCCCGCGGCCGTGACGATGAGCTCCTTCTTCCGGCCGGTGATGGTGAGGAAGCCGTCCTCGTCGAGGCTGCCGACGTCGCCGGTGTGGAACCAGCCGTCCGTGAAGGCCTCCGCGGTGGCCTCCGGGTTGTTGTGGTAGCCGCGGAAGACCGGGATGCCCTTGGCGAGGATCTCGCCGTCCTCGGCGATCTTGATCGACGTGCCGGGCAGCGGCGGACCGACGGTGCCGATCTTCACCCGCGAGGGCCGGTTGACGGTGACCGGGGCGGTCGTCTCGGTCAGCCCGTAGCCCTCGAGCACGATGAGCCCGAGGCCGCGGAAGAAGTGGCCGAGCCGCTCACCCAGCGGTGCGCCACCGGAGATCGCGTACACCGCGCGGCCGCCCAGCACGGCGCGGATCTTCTTCAGCACCAGCGCGTCGGCCACCTTGTGCATGAGCCGCAGCCGCACCCCCGGGCCGCCCGGCTGGTCCAGGGCCCGGGAGTAGGCGATGTTGACCTTCGCCGCCCAGCGGAAGATCTTCACCTTCCCGCCGGCCGCCGCCTTCTGCTCCGCCGCGTTGTACACCTTCTCGAAGACGCGCGGGACGGAGAGGATGAACGTCGGGCTGAAGGTGCCCATGTCCGCGACGAGGTCCTTGGTGTCCGGCGTGTGCCCCAGCGTGACCCCGCCGGAGATGACGAGGACCTCGACGAACCGGGCGAACACGTGCGCCAGCGGCATGAAGAGCAGCGTCCGTGCGCCCGGGTAGTCGATGACCTCGTGGAGGTCCTCCAGCGCGTTGCGGCACAGCTCGACGAAGTTGCCGTGGGTGAGCACCGCACCCTTCGGCCGCCCGGTGGTCCCGGAGGTGTAGATGATCGTCGCGACGTCGTCCAGGCCGACGGCGGAGTGGCGGGCGGCGAGGTCGGCGTCGCTGACGTCCCGCCCCAGCTCGGTGAGCCGGTCGAGGGCGCCGTCGTCGATCGTCCAGACCTCGCGCAGGTTCGGCAGCCCGCCGTTCTCCTCCCGTGCCTCGGCCACGACCGCGGCGTGGGCCGCCGTCTCGACGAAGGCCGCGACGCAGTCGGAGTCGCCGAGGATCCAGCCGCACTGGTCGGCGGAGGAGGTCTCGTAGACCGGCACCGGGATCGCGCCCGCGTGCCAGATCGCGAAGTCGAGGATCGTCCACTCGAAGCGGGTCCGCGACATGATCGCGACGTGGTCGCCCGGGGCGATCCCGGCCGCGACGAGGCCCTTGGCCACCCCTTCGACGAGCGCGAGGACCTGGCTGGTCGTGTACTCCCGCCAGACGCCGTTCTCCTGCTTCTCGATGAGCACCTTGTCCGGCGACTCCGTCGCCTGGACGATGAGGAGGTCGCTGATGCTCGTCGACGGGTCGGACGTCACGGCTAGCGGAACGTGGAACTCGTCCATACTGACTCCAGTGGCAGCGGTCGGAGGGGATGCCTTCCGACCACACGATATGGCAGAACGGCACGACGTGGGGAGCGGCGGTGCGCCGAACGCGTCCGGACGGTGCCCCAGGACAAGGAAGACGGGTGAAGCGATGACGGCGATCGGGGTCGACATCGGAGGGACGAAGATCGCGGCCGGGCTGGTCGACGACTCCGGGCGGGTGCTCGCCCAGACACGACGGGCGACGGACGCGACCGACCCGGAGGCGATCGAGAGCGCGGTGATCGCTGCCGTCGCCGAGCTGCGCCCCGGCCACGACGTCACCGGTGTCGGGGTCGCGGCCGCCGGCTTCGTCAGCCCCGAGCGCGACGGGATGCTCTTCGCCCCGAACATCGCCTGGCGCGACTACCCGCTGCGCGAGCGCCTGTCCCGCGGCATCGACCTGCCCATCGTCATCGAGAACGACGCCAACGCGGCCGGCTGGGCGGAGTTCCGCTTCGGGGCCGGGCGCACCGCCCGGTCGATGGTCATGCTCACCCTGGGCACCGGGCTCGGCGGCGCCATCATCCTCGACGACCGGCTCATCCGCGGCGCGTTCGGCGCCGCGGGTGAGCTCGGCCACATGCGGGTGGTGCCCTCCGGCCACTACTGCGGCTGTGGGCACGAGGGCTGCTGGGAGATGTACGCCTCCGGCCGGGCCCTGACCCGGGCGGCCCGGATGGCGCTCATCACCGACGAGGACCGCGCCGGTCGGCTGCGCGAGCTGGCGGAGGCGGACGGCACCAAGGTCAAGGGCCAGCACGTCACCCAGGCCGCGGGGGAGGGCGACCCGCTCGCCCGGGAGCTGGTCGAGGAGCTCGGCCGGTGGCTCGGCGCCGGCATGGCCGACCTCGCCGCGGTCCTCGACCCCGAGCTGTTCGTCGTGGGCGGGGGAGTCGCCGAGACCGGGGACCTCGTGCTCGAGGCCGCCCGCGCCTCCTTCCGCGCGCAGCTCTCCGCCCGCGGCTACCGGCCCGAGGCGCGCATCGAGCTCGCCGAGCTCGGCAACGAGGCGGGGATCGTCGGGGCTGCGGACCTCGTGCGGCACTGAGCCGCAGGCCGGCCCGCGGGTCAGACGACCGCGCCGTCGTCGTGGTCGTCGACGTCCCGACGGGCCGGCATCCGCCACAGGAGCAGCCCCAGGCCGATCGCGAGAGCGCCCGCGGCGGCGAGCCACACGAGCCCCGGGGCGCCGCGCCACAGCAGGACGCACACGACCATGAGGGCGATCCCGCCCAGCGCGCTCACCCAGCCGAGGACCACGACCGGCTCGGCGCGGGCCAGCGGGTCGGGGTCGGGCGCGACGAAGCCGTCGACGAGGTCGCGTGCGGGGTCGTCGTCCTCGTCGTCGGTCTCCGGTGCGGGGCTGTAGTCGCGCGGCCCGGGCGCCGGTGTGAACGACGCGGGCGGCGGCTGGGCGGCCGAGGTGGCGGCAGCGTCGTCCTCCTCGTCGTCGTCCGGGGGCAGGCGGAGCTCACCGAGCCGGGCGGTGAGCTCGGCCCACTTCGCGTCGAGGTCGTCGTCGGGGACGTTGCCGCCCTCGGCGGCACCCCGGGTAGGACCAGCCATGCACAGCACTCTAGAGTGCTGCGCAGGGCGCGGCCGACATGGGCCGCCCGAGAATCGCAGAAGGAGCGGCCCGGTGTTCTACGGCTTGATGAAGGCGACGCTCGGCACCGTCCTGCGGGTCTTCTACCAGCCGTGGATCCGGGGCGCGGAGCACGTGCCCGACGAGGGCCCCGCGATCCTGGCCAGCAACCACCTCGCGGTCATCGACTCCTTCTTCCTCCCGCTCATGCTGCGCCGCCCCGTGGTCTTCCTGGGCAAGCAGGACTACTTCACCGGCCGCGGCATCAAGGGCCGGCTCGTGGCCGGCTTCATGCGCGGGGTCGGCACCATCCCCGTCGACCGCAGCGGCGGCCGGGCGAGCGAGGCGGCGCTGCGCACCGGCCTGCGGCGGCTGGAGGAGGGCGAGCTCTTCGGCATCTACCCCGAGGGGACCCGCAGCCCCGACGGTCGGCTCTACCGGGGCAAGACCGGGGTCGCGCGCCTCGCGCTGCAGTCGGGAGCACCGGTGATCCCGGTCGCGATGATCGGCACGAACATCGCCCAGCCCATCGGCACCCGCATCCCGCGGCTGCGGCCGATCGGCGTCGTCATCGGCAAGCCGCTGGACTTCAGCCGCTACGCCGGCCTGGAGGAGGACCGCTTCGTCCTGCGCTCGGTCACCGACGAGATCATGTACGAGATCATGCGGCTCTCCGGCCAGGAGTACGTCGACGTCTACGCCGCCACGGTCAAGGCCCGGGCCGCGGCGGAGCGGCCCGTGGGCGGCCCCGCCGCCCCGGGTGGTCGCCGCGCACCGGGGACCGGCGTGCCGGAGCCCACCGCGCAGGAGCTCGCCGAGGGCAAGGAGCGGCTGGAGGCCGCGATGCAGGAGAGCACGGAGGACGACGAGCGCCCCGGGAGGTGACGGCGGACCACCCCGCGGCGTCATTACACTGGGCTGCGCGTGCGAGCGCACCTGCTCGCCTCCGCCCCCGTTCGACGAAAGGTTCCTGATGCCCGTTCGCCGTGTCGCACTGCTCACCGCAGGTGGCTTCGCCCCCTGCCTGTCCTCCGCGGTGGGAGGCCTGATCGAGCGCTACACCGAGGTGGCGCCGGACGTGGAGATCATCGCCTACCAGTACGGCTACCACGGTCTGCTGACCGGCAACAAGATCGTCTTCGACGACGAGGCCCGGGCCCGCGCGGGTGTGCTGCACAAGTTCGGCGGCAGCCCCATCGGCAACAGCCGCGTCAAGCTCACCAACGTGAAGAACCTGGTCGAGCGCGGCCTGGTCAAGGAGGGTGACGACCCGCTCAAGGTCGCCGCCGAGCAGCTCCGCGCCGACGGCGTGGACGTCCTCCACACCATCGGCGGGGACGACACGAACACCACCGCCGCGGACCTGGCCGCCTACCTGGAGGAGAACGGCTACCACATGGCGGTGGTCGGCCTGCCCAAGACCATCGACAACGACATCATCCCGATCCAGCAGTCGCTGGGCGCCTACACCGCCGCCGAGCAGGCGAGCCGGTTCGCGCAGAACATCATCGGCGAGCACCGCTCCAACCCGCGGATGCTCATCATCCACGAGGTCATGGGCCGCCACTGCGGCTGGCTCACCGCGGCGGCCGCCCAGGACTACCACCGCTGGGTCGCCGAGCAGCCCGAGTGGAACCCGAGCGCCGGGCTCGTCAAGGAGCGCTGGGACGTCCACGCCGTCTTCCTGCCCGAGATGAAGATCGATCTGGAGAGCGAGGCCCAGCGCCTGCGGGGCGTCATGGACGAGCTGGGGAACGTCAACATCTTCCTCTCCGAGGGTGCCGGTGTGCCGGAGATCATCGCCGAGCTCGAGGCCAAGGGCGAGGAGGTCCAGCGTGACCCCTTCGGCCATGTCAAGCTCGACACGATCAACCCCGGCCAGTGGTTCGGCAAGCAGTTCGCCGAGCTCATCGGCGCGGAGAAGGTCATGGTGCAGAAGTCCGGCTACTTCTCCCGCTCCGCCCCGGCGAACGAGCGCGACCTCGAGCTCATCCGCACGATGGTCCACAAGGCCGTGGACAGCGCGCTGGCCGACGTCTCCGGCGTCGTCGGGCACGACGAGGAGAACGGCGGGGAGCTGACGACGATCCCGTTCCCGCGGATCGCCGGTGGCAAGGCCTTCGACATCACCCAGCCGTGGTTCACCGAGCTCATGGCGAGCATCGGCCAGGACGTCGCCCCGGCCGACCCCGTGGAGCACTGACCGGACCTGTCCCGGACGCCGCCGGCCGCCCGTTTCCCACGGTGCGGACCGGCGGCGTTCCACGTTCCGGACCTCCCGTATCCTGGCGGGCGTGAGTATCGAGGCAGATCCCGCGGTCCTGCGCGGGTTGGACAAGTGGCGAGAGCTCCCGGCTTCCCAGCAGCCGCAGTGGCGCGACGTCGACGAGCTGCGGGCGGTCACCGAGCAGCTGGCCGCCTCCCCGCCCCTGGTCTTCGCCGGCGAGGCGGACAAGCTGCGCGAGCAGCTGGCCAAGGCGTCCCGCGGTGAAGCGTTCCTGCTCCAGGGCGGCGACTGCGCCGAGACCTTCGCCGAGTCGACGATCGCGGACAACATCCGCAACAAGATCCGCACCATCCTCCAGATGGCCGTCGTGCTCACCTATGGCGCCAGCCTCCCCATCATCAAGATGGGGCGCATGGCGGGGCAGTACGCCAAGCCGCGGAGCAACGACATCGAGGTCCGCGACGGGGTGGAGCTGCCCGCCTACCGTGGTGACGCCGTCAACGGCCACGCCTTCACCGCCGAGGCCCGGGTGCCCGACCCGAACCGGCTGCTCACGGCCTACCACCGCTCGGCGACCACGCTCAACCTCATCCGTGCCTTCACCTGGGGCGGCTTCGCCGACCTGCGCCGCGTCCACGAGTGGAACCGCGGCTTCACCTCCAACCCGGCCTACAAGCGCTACGAGGCCCTCGCCTCGGAGATCGACCGTGCCATCCGCTTCATGGCGGCCGCCGGCGCCGACTTCGACGCGCTGAGGACGGTGGACTTCTACTCCAGCCACGAGGCGCTGCTCCTCGACTACGAGCGGGCGATGACGCGGATCGACTCGCGCACCGGGCAGCCGTACAACACCTCGGCGCACTTCGTGTGGATCGGGGAGCGGACCCGGCAGCTCGACGGCGCCCACGTCGACCTGCTCTCCCGGGTGCGCAACCCGATCGGGGTCAAGCTCGGCCCGACCACCACCCCGGAGACGGCGCTGGCACTGCAGGAGAAGCTCAACCCGGAGGGGGAGCCCGGCCGGCTCACCTTCATCACCCGGATGGGTGCCGAGCGCATCCGCGAGACCCTGCCGCCGCTGCTCAAGGCCGTGAGCGAGCACGGCAGCCCGGTGACGTGGGTGTGCGACCCGATGCACGGGAACACCTTCGCCTCCCCCAACGGGTACAAGACCCGCCGCTTCGACACGGTGCTGGACGAGGTCCGGGGCTTCTTCGAGGCCCACGACGCCGCCGGGACGGTGCCGGGCGGGCTGCACGTCGAGCTCACCGGCGACGACGTCACCGAGGTGCTCGGCGGCGGGGAGGAGATCGACGAGGGCGCGCTCAGCCGGCGCTACGAGACCCTTGTCGACCCGCGGCTCAACCACCAGCAGTCGCTCGAGATGGCCTTCGCGGTCGCGGAGATGCTGCGAGGCGCCTGAATGACGACGCTGCGGGGGGCGTGATGAGCACCGTCGGTGCGATCGAGCTGCCGCCCGACCGGAGCCTGCCCCCGGGGCAGTACCTCGTGGCCCAGGCACCGGTCATGCACTACGGGCCGGTGCCGCGGCCGCGGCCGGAGCGCTGGGACTTCGCCATCGGCGGGCTCACCCGCGACGGTGCCGAGCACCGCTTCTCCCTGGAGGAGGTGCTGGCGATGCCGCCGCTGGAGGTGGTCGCCGACCTGCACTGCTCGACGCGGTGGAGCACCCTGGACGAGCGCTGGTCCGGCGTCGCCGCGCGGGCCCTGGTCGAGGCCGTCCCGCCGGCCGACGGCATCGAGGACGTCCTCGTCTTCGCCGAGTTCGGCTACAGCGCGAACATCAAGGTCGAGGACCTCATGTCCGGCCGGGCGGTGCTCGCCACCCACCACGACGGCGAGCCGTTGAGCCAGGAGCGGGGTGCCCCGCTGCGGCTCATCCTGCCGCACCTGTACTCCTGGAAGGGGCCGAAGTGGGTGCGCGGCTGGCACTACACGGCCGCCCCGCAGCGGGGCTTCTGGGAGGAGCGCGGATACCACCTGCGGGGGGACGTCTGGCGCGAGGAGCGGTACGCCTACCAGGAGTGACCCGGCCGGCGTAGCGGCGTCGGGGCGGGGGCGTCCGCCCGCGCCTCAGCCCGTCCCCTCGCCGAAGTCCGCGGCGTAGGCAGCGGCGGCGGCGAGCGAGTCCATCGCGAACGTCACGTGCCCGACCGCGACGGAGTCACCCACGGCCGCCCTCACCGCGGCCGCGTCCGCGGGGGTGAGCCCGCCGCACAGTTCGATCAGCCGGACGCCCTCGGCGGCGAGCTCACGTGCGACGCCCGGGACGGCGGCGGCGTCCGGGACGGGGACGAGGATCGAGGTGACGCCGTCGCGGGCGACGACGGTCCGGTCGGACGTCGGGTCCGTCCCGGGGTGCTCGTAGATGTAGGCCCAGCGC
>Ga0079225_10001473_pt1 | contig 13187 bp, 13 predicted proteins | sample Poulit2012_FD_76344 | JGI IMG/M metagenome (GOLD analysis project Ga0079225, IMG submission 76344) | Agricultural soil microbial communities from Georgia to study Nitrogen management - Poultry litter 2012 | ecosystem: Environmental > Terrestrial > Soil > Agricultural land | place: USA: Georgia...
GGTTTCAAAACAGCCATCCCCAAAAGCAAGCCCTCTATCATCGATGGGGGCTTGCTGCCAATGTACGCTCATAGTTTTTGGAAAATCAACGAGGCATTGGTGCCGCCAAAGCCAAAAGAGTTGGTCATAGCAGCCGATATGTTCAAGCTTTGCGCCTCATGAGGAACAAAGTTTAAATCACACCCTTCGTCAGGATTGTCTAGGTTGATGGTAGGAGGTGCTAAGCTATCTTGCATGGCCAGCATAGTGATAATGGCCTCAGCCGCGCCTGCTGCCCCAAGCATGTGCCCTATTATGGATTTGGTGGAGCTCACTGCAAGTTTGCGGGCTTGCTCACCAAACACGGTCTTAATGGCCTGTGCTTCTGCCGCATCCCCGACTTTGGTGGAGGTGCCGTGGGCGTTGATATATTGAATATCTTCAGGAGCGAGCCCGCTATTTTTCAGCGCGTTGGCCATGGCTAAGGCAGCGCCTTCGCCTGATTCTGTGGGCGCTGTAATATGATAGGCATCACCACTCATGCCAAAGCCCACTAGCTCAGCGTAAATTGTGGCCCCACGAGCTTCTGCATGGGCTAGAGATTCTAGTACCACAATGCCTGCACCGTCAGCCATCACGAAACCATCTCTGTCTTTATCCCAGGGTCGGCTAGCTTTGCTGGGTTCTTCATTGCGGCTCGACAAAGCCCGTGCTGCCGCAAAACCACTCATTCCAAGGGGGCAAGTGGCTTTCTCGGCACCGCCTGCCACCATTACGTCTGCTTGCCCTAGGAGAATTTGTTGGGCAGCAATACCGATACTATGGGCACCAGTGGTGCATGCTGTGGCAGTGGCAATATTAGGCCCTTGGAAGCCATACATGATGGATAAGTTACCGGCTGTTATGTTGATAATGTTGCCGGGCACAAAAAAAGGTGACACGCGTCGCGGGCCGCCTTCGAGCAATTTGGTGTGGTTCTCTTCGATGCCAGTTAGGCCGCCGATGCCCGAGCCAATGGCAACACCTACTCGGGTTTTATCAAGTGCGGCATAAGCATCTAATTTGGCATCCTGTATTGCCTGTATACCAGCCACTAGACCTAGCTGCACAAAGGCATCTACGCGGCGGGCTTCCTTGGCGGGAAGATAAGCGGAAAGATCAAATTCGGGCACCAGCCCAGCGATACGCACGGGATAATCTTCATTCTCAAAATGTGTAACGCGTTGAATTGCGCTGTTACCTGCGCGGATATTGTGCCAACTGCTCTTGGCATCTGCGCCTGCTGGGCTAACTAATCCTACACCTGTTACCACTACCCGGGGCTTAGACATTAGGTCCCTCCTCGCCGATCAATAAAGTGAAAGTGGCATATATAAAAAAGCCGCAGGGTTCTAGATTATAGAGCCTGCGGCTTTTTAGCTATTAATGCGTAGCATTAAGCGTGGTTTGTTACGTAATCAATAGCCGCTTGTACGGTACTGATTTTTTCCGCTTCCTCATCAGGGATTTCGGTTTCAAACTCTTCTTCTAATGCCATCACTAGCTCAACTGTGTCTAGGGAGTCGGCGCCTAGGTCTTCCACAAAGGATGCAGAAGGCTTTACGTCCGCTTCATCAACACCAAGTTGATCTACGATGATTTTTTTTACTCTTTCTTCGATGCTGCTCATGTTAATACTCTCTCTAGTTGTGGTGACTTTGCACCTCAGCGCGCTATTCTAGGTGAAGCATGATTGCCCATGCAAGCCATTCGCTAGCCACCGACGGTGCTTATTGTTGCTAAATATAATTTATATCTCAAAAAAATCGTTTTTGACTGTGACTAACCCGTGAACATGCCGCCATTTATGTGCAAAACGGTACCAGTAACATAAGCAGCCCCCTCAGAAGCTAACCAAGCAACAGCACTTGCAACTTCTTCCGCTTGACCTAAACGGCCTAAGGGAATCTGGGCTAGTAAAGCCTCTTTTTGAGCTTCAGGTAAATTGTCGGTCATGTCTGTTTGAATAAACCCAGGCGCCACAGAATTAACGGTAATGGAACGGCTGCCTAATTCACGTGCTAATGCGCGAGTGAGCCCGTCAACGCCCGCTTTAGCGGCTGCGTAATTAGCCTGTCCGGCGTTGCCCATGCTGCCAACCACAGAGCTAATATTGATAATGCGTCCCCAACGCGCACGAGTCATATCACGTAAGCAGGGCTTGATTACACGGTACAAAGCGCTGAGGTTGGTGTTTATCACCTTATCCCACTCATCTTCTTTCATGCGCATAATAATGTTGTCTTGCGTAATGCCAGCGTTGTTAACGAGCACCAAGGGAGCACCAAAGCGCTCTTTGAGTTCAGCTAATGCGGCACTAATGGAATCCGTGCTTGCCACGTCTAGCACTAGTCCGCCGCCATGGGGTGCTAAGCGTTCTTCAATTTTTTCTGCGCCCGCCGCTGTGGTTGCAGTTCCCACTACAATAAAACCTGCTGCTTTAAGTGCATCGGCAATGGCAGCGCCAATGCCGCGGCTGGCGCCTGTAACTAACGCAATGCGTTGTTCTTTATTGCTCATTGTTATTCTCCTACCTAATTACATGGGTAGTGGTGTTGCCTCAATAATGGCTTTTTTGTTTTCCATAGGTAGCACCACAATGGTTTTTTCGATTCTTTTCAATAAACCTGCTAATACCTTATTAGGCCCACATTCATAAGCGTGGGTGACTCCTTCGCTGTGTAATTTTTGTACGGTTTCAACCCAGCGCACTGGTGAATAAAGCTGACGAATAAGCGCATCTCTAATTTCATCAACATCGTGGGTGGCAACAACATCCACATTGTTGATAACTGGAACTTCAGGACGAAACATCTTTACATCAGCAATTACATCCGCAAGCTGATCAGCGGCAGGCTTCATTAAGGCGCAATGGGATGGCACACTCACCGGCAAAGGCATGGCGCGTCGTGCCCCTGCTTCTTTGCATGCTTCAATGGCACGTTCCACTGCTGCTGTATCACCCGCAATGACCACTTGCCCTGGCGCATTTAAGTTAACTGCTTCTACCACGCCACCTTGAGCTGCACTAGCGCAAGCTGCACGTACCTGGTCATCTTGTAAACCTAAAATAGCTGCCATAGCGCCAGTGCCTTGGGGCACGGCGGTTTGCATTAACTCGCCGCGTTTTGCAACTAAACGTGCTGCATCACCTAAGCTAAATACACCAGCGCAGGTGAGTGCAGTGTATTCACCTAAACTGTGACCAGCTAAAAAATGTGGGCGAAAGCCACCACGCTGCTCCCAGTAACGCCATAGGGCAACGCCTGCGGTAAGCAATGCAGGCTGTGTTATTTCTGTGCTGTTGAGCTTTTCTGTGGGGCCATTGGCCACCAAATCCCACAAATCATAACCCAGCGCACCAGAGGCTTCGTTAAAGGTATGAGAGAAAACCGGCTCATCAGCAAAATCAGACAGCATACCCACCGTTTGTGAACCCTGCCCCGGAAAAATAAATGCTGTTTTGCTCATACCTCAATAACTCCTTCGCTAAAATTAAAACGGAATGCTGACAGATCGTATGTCAAACTACAAAAACAATACGTTAATAATTATTTTGCTGGCTCAGTGACGGCTAGCGCTTGCGATATCAGCGCAAGTACATCTCTTTTGGCCTCGCGGAAAGCCACGTGAATAGCGGCTTCGAATCCCTCCACTGTGGCGCCGCCATGGCTTTTTACTACAATGCCATTAAGACCAACGAGTGTGGCGCCATTGTAGCGTTGGGGATTTGCTTGAGCTTGAAGCCCTTTAAAAATGGGCACGGCAAGCAGGGCTGCAAGCTTTCTTGGCCAAGACATTTGGATCTCATTTTTTAGCATTTGTCCTATCATGCTAGCCACGCCTTCCATGGTTTTTAAGGCAATATTACCTACAAAACCATCACACACCACCACATCTGCGGCGCCCTCAAATACGGTATTCCCTTCCACGTAGCCGATATAATTAAGGCTTGGGTGCTGGCTGAGCAATTCTGCTGCAGCTTTAATTGTGTCGTGCCCTTTTATTTCTTCTTCGCCTATGTTTAATAGGCCGATTTTAGCAGAGGTGTTGCCATCCACGGCTTGTGCCACTGCGTTACCCATTAATGCGAACTGCAGCAAATGCTCAGCATCAGCTTCCACATTGGCGCCTAGATCAAGCATATAACAATGATTTTTTTTGGTGGGAATAGCAGTGCAAATAGCGGGCCTATCAATGCCTGGCATGGTTTTAAGCACCATACGACTGATGGCCATCAGAGCACCAGTGTTGCCTGCGCTTACCATGGCTTGAGCCTGGTGCTGTTTGATTTGCTCCACGGCAACTCTCATGGAGGAATCGCGCTTGCGGCGTAGCGCAGTGACGAGATCGTCGTCCATGGTAATAACTTCTCGGGCGTCGATAATGTTGATATTTGGTTTTGCAGCTAACCCATAAAAGCCTAGTTTAGGTTGTAGTTGTTCTTGTGGTCCCACCAGCAAGACGTGAGCCTCAGGCTCTTTCTTTAGAAATGCTGAGACAGCGGGCAAAGTAACATCTATTCCTTGATCGCCGCCCATGGCATCAATGGCAATGGTGATAGGCACTGCTTTTCTCCTCACCCTAACATGGTGTCATAAAAAAACGGGAGCCGAGCCCCCGTTTAATTAAACACTGTTAGTGTTTATTCGTCATCAAAAAACTCGTCCTTGATAACTTGGCGACCACGGTAAGAACCGTCTGGGCCAATATGGTGACGACGACGAATCTCACCGCTGTGCTGATCTTCCGTTAGCGTCGGTGCACTCAAGGCATCGTGCGAGCGACGCATGCCTCGCTTAGAACGGGTTGTAGGGCTCTTTTGAACTGCCATGGTGCTGTGCTCCTAGTTTTACTGATGGTTGGTTAGTTTTGCTTTTTTAAACTTGCCAACACTGCAAAAGGGTTATCGGCTGCTTTGGGCTGCGCAAAACCTTCTGGCTCTGGAACAACAGGCAAGCTAGCCGGACACTCATCATGCAGCGCTACCACAGGAAGTGTAAGCAATATTTCATCTTCCAATAACGCTGGCACGCTCATTTTATCCTCGGTGATTAACCAAGGATCATGGCTCTCAGGAAGAGACTCAGACTGCTCTTCACTCCAAACCATTATTAAATTTACCGTAGCATGAACTGGGAATTTCAAAGGTTCCAAACAGCGCTGGCATTCAAGCTCAAGCTCGGTTGAGATGTTTCCTGTTACCAATCGATTGCCGCTGGCAATTTCGTGGTAAAAGCGCAGATGCACCTCAACTTGGGTGTTTGATGCCCCTTGATAATCTGCAAGCCGCGACAAGCTGCTAAGGGCTATTTTTCCCTCTATGCGCGTGTCTTGATCTGCAAATTTCCGCGGCTCAATATATAACGGTAATTGACCTGAATTCATAGGCGCGTAATTCTATGCGCGCCACCACCTATTGTCAAAACTTCTACGCTGACAGAGGGAATATATTCCGCTAGTATGCGCCCAATTCTTCATTTTTAGTAGAGGTACTCCATGGCTAGCGCCTTTCCAACGCTTATTCTTGCCTCCTCCTCCCCTTTTCGCCGACAACTATTACAAAAACTCAAACTGCCTTTTGAGTGCCACAGCCCAAACATTGATGAAAGCCGGCGAGAGAACGAAAGCGCTCAGGATCTAGTGCAGCGTTTGGCATATGAAAAAGCCAAAGCTGTGGCGGCAAAATATCCTGATGCTTTAATTATTGGCTCAGACCAGGTGGCTATTAATGCTGCAGGCTGCATTCTCGGCAAACCCGGCACTGAAAGTAACGCTATTTCGCAACTCAAGGACTGCAGCGGCAGTACTGTTGTGTTTGCCACTGGGCTGTGCCTGTTTAATAGTAAAACCCACCAGGCACAGGTGGCTTGTGAGGAATTCACAGTACATTTTCGTGATCTGAGCGAAGAGGTTATCAAGCAGTATGTGGCGCTGGAGCAGCCGCTGAATAGCGCTGGTAGTTTTAAATCTGAAGGGTTGGGGATTGTGCTTTTTCGCGCGCTAGAGGGGCGCGACCCTAATGCTTTGGTTGGCTTGCCCTTGATTTTACTTACTGATTTCTTGGCTAAAGAAGGGATTGTATTGCCCTTCTCTTAGGGCTTGGCGCCCGCCTCATTAAAGCGGGCGCACGCCGTATTATCTCAGTTCAGCATTCAAACCCAAGGCCTGCCCTAGTCCTTTGCCCACACTGACTCCAAAACCCTGGAACCAACGTTCAAAAGGATTTGGCACGACGGTGTAATCTACTATCTTGTCCACTTCGATAATCTCACGAGCCACTGACCCTGGGCTACCAAAGCCATCAGCTAAACCTAGTTCCACTGCCTTGCTTCCTGACCAGACCAAACCAGAGAATAATTCAGGATGCTCGTCGCTCTGCAAGCGGTCGCCTCGCCCTGCCTTTACTGCTTGGATAAACTCATCGTGCACTGTATCTAACATGGCCTGAAAGTGCTCTTTTTGCTCATCCTTCATTGGGGCAAAAGGATCTAGCAGTGCTTTATTATCGCCTGAGGTGAGCACTCGTCGTTCAATGCCAAGCTTATCGATGGCGTCAGTGAAACCAAAGCCAGCCATAATCACGCCAATAGATCCCACAATGCTGGAAGGGTCCACGTAAATTTCATCTGCAGCAGCAGCTATATAGTAGGCGCCCGAGGCCCCCATATCAGTAATAACGGCATATACCTTTTTCTCTGGGTGCTTATCTTTGAGTCGACGTATCTCACGATAAACGTAATTGGACTGCACTGGCGAACCGCCTGGGCTATTAATGCGTAGCAGCACAGCTTTTGAGTGCTCCGCTTCAAAAGCTTTACGTAGCGCTGTGCTGAGGCTATCAGCGTTGGCTTCTGCATCATTGGCGATAACGCCTTTAACATCCACGAGAGCAGTGTGTTCGGTGGTGATGCCTGTGTCTGTGGTGGTGCCCATTCTGGTGGGGTAAAAAAGCACTAACATTAAAAGCAAATACCCAAAACCCAACAAACGGAAAAAAATGCGCCATCGGCGGTCGCGCTTTTGTTCTGCTTGCAATGACATCACGAGTTTTTCAATTAAACGCCATTCTTTTTCGTTTTGGGGTTTAGAAACTGGCTCTAAATTAGACATAACGCTTCCTTATAAAGGATAGAAAGTAATGATTAAACGCTATCAGCTAGGCTTTGCCAACACTAGCGGTAACAAATCTGATAAGTGATGGATAATTGCTTTGGGTTGGTAATCTGCAAGCACGTCAAGGCTATGGGCGCCGTAGCTCACCCCTACCCTATCCATGCCGATACGTTGCGCCATCTCAAGGTCAAAACTGGTGTCGCCCACCATCAGAGCTTGTTCAGGAGTGACCTGCATATCAGCCAAAATTTCTTCCAGCATGAGTGGGCTTGGTTTTGATTCCGTCTCATCAGCGCAACGCGAGGTATCAAACCAGACTCCAAGCCCAGTGTTGGCCCATACACGATCTAAGCCCTTGCGGCTTTTGCCTGTGGCCACGGCGGTGCCAATGCTGTTGGTGCGTAAGGTTTCTAATACGTGCAGCGCTCCCGGGAACAAGGGATTGGGGGTTTCCTCCGCTAGCACAAAGTAATGGCTATAATTATCGCGCATGGCCTCCACTTGCTTTTCAGCGATGTCCGGATACAGCTCGCGAATGGCTTCACGCAACCCAAGACCAATGATTTGCTGGTATGCCATGGGAGTTAGCACGGGCAACTCTGTTTTAATGGCGGCCTTGGTTAAGCAGCTAACAATGCGCTCAGTGGAGTTCATCAAGGTGCCATCCCAATCAAAAATAACTAATGAATACATATTTTTAAATCTATTACCTAATGTTTAAGTTTAACTTTGATAAGGCGTCGCTGTACTGACTGTCTAGGGGTGCCACCCAGTGCATTAGCTCCCCAGAGACCGGATGCCTGAACGATAACCTTCGCGCGTGCAGCATTAGCCGTTGGGGCAAACCAAGTCGAGCTAACAGGGCCTCGTCACGGCTTGCATCGCCATAGCGCTCATCTCCGAGGATGGGGAAGCCACCAAACTGCGAATGCACACGCAGCTGATGCGTGCGCCCCGTGATTAGCTCTGCCTCAAGCAGCTGAAAGCCGCCATGGCTTGCCACCAATTCAAAATGAGTTAACGCAGCCTTGCCCGCTTTTGAAACCACCATTTTTCGCCCCTCGGCGCCGTCCTGCCGCAGCAAGGGAGCCGAAATGCTTGTGTGTTTTTTATTAAAATCACTGCAAAGCAACCAGTAAAAACGCTTGATGCCACCCTCTTGCAGTAGGCGCTGTAGCTGTTTGAGCACAGAGCGCTTCCGCGCTACTAAGATGGCACCAGAGGTGTCGCGGTCTAGGCGGTGAACTAATTCCAATTGGCGTTCTTGGGGGTACAGCACCCGCAAACTTTCAATCAATCCAAGCTGATGGCCACTACCGCCGTGTACTGCCATGCCCGCCGGTTTGTTCACTATCCAAAAATATTCATCTTGGAAAACAAACTCAGGCACATAGTCGGTGTGTTGCGGTGTTGTCGCGCGCTGCGCAATCTTTACCGGCGGAATGCGTACCACGTCGCCGGTGTTTAGCCGCTGTGTTTGCTTAGCTCGGCCTTTATTTACGCGTACCTGGCCACTGCGAATCAGCCGGTAAATATGGGACTTAGGCACCCCTTTGAGAGTGCCCAGCAAGAAGTTATCCAAGCGCTGGCCATGTGCAGCGTCATCGATTTCAATAAAGCGAACCGTAGGATGAGGCTTGTGTTTGTTTGTCATAGCTCGAAATTCTAACCCTTTATAGTGAGCACTGCTAACTTTTCAACATTTGCTTAAAGGCGCCTTCTTAAAGCATTGAGCTTTGTCAACATTCTGTTATAGTTGCCACTTGGAGAATCTTAAGCCTTGTGACGCGCTGCGAACATTCACTTGTGATGCGTTTTACAACAAACCCATCAACTGCTTAAGAGTCCCAAAAGATTCTAAGCTAGCTCGCCTACTTGTATTTTTAGGCTCGCTGGCGCGCAACACCAGATAATGGCGCTGCCAATGGTTTAGGCAGCTATTTAATAACATCGGTGGTTACAGCGCTTTTATTGTGAGAGTAAAGAATTTCATCCTCTTAACGAGTTAAAGTCTTTGGAGAGATAGCGATATCAGTGGTATAGGTTGTAAAACACGTTGGACTCTGCAAGTTCATCTTTTACTGAGCTTTTCAGCTTAAAACGCTCTTTAGCAAGTGCTGCGTTTAATGCATGGTTCTTTAATAGGTGCTGCTTGCACAGCTAGTGCTATACAGCTCACTGTCGCTGGCTTCTTTCACTCCTACCTTAAGGTGCTGTACCACCACAAAAATGTGGTATTTTCATGAAACGCATGCTAATCAACGCTACGCACTCGGAAGAGGTTCGTGTAGCTCTCGTTAACGGACAACGACTCTATGATTTGGATATTGAACATAGGTCCCGGATCCAGAAAAAAGACAACATTTACAAAGGTAAAATCACTCGCGTTGAGCCCTCCCTAGAAGCCGCTTTTGTGGATTTTGGCGCCGAAAGACACGGCTTCCTTCCCCTTAAAGAAATTTCCCGTCAATACTTCATCAAAGACCCGAAAGATATTCAGGGCCGAGTCAATATCAAAGAAGTGATTCGTGAAGGCCAGGAAATTCTTGTTCAAGTGGATAAAGAAGAGCGTGGCAACAAAGGGGCTGCACTTACAACCTTTATCAGCCTAGCGGGGCGTTATTTGGTGCTAATGCCAAACAATCCCAGAGCGGGTGGTATTTCGCGACGCATTGAAGGTGAAGAGCGTCAGGCGTTAAAAGATGCTTTAGGCGAACTTAACATTCCTAACGACATGGGTGTAATTGTGCGCACCGCTGGCCTTGGGCGCACCGCAGAAGAGCTGCAGTGGGACTTTGACTACCTCGCCACCTTGTGGGATGCCATCCGTGAAGCGGGTGAAAAGCGCCCTGCTCCTTTTTTGGTGCACCAAGAGTCAAACGTTATTATTCGTGCCATTCGCGATTATTTACGTAAAGACATTGGCGAAGTGCTGATTGACTCCCAAGAAACTTATGAGGAGGCAAGCAACTTTGTAAACCTCGTTATGCACGATTTTTCATCCAAAATTAAGTTTTATCAGGATGAAACGCCTCTGTTTTCACGCTATCAAATTGAATCTCAGATTGAGACTGCCTTTGACCGTGAAGTAAAACTTCCTTCTGGCGGCTCCATTGTAATTGACCCCACAGAGGCACTTACGTCGATTGATATCAACTCCTCCCGTGCCACGCGTGGAGCGGATATTGAAGAAACGGCGCTGCAAACCAACCTCGAAGCTGCTGAGGAAATTGCCCGTCAGCTACGCCTGCGTGATATTGGCGGCTTGGTGGTAATTGATTTCATTGATATGGGGCCGGCACGCAACCAGCGCGAAGTTGAAAACCGCATGCGCGAGGCGCTAGAAGCTGATAGAGCTAGGGTTCAGATTGGTCGTATTTCTCGCTTTGGGCTGTTAGAGCTATCGCGCCAGCGCTTAAGACCTTCCTTGGGCGAAACCTCCAGCATTGTTTGCCCACGTTGTGATGGCCAAGGACATATTCGCGACGTTAAATCCTTAGCGTTATCTATTTTGCGCTTAATTGAAGAAGAGGTTATGAAAGAGCGCACTGGCGAAATCCATGCCCAAGTACCTGTGCTCGTTGCAACTTACCTTCTTAATGAAAAGCGTCAAGACCTGTTAGATATTGAGCGCCGTTACAAAATACGCACCTTAATTATTCCTAACCAAAACCTTGAAACACCACACTTTGAAGTGCAGCGCATACGTGATGACCAAGTGACGCCTGAGGTGGTAAGCCATGAGCTTGATTTGCTTCAAGGTGAGGATGAACCTGATCTTTTTGCCGAAGACCCTGCGCAAGCCAATCACCAAGAAGCGGCAGTAAAAATGACAGCCCCTGAAACCGCTCCGCCAGTGGTGCAAGAACAGGTGCCTGCAGGCTTTTGGAGTGCTTTGCTCGGTTTGTTTGCTAAGTTCTTTGCACCGCAAGTTCACACTGCTAAGAAAAACGCGCAAGTAAGTTCTGCAGAAGCACCAAGCCCACAACGTGCCCCGCGACGTGCTTCTAAGGAAAAGCCAGCGCGCAAATCTGAGGAAGCTAAAACACCGCAAAATGGTGGTGGCCAACAGCACAAACCTGAAAAGCCACGCGCTGAGCGCCAGTCACGTCAGGCACACTCTGAGAATGACGAACAGCAGCGTAGCAGACGTTCTTCGCAGCAGCGTGCCCGCTCGGTGGAAGCTGCGCCAGAGTCCAAACAAAAACCTGCCAAACCACAGGCAGAGCGCAGAACCCAGCGACAGGACGACCGTCCTTTGCGTGTACGTCAGCGACCAGAACCCACTAAGGTTGAAACCCCAACCCCCGAAGCTGCAGAAAAGCCTCAGCAGAGCCTTGCAATTGCTGGTGCAGTGGCCACCGCTACAGCTGCGCAGCAACCCCCAGCGGCCAAAAATGAGACAACAGCTCCAGCTAGCCGCCCTTCTTCTGAAGATAAGAGCAAGACTGTAAGCGCCCCTGCACCAATGCAGGCCAAGGACAAGCCTCAGGCCACTAAGCCTAATGAGGCGAGTGCTCCGCAGAAGGAAACAGAGACACAGCAACCTGCGGCAACAGAAGTGGCAGACGCAGCAACACCTGCGAAGACTGAAGCCAGTGACGCTGAGAAGCCCCAAGAGCCAACAGTGACCCAGGCGCCACAACAAACTGAAGCACCCAAACCCGCTCCAGTGCAGCCAGAAAAAGAGCAAACCCCACAACCTGTAGAGCAGGCAGCCGCCAAAGAGGCTGTGACCATTGGTCCCGTTAGCAAGGCGCCTTCTTCTTCTGCTGCTGTGGCCACACCCAAAGTAGCGACGGCTGATGAGGGTACCCAAACTGCCCCACAACAACCGGAAGCAGCTTTAAGTATTGGTCCTGTGGGCCGGCTTGAAGGCTATGGCCCAGCGAAAACAGCAAAGCCAGCGCCTAAAGCTGAGCAGGCAGCACCGAGTTCAGCGCCGGCCCATGCTGCTATTGGCCCTGTGGGTAGGTTAGACAGCTCCGGTAGCATACAAAGCTTATCTAACAAGGATGAAACAAAGGCCGCAGCTAGCCCAAGTTCTCCAGTTGACAAGGCTGACACCACAACGGCAAAACCAGCAGAAGCTGAAGCCACGTCGAAGGAAAAGCCTGAGTAATCTACAAGAGCCTAGCCCACGCTAGGCTCTTCGTTTTTATACATAAAATAGCTGCAGAAATTTGAATGCCTGATGTTTTAACTTAGGGTAAGATAGCTCATTAGCTATTAACCTCTGCAATTATTTAAGGAGATATACTGATGACAAATCCAATGCCTTATGCCCACCACTCCGCCATTGATGCTGAGCAATCACAGCGCGTTTTACGGAATACCTATGGGCTGCTTGCCATGTCTTTAGCTGTCTCCGCTGGTGCCGCTTGGTTTGCTATGGCGGCTAATGTTGGCTTTATTAATCCTTTCATCGTTCTTGGGGTTTACTTTGCGCTTTTGTTTGCCAATGCCAAGTTAGAAGATAGCGCCTGGGGCGTGCTAACAGTGTTCGGCATTACAGGCTGGTTGGGCTTTACCACAGGGCCAATTATCAATGCTTATACCGCATTGGGAGCTGGTAACGCAGTCACCCTAGCACTTGGCATGACCGCTACGATATTTGTGGCCATGTCAGCCATTGGGATGATGGTTAAAAGAGATTTGAGCGGCTTGGGTCGCTTTATTATGGCGGGCCTTTTAGTGGGCTTTATAGGCGTGATAGTTTCTCTCTTTACCACTATTCCTGCCTTGCAAATTACGATTTCAGCCGTGTTTGCCTTGCTTTCATCCTTGCTGATTATGTGGCAAACCAATGCCATTGTGACAGGTGGCGAAACTAACTACATTCGTGCAACAGTAACCCTGTTCGTCTCTCTTTATAATTTATTCCTGAGCCTGCTACACCTATTAACAGTGCTTTCAGGCGACGATTAAACCATGCAGGTTAGTGTGCTTGTATCTGCGGGGCCTAATAGCCCCGCTGCTGTTTCCGCACTGCAATACTGCCAAGCCTTAGTGTCCATAAACCATAAGCCCCATATAGTGTTTTTTTATCAAGA
>Ga0079225_10001474_pt1 | contig 13187 bp, 9 predicted proteins | sample Poulit2012_FD_76344 | JGI IMG/M metagenome (GOLD analysis project Ga0079225, IMG submission 76344) | Agricultural soil microbial communities from Georgia to study Nitrogen management - Poultry litter 2012 | ecosystem: Environmental > Terrestrial > Soil > Agricultural land | place: USA: Georgia...
CCGTAATGTTCCCTTTAAGGTTTTCAAACGAAACCGAATCCGTCCCGATCTCGATCCGGTTTCCCGGGATAAAATCGAGCGGGATCCAGAGCAAATCAGGCGCCAGTTCCAATTCGATGGTCTGCCAGCCCTCCGTGTTGGCGAAGGTAAATTCGCTGACAAACCAGTCGTCTCCTAACCGAACCGCAAATCGCCACGGATCGTCCGCAGTGAGCAGCTGATCGACGGCGAGGGAAATTCGTTCATGAACATCGCGCGATACGTCGATCTCCGTAAACGCAAACTGGAGGCTCGTCGAGGCGATCACCCAATATCCGCCGACCACAGAATCGCCGAAAGGTGTCGCCGCATTGACGGCTTCCATTACGGGCGGACCCGAAAAATAATGGATCCGGCCGTGCAGACGCGTCCCTTCCGCTCCGTCTTCACCGTGAAACCAGCGCCAGCCGTAATGCCAGCTTTGCTGAAATGCCCCGGAATCATTTCCGAACGGCTGACGGTAAACAGTGGTCCAGCTCTCCGCTCCCGCCACCATCGGCAGCAACAGAGCGGCCAGGCCGCAGAAAAAAAGCTGAGTTCGCATCATGGTCTCAATAAGAGACATTGGTCGCCGCGAACTTTCCTTGCCATCCAAAAATTCCAACTGCTGGATCGGTATAGGAATTGACCCGTCCATCCGGCCTTGCATCATCGTTCCCAATTCAAAAATCATCAAATCTAACCCGACGCCCATGAAGCACCTCCTCCTATTTTCTCTCGCCTGCCTCACAGCCTCAGCTGCGGCTCAAACACCGAACGTCATTTTTCACGACGATTTCAGTAACCCTTCTTTTCTCGACACCGGAACGGAACCGGGCGGAATCGGCGTGATCGCAGTTCCAAACGAAACGATCTGGGGCGAAAACTCGCTCGAAATGAAGGACTACGAAAACCAGATCATCCGCGTAACCGACGCCGATTCAGAAAATCTTTTCGGAGAAGCGGACAACAACTACCTCGAAATCCGCGCCCACGGAAACGAAGGCCAGGAGTCCTCCTGGATTCTCGCAGCCGACCGGTTTTCCAGTGCTTCCGAAGTGATCACGGTCAGCCTCCGTTTCAACGATCCGGGTACCAGTGGCGATAACGGCCCGCGCCTGCGCGTCGGAACCGGCAACACCGTTCAGAGTGCCAATGCTGCCCGACAGGACGCACAATTCGAAGGCGGCGACTTCTCCGGATACAGCAACATTTACGGAACCGGCGAACCGAATCTCCTCGAACTCGTTTACAACAATTCCGAAGAAACAATCCGCTACCTCGACGGCCGGGTCGCGCTTCCATCCGATGCCTACGACGTCTGGATCAACGGTGATCTCGCGGTCAAAGACGCCCGCCGGGGCATCGGCCAACTCCCGGTCGGCACCGCCCTTTCATCGCTCACATTCATCGTTTACGGAGAAGATCAAAACCACCTCTACATCGACGACGTCACCGTCTATGATGGCCCTTATGTCGCCAATCCGAACAACCTTCCCGACATTCCCGAAGAAGGCGTTCTTTTCGCCGACGATTTCAGCAACCCGGAAGCCGATGGAGCTCCCAGTTTCCTGATTTGGGGAACCAACGCGGTCCGGAATTATCGCACGCCGGACGTGCAAAACATTTACGTGACCAGCGAAGGCTCCGAGCAATACTTCGGCGAGGCCAACAACAATTACCTCTACATGCAATCGCCGGGCGGTGACCTCGGAAATTCTCTCTGGATCACCGCCAACAACCGCTTCCAAAGCCCTTCGAAAGTTGTGACCGTCAGCCTCGATTTTTTCCGTTCTGCGAGCGCCCCCGGCAACGAAGGCCCAACGATGCGCGTCGGAGTCGAAGATCCCATGCTCAGCAACAGCAACCGCACCCGCTATCATTTCCGCTTTGAGAACGACGCGCTCTCCGGCGGACGCCCGGGGATCGAAAACAACCGTCTCCACCACATCGAATGGGTCTACAACAATTCCGAAGAAGACGTCACCTACGCGCAAGGAACAGCGACCGTACCTTCGAACTCTTACGACGTCTGGGTTGACGGCGAACTCATCCATTCCGGGCTGCAATATTTTGGCCATTCCAGCGCAATCGCTCTCGGCGAACCGATGACCTCCTGGGGACTTGGCGTGATCGGCTCAGTCGCCTTCGAAATGCGAATCGACAACCTGAAAATCTACGAAGGCGCCCGCGTCAGCGGCACCGCCGGCCTAACCTTCGAAACTTGGGCCGACGCCGAAGGAATTCCTGAAAACCAGCGCGGATTCGAAGACGATCCGGCAGGCGACGGCATCGCCAATCTCGTCAAATATGCTCTCGGCCTCCCTGCCCTCACCCCTTCGCGCGCGGATTTACCGACGACTCAGCGCGTAGCGCAAAACGGCGAGGAATATCTCGCGCTCGAATTCCTTCTTCCACCCGATCGCTCCGGAGTCGAACTCCGACTGCAGGGCGCGGAAAAACTCGGCGAATGGATCGATCTCGACGCAACTCTCGAATTCCTCGATGCCGACGCGGGAAACGGCCAGCTCGTCCGCTTCCTCGATACGGAACCGCTCTCCGCTCACGACCGCCGTTTCCTGAGACTTCGGGTGGATCTGATCGAATAGAACAAAAACTTTCGTTATTTTAATAACAAATCGGGCCGGGCGCAGGTACCCGATGTGGTCCCTCGCTCGATCCAGACTCCTTCAGTCAAAACCGTTCGCGGATGAGATGGCAATCCGCGTTGATTGTAATTCAATTGCTCAACAACTAAATCAACTGCAGCCGCACCGACGGCTTCGGACCGCTGATCCATTCCCGAAATCTCGCCGCGCGGATCTGCATCGAGATCGATCACCGAGGTTTCTTCCGGAATCTTAACCTCTGCTTCGCGAAGCCACCGAAATATTTCCATCCGCGTCGTCACGATCGCATCCGGGCTATGTTCGTAATACCATCTCAACATCGCCTTCCGCGTCGGAGACTTATCAAAAACCGGCACACGATCGGCAGCAGCAATTCCGCGCTCGTAAAGCAGACGTCCGGCGCTCCAATTGCAATCGACGCGAATATCGTCCTCGCTCGGAAGAAGAAATCCGATTCTTCGCTTGCCGGCAGCAACCAGCTTTTCCAGCGAGACATTTATCGTGCGCAATTGATGGTTGGAAGCCGCGTGAATCGGTAGGCTCGAAAGCGAAAACCCGATTTTGGCCAAGGCAAAACGTTGCCAGTCGAGTTCAATCAAAGTGCCGGTCGGAACAGGTCCGAGCACGATTCCATGAATATTTCTCGCCGCAAAAACCTGCTCCAAACGGCGCGAAGTCATTCCCGGCTCGCGAAACCAGAAATGCTCCAAACGATAGCCGAGTTCGCTGCACCGCGTCCGCGCACCGACAAAATGCCGCTCAAATGTCCGGTTCCGCTTCCAACCGGTGCGGCTCGGATATGACGTGAGATAAGCAATCACAGGACCAGCGGAACGTGATTTCCGCGCCCGCAAGGTGCTCACCAGTGAAACAACCAACGGATTCGGCCGATAATCGAGTTCCCGGGCCGCTCGCCAGATTTTGTCGGCCGTCTCTTTCGGAATGCTCGGATCCCCTCGAAAGACGAGCGAAACGGTCGATTTCGAATAGCCGGACCGCGCAGCAACATCGCGAATGGAGGCGGGAGTTTTCACAATCCTTACAATTAAACCGACTTCTCCTTCCCAACAAAACATCCCGAATTCCTGGACGTGTCCAGTAGAAATCGAGTTGCCCTAGCGATAAGATAGTGATTCTGATGAAAGAAATTTTGACCGCATTTCTTTGCCTTTCGGCGCTCCAGAACTTTTTCCCTTTCTTCACTGCTGGAACCCGGAAGCCCAAATTTCTCCAAATGTTACTCGAAAAGATTGCATGACTAACTCCCGTTTTGCCGCACGCCCCGGTTTCACCTTGATTGAATTGCTCACCGTGATCGCGATCATCGGTATTTTGGCCGCGATCCTGATTCCGGTAGTCGGACGGGTCCGGGATGCCGCCCGCCAGTCGGGATGTGTTTCGAATCTCCGTCAAATCTCGATGGCGATTCAGCTTTATATCGAGGATCACAACGGAATGACGCCGCCCTCCCGCGATGAAAATTTCTCCGGAGGCTCCCGAACGATCGCACGAACCCTTTTCCCTTACGTCGGCTATGAACCGAGCTGGTTTAGCGAGCGGATGAGCGGACGCAGGCGTTTGGAAAACGAACCGAATGTCTTCAATTGTCCGGCAACACGGATGGAACCGATCCCGACGCCGCGGGCGACCGTTTTCACTTCCGAGCCGCATTCCTACACCCTCAACTCCGACGCTCATCCGAACTACGAGTTCAGCTACGGATTTCCTTTCCACACGTTGCCGGAACCATCGCAAGGAGTGGCCGTTTTCGAAAACTCCTTTTACTACGGCGGCGCTCACCATTACCTGAACCTCTACGGCCTGATGAGTCACAACGGCAGGTCGAATTTCCTTTTCTGGGATGGCCATGTAGAAAACCACGCGTTTGCCGACGTTTCGACCTCCCGCAACGACATGTTCTGGAGCGGACGCCCTCGATAAATGCCGAACACGATTTTGATTTAACCCAAAAACAACCAATAGAAAACGAATGCTATCTGATAACAAACTCCTACGAACAGCCGCCTCCCTCCTTCTCGGGATCGGCCTTACTTTCCCCATCGCACACGCCAGGAAGTCCTCGTACACGAAGACTTTGAGACATTCGGACCCGGAGCGCCGCTGCTCAACACTGTCACTTCGGACGGACTCTGGTCGTGGCACATGGAAGATATTCACGGAAATCCGACCATCGGTGAACACGAGGGCAACCGATATGCCTATTTCTGGAACGGAGAAAGCCAGACCATTTACCGAATGAGCCTACGAAACGTGGAGACCAGCAACTTCTTAACTTTAGGCACGGAAAGACCCTTCGAAATCGAATTCGATTACCTCTATTTTACACCGTGGAGCGACAATCAGTGGTTCAGCATCGATTACCTTGTCGAAAATCGCTACACCAACATGGGAGCCACCGCGACAACCGATCCGGTCGGTTATCGCTTGAGCCTCCGCGTCGCGAGCAGCACCGAGCTCCAATACAGAATCATGCACAAAGCCAATGGCGAATGGGCGCCCGTTCCCGGGTCCGAGGGCGTATTTGAAACCGAAGGCCTAATCGATCCGGCAGAAGGCGTTCCCGGAACGGCCACCCGCGTCGTCCTCCATGTCTTCGGAAGCCACCAGCGACTCCAGCTCGACGGCGAAGAGATGTTCGACCTGCAAATCGATGCTCATCCGCAGAACGCCGAATTCAACGGAAACACTTTCCTCCAAATCTGGAGCAACGCCGGGCGCACCCGCGGATTTGATAATTTCACCATTCGGCAATTCCCACACCCACCGATCGAAATCGAGCCGGGCGACCTTTATTGGACGAATGATGATCGCATCCGCACCATCGGTTTCGACGATTCAGCTCCCCGAACGGCCGGAGTCGAAATCGGCCGAGCAATCGGTGTCGCGCTCGATGCAGCCCGCTCGCGCCTCTACTGGGCGGAAGATACGGGCGGAAAAATCGTCTCAGCTGGAATCGATGGCTCCGACCCAAAGGAAATTGCCACCATCAACAACGGGCAGATGATGGCTATCGACAGTACTCGGGGACGCCTCTATTGGGCCGAATGGCGCCATGGACTCTTTACCTCCGATCTCGATGGAAACGATATTCAGCAACTGACCGACCTCGCCGACTACGGAGTCGAAAGCGGATCATCGACCGTAACGATCGACCTTGAAACCGGCGATATTTACTGGGGCCTCGCAACAACCGGTGAAATCTTCCGCATTCCCGCTGATCATTCGAGCGTGGAACCAATCGCTACCCTCGGCAGCAACACCTACGGCACCGCGATCGACGCAACCCGAAACCGTCTCTATTACACAAACTTCTCCGCCGGAACCCTTCATTATTACGATCTCTCCAGCCAGACATCGGTACCGCTTCTCAGCGGACTCGGGCAACCGCTCGGCGTAACACTCGATCCCAGCGGCGAACGCATCTATTGGGTCGAACGAACCGACGGTCTCGTGCGAGCAGCAAGTCTGACCGGTCAAACGATCGGAGCGCCCGAAACCCTTGTCGAAGGCGAAAACAGTCCGTTTGGAATCGCGGTTCTCCCGACGTCGGATTCCGTTAGCTTCAACAGCTGGATTGCGTCCTTTGGAATCCCGGAAGCCCTTCAAGGCCCCGAAGACGATCCCGACGGTGATGGCCTGTCGAACCTCTTGGAATACGCGATCGGAGGCAATCCGTCAGTCGCCGACTCCTCAACAAGAGGACCCGCTCAAAGTCGGGAAACGATCGGCGACACCGAATATCTGACATTGAGCGTCTCGAAAAACCCGGATGCAACCGACGTAAACCTGGAATTCGAGACCTCCTCGGACCTCGCCGCCTGGACCGCCGCCGACAACAACCTCGTGGTTCTCCACGAAACGGCGGACACAGTGAAAGTTGGGATCCCTGTTACCGGCGAAACCAACGACCGCTACTTCCTCCGCCTTCGAGTCTCTCAAGACTGATCCGGTAGCACCTCATTCCTTCGGAAAAAGGAGCACCCTCCACCGGGTGCTCCTTTTTTGCCACAGCCCACGACGGGCGAATCGCAAAAGCCAAGGCCGATCGGCTCAACATTCTCAGCACACCATTTTCATCCTTGCGACCCACCGACAGCAGACGCAAAGTTCTTCGTATCCGCTGCATACGCGCACTTCCACCATCGTTTTATGCTTCCGCAAGGCTTATATGATCGATTGATCGACGAGGAACTGGAGCAGCTGCTCTTAGCCCATCCTGAGCTCTCCCCGATCTTTGAGAAGCTGGATGACGAAAGCGCGCCTCAGGCGTTCAGTCAGTTTCTCGGGCAGGTGCTGTTGAAGGCATTGCCAATTATAAAACCGGATAAGCGCCGCGCGGTCATGAACCGCCTGATCGAGTTGCTCAGCAGCATAGACGGTCTCGAATACACCCAGCGCAAGCGCCTCCTAAATAAACCAAAGACGGTTCTCCGACAGATAACCGCTACGGGCCAATCGTCGCCCTTTCCGGAACCAGCGACACCCCTGAGTGTAAGTAGTCTATTGACCGGCGCGGTCGATGACCCTCAGCTTGAGCGGGAATTGCGCATAGAAATGATTACCGCGGATCGCGTGGACATTCTCGTCTCATTCATCAAGTGGTCGGGACTTAAACTATTATTGCCTGCTTTCGAATCCCTGGTTCAAAAAGGCGTGGAAGCGAGAATCATCACAACGTCCTACATGGGAGCTTCCGATCCGCACGCCGTCGAATGGCTTGCAGCTCAACCAGGCTTCTCGGTTCGCGTCTCCTACGATACCGAGCGCACCCGCCTCCATGCGAAGGCCTACCACTTTTTTCGAAAAAGCGGTTATTCCACTGCCTACATTGGTTCAGCCAACATGAGCCATCCTGCCATGACGAGCGGACTCGAATGGACCGTAAAGGTGACGGCGCAGGACATGCCGCATATTCTCGCCCGGTTTGCAGCAGAGTTTGAGACCTACTGGGCTCGGGACGAATTCGTTCCCTTCGACTCAAACCAAGCGGCCAAGTTCCGCGAGGCGATTTCTTTCGCGAAACGGCCAACCCGCGAAGCCGGCTCCCACTTCTTCGCGGACATCAAGCCTCACGCTTTCCAAGAGCGGATACTCGAAGCTCTGCTTGCCGCTCGCCTCGCCGGATCCAACCGGAATCTCGTAGTGGCCGCTACTGGGACGGGAAAAACGGTGATGGCCGCATTTGATTACACTCGTTTCCGCCGCGAAAATCGTCAGGCGACTCGGTTGCTATTCGTTGTTCACCGGAAGGAGATTCTGCAGCAAGCTCGCGATTGCTTCCGGGCGGTTCTTCGGGACTTCAATTTTGGGGAAATGCTCGTCGATGGTGAGGAGCCTGAGTATTGGAATCATGTATTTGCATCGGTGCAAAGCTTGAACAACCGCAGACCGTGGGATCGTTTGGGACCCACCCACTTCGATTTCGTCATCGTCGACGAGGCGCATCACGGTGCCGCCAGCAGTTACCGGCCGCTCTTCGAACACCTGCAGCCCAAAGTCCTGCTCGGCCTAACGGCAACGCCGGAACGGATGGACGGCAGTTCGATCCTGCCCGATTTCGACAATGAATTTGCTGCCGAAATACGTTTGCCCGAGGCGTTGGAGGAAAAACTGCTTTGCCCATTCCATTACTTCGGAGTCTCCGATCCGGTCAATGTTTCCGAAGAACGTTTCTGGAAAAACGGCAAGTATGATGCGAGCGCTCTTGAGGAGGTCTACAGCGGAGACGATCTCCGCGCGAAACTTCGACTTGATATCATCTGGAAAAGCATCGAACGCTATCAGCCTGATCTGAGTAGCACTCGCGGTGTCGGCTTTTGCGCTGGTGTTCGTCACGCGGAATACATGGCAAAGAACTTCCGCGCCGCTGGACAAACCGCCGAAGTCATTTTGGGAAAAACACCAGCAAGCGTGAGGAGCCAACGAATTCAGGCATTCCGAAAAGGCGAGATAACCTTTTTGTTCACCGTCGATGTTTTTAGCGAAGGCGTGGACATCCCAGAAATCAATCTTGTCCTTTTCTTGCGTCCGACAGAAAGCCTCACCGTCTTCCTTCAACAGCTCGGCCGCGGCCTGCGTCATGCTCCGGAAAAAGAATGCCTTACAGTGCTAGACTTCGTCGGCCAAACTCATGCGAAATATCGCATCGACCGAAAATTCAGCGCTCTTCTGCGGACGAATCGGCGCCGTATCGATCAGGAGATCGAACTGGATTTCCCGAACCTGCCTCCCGGCTGCAACATCTACCTCGAACGTGTGGCCAAAGAGCATGTTCTCGCTAACATCCGGCAAAGCCTCGGAAATTTGCAGGCCTTCATCCCTGAAGCGATTCAAACTTTCGAAGCCGAGACCCAGCAGAAGCTGACCTTTGGAAACTTTATTCAACAAACCAACCTATCACCGCTCGATGTCCTGAAAAATCGCACTTGGTCCGAATGGAAGGATCTTGCACATGGAACAGAAACCGTTCGCGATCCTCACATCAAAGACGCCCGACAGGCGCTCCGCCGCCTAGTGCTTCGGACAGATCCCGAGCTATTAAAAAAGGCTGTTCAAATTTCCTCTAATACCGTCGCAGAGGGCCCTTCTGCATATGGCCTGAGTGAAAACGAGGCGAACGCTCTTCACTATTTATTTTGGTCGCAAAACGGGAAGACATTGGGCATTTCCACACACCGGGAATCTTTTAACCGCTGGCGTCAGAACCGATCCTCCGCCGCTGATTTTGTTGAAATCGCAAACTGGCGCTTGAGCCAGCACCCATTTCCGACGCAGGCGGTTGATGTAGGCATTCCATGCCCCCTTCGTCTCCACGCCGCGTATGGCCTGCGAGAAATCACTGCTGCCTTTGGGAAAGCAAACCTTGAAACTACCGGGCCAACCGGGACCGGGGTGGTCCCTCTAAAGGAGCAGAAAACCTACCTGCACTTCGTGACCTTCCGAAAGGAGGAAAAAGACTTTTCACCAACAACCCGCTACAAAGACTATCCGATCAGTCGGACGCGCCTCCACTGGGAAAGTCAGGCCGGCACTGCGCAGAACAGTGCAACCGGCCAAAACTACATTCACTTCAAAGAGCGCGGTTACACGATTCTCTTCTTTGCTCGATTGGAGAAAAGCATCGAAGGCACCACAGCACCCTTCCTCTTCCTCGGCCCCGCAGCTGATCTTCTTTCTTACGACTCAGATCGTCCGATTCAGATGGTGTGGGACCTGAAGTACCCGATACCCGCTGAGCTTTTCGAGGCGGCAAGAACGATCTAAAAGCAAACAGACGGAGATTGATTTTTCTCAGCCACATCAGTCGCTCTCGTGACAGGAAAGGTTCGGCGCGACGATTACTTCGGTTGACCCAACCCTCTGTCCCACTATCCTTTCTCAAAAGGAGTCGTTCCTTCCGACCGATCGTCCGGAATATTCTCATTTTCGGAAGTTGACGAAGGCAAGGAGGAAGTTGGGTTGTTAAACAACGGACCAAGATCACATTTTGAGTGAATTGGGAACGGGCGTTAGCCATACATGATTACGGCTTCCCACGGACACATCGACTAGCGCGGATGGAGGCGGCTCAACCGATCTGTTCATCGAATCATCCGCTATCTCGACGTCGGCAGCCCCTCCTTCCCGCCAGCGGAGCTAGGTTAAGCCACTGCCTCCACATTCCACCAACATTCTGAATAATCAGACCGGATCTTGGATCGCCTTTTTCGCGGCTCGGGGGGCGAGGGTCTTTTGGTTGCGCGCCTTGAGACCGATCTTTTCGAGCAACTGGCCTTCCTCCTTTAGGACGGCGCGTGCGATGCGGAGGTATTGATCGGTCCAGCGAATCATCGCGTCGAGGGCGGCGTCCTGATGCTCGGTGGCCAGTTGCGCCGCACCGATGGCGTGCTGGTATTCGTTGGCCGCCTGTTGGTAGGCGACGATCTTCTCCCGCTCCGATGCGATTCGATCGGCGGTGTAGCCGTATTCGGTCAACGCGTCGGCGGCCGCTGCATTGTCGAACAGCGTGAACGCCGCCGTGAGAAACTCATCCGTGACGCGGGGCATCGGGCCGTCGAGTCCGAGCGCAACAAGCCGGTCCGGGTCGTTGCGGTAAATCGCCTTCGCAATTTCGGAGGCCTTTTGATACGCGCGGAAAGCCATTTTCTCGGTTGCCCGCAGATGTTTCCGCGCGCCGGACTGGGCCCCGGCGGCGATAGTCCTAGCGTTCACCGCCGCATTCGCCGAATCATAAAGGGCCAAGCCCGCCTCCATATGTTCGAGCGAGTAACCGTATTGACCGACCACATTAAGGATGGCCGGGAGCTTCATCGTGTTGTCGATGGCGACATGCGCGCGCCTCAGGCTCGCGCCGATACTTCTTCTTCGTTGGCTCATGGGATCTACGTTGTTTGGGGTTTTGGGTTGAGCGGCCAATCAGCCGCAGAAAGCTGCTCTCCATCTCTTCGAACGATCGGACCGGTTGGGTTGCACGCGAGGGAGCGAAGGAAACACGGGTTGGAGAGACTTCCTCGTTCCCGCGGAGATCTCGCACGGATTCTTGAGATGCGCGAAGCTCTGTCGCGAAACCTTCGCACACCGCTGGAAAACCTCCGCACGCGGCTGCGGACGCTTCGCGCACCTCTTTGGAAACTTCGCGCAAGGCTGTGTGAGTTTCGCACACTCCTGCACAAGCTTCCCGCAAATCCGCGCGAAGCTTGATCACCAGCGCGCGAACCTTCAACTGCCACGTGCGAAACCTTCACAGCCATGAGCGAACCTTTATCATCCGTGTGTGAAACTACAGCAGGCACGCGTGAATGTTCCACGTCCTCGGGCGAACCTCGAGAAGCTACATGCCAACGATCCACATTCATATGCGAACCTTGTTCAACCATGCGTGAAAAGAACCCAAACTCCCGCCCGCCTTGAACACCCAGCGGCAAAGGTGCTGACGGATTGAGAGTCGAAGAAAGACCAGAGCGCGAAGCATTCCGGGAGGAGTAACGGGGTATCGGATCCATCGCAAACCCCGATTCAGCCGTTGCTGAGAAAGGTGTCAATGAGAAATCGATTCACTTTCTCGTTTTACAATCGTTCGCTAGCCTAGAAAGAAAGAGCTAACCGGACGCTTACGTAAAATGAGCGGTGCTTTACTATACAAATTCGTATCAAAACTTGCGTTACCTTCTCACCCGGAACCCCAAACCCAAGCAAAATTGAACGGCCGCAAAGAACTTGGCCATCACTTCGGACGGATTCTGCTCGCGCGATTACCGATCAGCCCGTTGCTTCATTGGAAGCGGGACAAGATTATCCTCCCTGTTGCACGTCGGCTCCTTCGAAATCGACCACAAATGCCTCCTCGACCGCAGCCTAGTTCGAAAGTATGGCGACCGCCCGTCCTCTTGAGATTCTTTTAACGGACCCCGAGCAGATCGCCATCGGCCTGAACCTTACCAGCCCGCACCTGCTGATTGCCGCCACCCCTCTCGCCGAATTTCGCGATGAACGCCTAAGAATTCCGGCACGCTGTCGAATCCCTTCCCTACGGCAAGTGACTGCCCCTCAGAATTTACCTACTGGTTCTGCCGCATGAAGAAATGCCGACAGCGCTGCGACAACTACTCTGGCCGGGCGAATCCGCTGATCCTGTACCGAAATAAGACGTTCCTTCCGGCCGATCATCCGAAAATCATGCTTTCCGAAGCTGACGACGGGACGAGGAGGAAGCCGGATTGTTAGACCACTGAGCCAGGATCGGATTTCGAGTGAATTGAGAACAGACGCTGCCCATCCACGATTGCGGCTTCGCGTACATCGACTGGTGCAGGTGGAGGCGACTCAACCGGAGTCGGGTCCATCAGGATGTAGTCAGAACTTGTTGCGCAGGGCGTCGGTGATCACGTCCGTTTTGCTCACCTGTCCAACCCGTGATACCGCCTGTGGCTTCGGAAAAACTCCATCTTTGGCCGAAGGTTGGCACCTTCGGCGAATTGAGGTGAGCGGCCAGCGTAGGGCGCGAGTTGGAAAGCAGCCGGACCCGTCTCATGAAAGCGCTCGTGCGCCACGACGATTCGCCAGTGATCATCGACGGACCACAACCCTTCATCAAAGGCCCAGTGCGCGTTCTTGCAGAGCGCAAGACCGTTTTCCAAGTCATCGTTCTGGCCTTTCGCCCAGGGCTCGATGTGCGCGGCATCCACGATCGCCGCGCCGTCAACGGTGAGACAGCGGTAGCCGGTAAGGGCACACGTAAATTGGTATTTGGTGACAACCTGAACTGCGAAACGCGCGCAACGTCCCTTTCGCTTCGCCGCTTCTGTCGCTTCTTCCAAAACCTGGGTCGCAGCGCCTTCCTTAATTCCCGCCCCAGCAATCCCGATCATCTCAAAGAGAGCGACTTGCTCAGCCGGTGGAAAGTATTTCTGGATCAATACCATCCTGGCCTTCAACCGAAAATCCGGACTGGCAAGAAGCTCGTAGAATTCCGGGTGCATTTCGCAGAAAGCGGCCGATTCGGGCGAACTGGCGGGTCGC
>Ga0079225_10001475_pt1 | contig 13181 bp, 8 predicted proteins | sample Poulit2012_FD_76344 | JGI IMG/M metagenome (GOLD analysis project Ga0079225, IMG submission 76344) | Agricultural soil microbial communities from Georgia to study Nitrogen management - Poultry litter 2012 | ecosystem: Environmental > Terrestrial > Soil > Agricultural land | place: USA: Georgia...
GACATTTGGATTTATGGGTTTAGCGATTCCGAACTTCTTTTTTGGATTAGTTGCGATTTATATTTTTGCGGTAAAACTCGGTTGGTTTCCAGCTCAAGGTTCAATTGATGCACCAGGTATGGAAGGATTTGCTGCCTTTAAAAGTCGCCTAAAACATTTAGTTTTACCAGGTATTACCCTTGGACTTGCGGGAACTGCGACATATATGCGCTATATGCGTTCGGAAGTTTTAGATGTTTTAGGCAGTGATTATATACAGACGGCTCGGGCCAAAGGAATGTCTGAACCAACCGTATTATATAAACATACGTTAAGAAATGCTTTAATTCCAATTATTACATTAATGGGTTTTGAGTTTGGGACACTCTTGGGCGGTGCGATTATAACCGAGCAAGTGTTTAACTTTCCGGGTTTAGGAACATTATTTATTAGTTCTGTTGTGAATCGTGATTATCCTGTTGTTATGGCGATTGCTTTATTTTTGGGGCTAGCGATACTCATTGGAAATCTTCTTGCCGATATATTTTACAGCATCGTCGATCCAAGAATTCGTTACGATTAATAGGTGGTGAAAACAATGCAATTAGATGAAAGTAATGATCAATTAACCACACAAAATAACTTTGATGTTGACCCTTCAGATGAAGATGATCGACATCGCACACCTTTTCAACTGTCACGACAACGTTTTTTAAAAAATAAATTAGCTGTGCTCGGGGTATTTATTTTAATATTTGTAATTTTGGTAGCGATTTTTGCCCCATTTTTTACTGACCATGACCCGACTAAAACAGATATGTTGAAAGTTGAACAAGCCCCAAGTAAAGAACATATTCTTGGGACTGATTCCTCAGGTAGAGATAACTTCTCACGACTTGTCTATGGTTCAAGAGTTTCATTAACGATTGGTTTAGCAGCTATGTTGTTCACAGTCGTTATTGGGGTTGTTTTAGGTTCAATTAGTGGTTACTATGGTGGAATTATTGATAATCTTGTTATGCGGGCTGCCGATCTTGTGCTTGCATTGCCATTTTTAGTGTTAGCATTAACAATTATTTCAATTGTTGAAAAAGTGACGATTAATATATTCGTTGTTATTATTGCGCTGACAACTTGGCCAACATTAACGCGAATTATTCGGGGAACATTTTTAACATTGCGTGAACAAGAATTTATTCAAGGTGCACAAGCCATTGGAGCAAGTGATTTTCGAATCATTCGCAAACATTTTATTCCGAATGCGGTTGGTCCGATTATCGTTTATGCGACATTGTTAATGGCAACGATGATCATTGCTGAATCAGGCTTAAGTTTTATCGGTATGGGTATTCCACAGCCAACTCCTACATGGGGAAATATGCTTTCAGAAGCACAAAATATACGTATACTAAGAAATCACCCAGAAGCATGGATACCACCCGGATTAAGCATTTTAGTAACTGTTCTTGCCATTAACTTTATTGGTGATGGATTGCGAGATGCGTTCGATCCTAAAAGATAAATGCTATCAAACAATTAATCATTTATGTAGAAACTCCTCAGACGGGGAGTTTTTTTATGTGAATAATATTTGTTTGTAAGTTGGATTTAGTCTATTTTTGATTTTTCAACTTTACATTATCAAACAAAATAAATATAGAATATTTAACGTAGATTTAACCTTCATTGTTTATAATTTTTATTAAGCTAAATGTTTATGCTAGTTTTGCAATTGATTGTTATTTGTAAACGTTTACTAAACGTGCGTTACATAGCATATGATTTAAAGAATCAATCATATGCACAAAAATATTATATTGAATTGCAGGTGATTATTAATAAATATATTGTGAAAAATTGCTTAACTAGATAAACAGTCAGCGCTTCATGATGGTAGTGACTAAAAATAAACTCGCCTATCTTTAAAAAAAGAGATAAAAAACAATTTAATAAGGAGTACGTATCAAAGGAGGTTTTATCAAAATGGATTTATCCGTTATGCAAATTGTCAGAAGGACATTTCCGTTTATATTAACGAGAATTTTAATTTACGTCGGATTTGCAGTTGCCGCATTTCTATTTCTCGGTCTGATGATCGGACTTGGATTTTTGTTTATTAAAATGTTTGGGGAAACAGGTGGACCGTTTTTCATAATTATTATTATCGCATTTCTTGTCGTATGGGGTGGCTTGCGGTTTTTGGAACGTTATGTCTTGTATATGGTTAAACTTGGTCATGTATCTGTTGTTACAGAATTGCTTAGAAACGGCAATATTCCAGAAGGAAAAGGAATGGTTGCCTATGGTAAAGATAAAGTGACTGAAAATTTTGGAGCATCTAACGTAGCATTTGTTATGGATGCTATGGTCCATGCGGCTGTTAGACAAATTCAGCGATGGATTATGCGTGTCGGTAATGTCTTTCGTTTTATCCCAGGGGCTAAAAATATTATTGGGATCATCAATGCTATTATGTCGATTAGTTTAAATTATATTGATGAAGCAATTATGAGTTATGTCTTTTTAAGAAAAAGTGAGCAAAGACAAGAAACTGTTTGGAAGTCGGCATTAGATGGTGTGACACTCTATGCACAAAGTTGGAAGAGTGTACTAAAATCAGCTACGATATCAGTTGTTTTCATTTATGCCTTTAACATCGTGTTATTTCTTATTTTTTATTTTCCGCTTTTAGTCGTATTTAGACTGTTTTCAAAAAATACACCAGGATTAGGAACATTGTTAGGATTATTAGCGCTTGTCGGTGCATACATTTTAACAACGGTAGCTAAACGTGCATTAATTGACCCAATTGTGACGATTATTATGATTCGCTCTTACCAAATAAGCATTCGTTCGTTAGAGCCAAAAATTGATTTACAACAGCGCTTATTAGGTATCTCATCCCGCTTTAAGCGACTGTTTAATAAGGCTCGTGAGGAAGAAGCTGCCGCAAATCAACAACCACCCGCGGCACATCCCGATGATCCACTCATGCAATAAAAAAATAAAAATGGCAAATGGTTTTAATCCATTTGCCATTTTTGTTAACATATTGATCATTACAAATATATTTAATTCGCCAAACGTTTTTCATGTTCAAGCAAAGTAATCGGTAGAGTCATATTAAAAGTAGCACCTTGAAGTTCAACACTTTCTGCCCAAACCTTGCCCCCATGAGTTTGCACAATTTGCTTAACGATTGCTAATCCTAAACCGGTTCCTCTAACACCTTCATCAGAATGTTTGAAAAATCGCTCAAAAACATATGGCAAATTTTCCTTATCAATTCCTTTACCGTTGTCAATAACTTTTATAAGTAATTGGTCAGTGGCAGATAGTTCAGTTTTAATTTCGATCGTGCCATGTTCAGGTTCTGTATGTTTGATAGCGTTAGATATTAAATTAAGAAACACTTGATCCATTCGTTCGATATCAATTTTCGTCATGTAATTCGCTAAAGAATCTGGTAATCGGTGTTTTCTAAATGCGCGATTTTCTTGCTGAACGATTAATTGACAACGATTAAATACATCGTCTAACCAATGATCTAAATTTATTTCTTTGTAATCAAAGTTGACTTCTTTGGATTCAACGATTGAGAGATCATATAAATCTTCAATTAACCGATCTAACATATTTATTTTATCTTTAACTAATGTTTCATAATGTTTATCATCAATCGTAATGATCCCTTTTTGGACGGATTGAATATAATTATTAATTAATGCAATCGGATTGCCTAATTCATGGGCGATATTAGCTAATAATTGACGGCGTGATGCTTCCATTTCTTTTAAGTTTTCATTCGCAAGTTTTAAGTCTTCCGTACGCTCAAATACTTTTTCTTCTAAATGAAGATTAATTTGCTTTAACTCTTCATTTAATGTTTTAACTTCTAACAATGTTTTGACACGTGACAAAAGTTCTTGTTTATCCGTTGGTTTTACTAAATAATCATTGGCTCCGGCTTGAAAGGCGAGTGTTTTATCATGTAGCTGATCTTTGGCCGTTAACATTAAAATGGGTAGCTCCATGAGAGTGTATGATTCACGGAGTTTTTGACAAATATCATAGCCGGAAATGTCTGGCATCATAATATCTAAAATAACTAAGTCGTAAGTATCTTTTTGAATGAGTTCAAAAACATCTTTTCCATGCATTGCAGTGTATACTTGGTAACCTTCTAATCCTAAATGGTTCACTAACACTTGAATGTTAACAATTTCATCATCAGCAACAAGTATTTTATAGTCTTGTTGTTGATGAGCTGTTCGAATATCGATTACATCACTAGAAGTGTCAGCTAAAGGCTCTACAGTCACTGCGCTCGTTTGCTCGACGATATCTGCTTGATGGAGTGGTAATGTGACATAAAATGTCGATCCTTTGCCAATTTTTGATTTGACTGAGAGTGTTCCTTGATGTAATTCAACTAAATTTTTCGTAACACTTAGACCAATTCCTACACCTGTTGCTTGACGTGAGATTGATTCGGACCCTTGTTGGAATGGTTTAAAAATATCATTTAAATACTTTTCAGGGATGCCAGAGCCGGTATCTGTGATTTGAAGGGTTAAATGATCAGTTTCTTTTGTTGCAGAAATAGTAATTGTTCCTTCATCCGTATATTTAATTGCATTGTCGATTAAGTTGTATAAAATTTGCTGTAATCTATTTTTATCAGCTGATACGGGCGGGAGCAATTCATCAACTTGATTTATAATTTTGATCGGTTTACTTTTGGTTAATGGCTCAGCGATTGTTAAAACAATACTTAATACCCCATTGACATGCACAGGAGCTAATTGTAATTGTAAGGAATCGTATTTTAATTTGGAAAAATCTAATATTTCATTCACTAACTGGGTGAGACGACGTCCGCTTTTAATCATCATTGATAATTGATGATTCATTTGTTCAGACACTGTCCCAGCCACACCATCACGTAAAGATTCTGCAATACCAATCATGCCATAAAGAGGTGTTCGCAGTTCGTGTGAGGTAACCGCTAAAAACTCGTCTTTTAATTGATCGGCTTTTTTCAAGTTTTTAATCGCTAAGTCTTGGCTATCCTTTGCTTTTCGTTCAGCAAATTCTTTTTCTTCACGCATAATATTAATTTTATCAGCTAAAGCGAGTGAGAGCAGAACAACTTCAACCGTTAAAGCAGCTTGCCCGGCGTATTCAGTAAACGTTGTATAAGGCAGTATAACGGCTCTTTCGAGAATCGTAATTGATACACCGGTTAAAAAAATAAGCCAACCAAGAATGTAAAACCGTGCCTCTCTCACGCCACGAATTAAACAAATAAAAGCTACTGTTAAAACGGAAATAAATGTTATAATTGAAAACGTAACCATAAGAAAAAGTGCTAAATAACGTGAATGTGGCAATGATATAATCACAGTTAAATTTAAAAAGACTAAAAAGTAGAATAGGCCATTAACGAAACGTGACTGTTTTGTCAAATCTAGAAAACTACGTGTAAAAATAAGAACAGCTATACATGCTAAGGGCACCCAGACAGGACCCGAAATAAGATTCCATTTAGGGACATTCGGCCATAAAAATTGGTAACCTAAACCATTAATTGACATTTTCCCGAGTAATGTAAACGTAATGGCTATGACATAATATAAATAGCTTCGCATTTTCAAGCTAAAATATAAAAACAAATTGTAAATAATCATCACTAATGATATGCCATAAAACAAACCTAAAAGCAATATTTCTTTTTGTGTTTTTTCAATAAAAGCATCTTTTTGCCAAATGTTAATCGGTGGATGTAAATCACCACTACCGACGGCAAGTGCATAATATGTTTTTGTTTCCCCAGGTGCAAGGTCTAAATTAAATATAAAGTGACGATGATCAATTTCTCGATCAGCAAATGGTAAGTCTGAACCTGTTGCAATCATAAGTTCAATTTCCCCATTATTTTCTTCATAAAGTTCAAGCGTATTAATGAGGGGGAAAGCGAATTCTAACAGCCAATCATTTTGCTCGGTCGAATTTGTTACTTCAAATTTAAGCCAATTATTCGTGTGGAAAAAGCCAATTGATTGTTCAATATCTTCAAAAGATAAAAATTCATCTTTTCTCATTCCTGAAAAAACATCATCAATAGATAGAGCCATTTCATAATCTTTAATGACTTTCATCGTTGGGTACATATCGTATTTTGCAACAGAATCTGTTAATACTAAAGGCTCGATCTTGTTTGCGACGACTTGATCATGTTGGATAAAAAAGAAGGCAAATGCAATTGTCAGTATATACCATAGATTTTTATACATGAAGATTGAGCCCCCATTACCCTGAAAACATGTAACCGAATCCACGGACCGTTTTTATAAATTTAGGATTCTTTTGATCTTTTTCTAATTTACGTCTTAAATGGCTAATATGAACTTTGACAGTCTCGATGTTGCCTTGAGCATCTAAACTCCAAACGTTATCATAAAGTTGTTCTTGACTCCACACTTGATTCGGATGTTTCGCTAAATGGATGAGCAATTCCATTTCTTTTGCTGAAAGTTCGATTTGTTGACCGTCTAAATAACACTCATAAGTATCTAAATGAATTTCTAGATCATTAAACGATAAAATATTAATTTCTTTCTGAGCGTACATATAATAACGCCTTATATTTGCTTTTATACGTGCATGCAACTCTTCAAAGTCGAATGGTTTTGTCACATAATCATCACCACCGAGTTCAAAACAACGAATTTTGTCCATTTTTTCGCGACTCACTGTCAAGAAAATAATTGGTATCGTTAATTGTTGGCGAATTTTTTGACAAACTGTGAAGCCGTCCATTCCAGGCATTTCGATATCAAGTAAAATTAAATGGGGATTGATTGAACGCAAATATTTTAAAGCGTCTTCTCCACTCTCAACAGAAACGACATCATAGCCTAGCTTCCACAAATATTTATGTGTCATATCTCGAATACCAGCTTCATCTTCAACAATTAGAATCGTATGTTTATTGGACATGGAAAGCCCCCTTTCATCATTTATTTATATGTGTCGTGTTCATTGATTTAGAATAGTTATTAAACAAATATCCAACATGTTATCGCTAACATTAAATAATACTATATGAAGGTTAAGAATTGGTTAAGTTTATATCGATTAGTCGATAAAATTGCATATTTCTAGTTAATTTGACAATATGTAATTGTATTGACGGTCGTTAAAGACGTTATTATGATGTTTTTCAATAGTAATTAATGTCTTTTCGCTTGAGTTATTATCCAGTTTATTTAAATGGATATACGGCTTAATCATTGAAGCGAATGATAATCATTAACTGATCACCTTATAAGTCTATAAGGTGTGTATGATGTTAATATCTAGGCGGGATTAAAATTTCTATCATTGAAGCAATTAATAAAAACTGTTAATGTTTGAAAATTAAATCTATACTTAATTATACAGCAACTTTGCCCATCTGTGTACATTAAACAAACAATTTTCTACATATTATAAAGTATTCGACAATTTGAATGACTATTTTATTTAGAACAGGGGTGAACCAATGTGAAAAAGGAAACGAAAAATATCGTTATTTTCCCTAAATGGAAAGAAGCATTAGAAAGAGTGAGCTTTCAGTTGCTTAAAGAAAAAGAATATGAAACAGCACTGGCAATGTTTAATGAACTCATTAAACACGGTGAATCAACACATGAAATTATTTTTGGCAAACTCCTTTGCTTAGCTGAACTGGAAAAATTAGAAAAAGCCATTAAGATTTTAGAACAATTAATTTTTCAAGAAAATGATCAACGCCATGAATATATACATATGTATTTAACAATGCTTTATCAAACGAATGAGTATGAACAATTGATCAATACTGTTCGACAAATGGAACAAATCAATCATTTCCCTAAACAATATCGTGAACATATTGAACAACTTTATTTAATGAGTCAAACTAAAAAAGCAGAAAACGAACAAAAAATTAAAAGTAAATATAATAAACGATTATTAGAAATTATTGAAACTAATAAATATGAAGAGCAACGGCATTTAATCCGTACGTTAAAAAAAGTACGTGCAACACCTTCAGAAGATATGTTTGAACTATTACGCAATGAACGAATTCATCCTGTTATTAAAACTGATCTATTATTTTGGTTTAAAACAGTCGGCATCACACAATCATTAAATCTTGAGAAATTAGGTTTATATTTGTCTGTTGAACCGATCAAGTTAACGCCGATCACTGACCAAACGATTTATGATGACGTGCATTCGCATTTACACTACTTAGAAAATGAAGATCCGACATTATTAACATTAATTGAGAAAACATTTAAACGGTTTTTATATGTATGGTATCCCTTTCCTTTGAAACAAGCACAGACAAAGTATTTTGCCACTGCTTTAAAAGCAATCGTTGACCCAAAGAGAACGGATGAAACATATACTAATTTTAATCCACTCGTCAATAAATTTATGAAACGAATTTCTATTTGTGAAGCCTTATATTTAAGTGTTATCGAAGAGTAGGTTAGGAATGCCAATAAATACTTGAAAGGCCATTAAGATATGTTATACTGTAATGGTTATGAATGATTACATACGTCTGTATGGTAAAAATAATGTGGAAAATATATATTTCGTAGCGGAGGGAAACTAATGTCAGCTAAATGGGAAAAAACTGAAGGAAATGAAGGAATTTTAACAATTACTGTTGAGGCCGCACAGTTTGATGTGGCGTTAAATCAAGCATTTAAAAAAGTCGTCAAAGATGTTCAATTACCAGGATTTCGTAAAGGTCGCATCCCACGAAACATTTTTGAAAAGCGTTTTGGTGTTGAAACACTTTATCAAGATGCTGTAGATATTGTTTTGCCAGATGCATACACAAATGCTGTAGAAGAAACGGGTATTGAACCTGTTGACCAACCAGAAATTGACATTGAAGAAATCGAAAAAGGTAAAGATTTAATTTTCACAGCGAAAGTAACTGTGAAGCCAGAAGTTCAGCTTGGGGAATATAAAGGCTTAGAAGTTGAAGCACAAGAAACAGAAGTGACAGACGAAGATGTTGAACAAGCGATTGAAGAATTGCAAGAACAACATGCAGAGCTTGTCATTAAAGAAGAAGGTGCCATTGAAGAAGGTCATACAGTTGTGATTGATTTTGCTGGATATGTCGATGGTGAGCCATTTGAAGGTGGGCAAGCAGAAAACCATTCATTAGAAATTGGCTCTGGACAATTTATTCCTGGATTTGAAGAACAATTGATCGGTAAGGAATCGGGTGAAGAGACGGAAGTAAATGTAACATTTCCGGAAGAATACCATGCTGAGGAACTTGCCGGTCAAGAGGCAACTTTTGAAGTGAAAATTCATGAAATTAAGGAAAAAGAAGTACCTGAACTTGATGATGAGTTTGCTAAAGATGTTGATGAAGATGTCGAATCTTTAGAAGAGCTAAAAGAAAAGAAAAAAGAAGAAATTCAAAAAGCTAAAGAACAACAAGCTGACCAGGCCATTCGTGAATCATTGATTAACCAAGCAAGCGAAAATGCGACGATCGACATTCCACCAGTAATGGTTGATAATGAATTAGATCATATGCTCCAGGAATTAGAGCAACAATTACAAGCACAAGGTATGACATTAGATATGTACACACAAATGTCTGGCCAAGATGAAGAAGCCCTTAAAGAACAAATGCGTGAAGATGCAGAAAAACGAGTGACATCCAATTTAACATTAGAAGCGATTTATCAAGCAGAAGATTTAGAAGTAACGGATGATGATGTTGCGAAAGAATACGAAAAAATGGCAGAAATGTATGGTGTTGATGTCGAACAAATCAAGCAAGCTTTTGGAGCCAATGAAGAAATGTTAAAATCAGAATTAACGATCCAAAAAGCCATTGATTTCTTAGTTGAACATCATGAGGAAATTAGTGAATAAATTTATTAATTAACAAAAATGTATTGAGCGAACAAGGTGCAACATAGTTGTGCCTTGTTACTTTTTATAAAACTTTCAATAATATATGGATCTGTTTCATATAATACGATTAATGTCAGATGTTCATTTAAATGATTAAAACATACTAGCTTAAGACACATTAAGTGTGAATTGTTTTATTTTCTAAAAGCATTCTGATATGATGACTATGAACGATTAGGAAGTACTGCGACAAGTAGAGTTAATTTGTTAGGGGTGACATATCATGTTTAATTTCAATGAAGAAAAAGGGCAATTAAAATGCTCATTTTGCGGAAAAAGTCAAGAGCAAGTGCGTAAGCTTGTGGCTGGTCCAGGAGTATATATATGTGATGAGTGTATTGAGTTATGTAATGAGATTGTCGAGGAAGAATTAGGAACATCCGAAAGTACAGAGCTTCAAGAAATACCGAAGCCAAAAGAAATTTGTGTAACACTTGATGAATATGTCATTGGTCAGGAACAAGCTAAAAAGAATTTATCTGTCGCCGTATATAACCATTATAAACGGATTAATTCACCCAAAAATAGTGATGATGTTGAATTATCAAAAAGTAACATTGCTATTTTGGGACCGACAGGAAGCGGAAAAACACTTCTTGCACAAACATTGGCCCGTATTTTGAATGTGCCATTTGCCATGGCTGATGCAACATCCTTAACAGAAGCAGGTTACGTCGGAGAAGATGTCGAAAATATTTTATTAAAGCTTATCCAGTCAGCTGATTATGATATTGAAAAAGCTGAAAAAGGGATCATATATATCGACGAAATTGATAAAGTTGCGAGAAAGTCTGACAATCCATCAATTACACGTGATGTATCTGGTGAAGGTGTTCAGCAAGCACTTTTAAAAATACTTGAAGGAACAGTTGCCAGTGTACCGCCTCAAGGTGGACGAAAACATCCACATCAGGAATTTATTCAAATTGACACGACAAATATTTTATTCATTGTCGGTGGCGCTTTTGATGGGATAGAAGATGTGATCAAACGCCGTCTGGGACAAAAAGTGATCGGCTTTGGGGCTGAGCAAGATAATAAAGATTTAGACCGAGGTCAATTACTTTCAATGGTTTTACCGGAAGACTTATTAAATTACGGATTAATTCCTGAATTTATCGGTCGCCTACCAGTCATTGGCAGTTTAGAACCATTGGATGAGGCTGCCTTAATAGAAATATTAACAAAGCCTAAAAATGCACTCGTTAAACAATATGAGCGGCTCTTTCAAATGGATGATGTCGAGCTTGAGTTTGAAGAACAAGCCCTTGCAGAAATTGCTAAAAAGGCGATTGAGCGTAAAACAGGTGCCCGAGGGTTACGTTCAATTATTGAAAGTATTATGCTTGATGTCATGTTCGAATTGCCTTCTCGAGAAGACATTACAAAATGTGTGATTACAAAAGACACTGTGATTAAAGAAGGTAATCATCCCAAATTACATTACAGTGATGGAACGGTCGAAGAGGGCAATAAAAAATTACCAAAAGAAAGTGCATAATTCAATCGTTTCAGATAAACATACAAAAAGATGAGAGACTGACTTAGCAAGGTTTTTCCTAACTATTTGAGTAAATAGCGGGATTACATTTAAAATGCTTTTATGTCAGTCTCTTTCTTATCTAACTTAATTTTATGAAAGCTTTTTTAAAATACATATTAAAGATTTATATCTTGTAGTGGAGGTATATTATGACAAAAAATTTAATTCAAGTACCCCTCCTGCCTTTACGTGGCATACTTGTTTATCCAGCAATGGTTTTACATTTAGATGTTGGACGAAAAAAATCAGTTGCTGCTCTTGAGGAAGCGATGATGGCTGATCAAAAAATATTTCTCGTTTCTCAAAAAAAAGCGGGAATTAATGAACCGACAAGTGATGATATTTTTCAAGTCGGTACATTAGCTAAAATTAATCAAATGCTTAAATTACCAAATGGGACGATTCGTGTGCTTGTTGAAGGACTAGATCGTGGTGAAATTATAAAATATCATGAAACAACAGATAATTTTCTCGTATCTGTTCAAAAACTTTACGATATTCACGGGGATGAAACCGAAGAAGAAGCTCTTATGCGCTTATTGCTCCGCCATTTTTCACAATATATAAAAGTTTCCCGTAAAGTAACTGAAGAGACGTTAGCAACAGTATCTGATATTGATGAATCAAGCCGTTTTAGTGATTTAATTGCTTCACATTTATCGTTAAAAATTAAAGATAAACAAGATATATTAGAGACATTAAACGTATCTGCACGTTTAAATAAATTAATCGATATCATATCCAATGAGAAAAAAGTTTTAACCATTGAAAAAAAGATTGGACAACGTGTAAAAACGTCGATGGAAAAAACACAAAAAGAATATTATTTACGTGAACAATTAAAAGCGATTCAACAAGAACTTGGCGATCATGATGGGAAGACGGGGGAAGTAAGCGAATTAACAAAAGATATTGAAACATCAGATATGCCAGAACGGATAAGAAAAGTCGCCTTGAAAGAACTTGATCGGTTTGAAAAGGTGCCACAAACATCTGCTGAAAGTTCAGTCATTCGTAATTATTTGGACTGGCTCATTTCTCTTCCGTGGGCTGAAAAAACAGAAGATAAAATCGATATGGATGCAGTCAAAAAAGTTCTCGATGAAGATCATCACGGACTAACCGATGTTAAAGAACGCATATTAGAATATTTAGCCGTGCAAAAATTAACTGAATCTGTTAAAGGGCCTATTTTATGTTTAGTCGGTCCACCAGGTGTTGGCAAAACATCACTTGCCCAGTCGATTGCTCGGGCCATTGAACGAAATTATGTCCGTATTTCTTTAGGTGGAGTTCGTGATGAAGCGGAAATTAGGGGACACCGGCGTACATATATCGGGGCGATGCCTGGGCGTATTATTCAAGGGATGAAACGGGCAAATACGGTGAATCCTGTCTTTTTACTCGATGAAATTGATAAAATGGCGAGCGACTTTCGGGGAGATCCAGCCTCAGCGATGTTAGAAGTGCTTGACCCGGAACAAAATGATACTTTTAGTGACCATTTTATTGAAGAACCATATGATTTATCACAAGTGATGTTCATTGCAACCGCAAATTATATGAACAGTATCCCTGGGCCACTTTTAGATCGAATGGAAGTTATTACGATTGCTGGTTATACGGAAGTTGAAAAAATTGAAATCGCTAAAGATCATCTTTTACCAAAACA
>Ga0079225_10001477_pt1 | contig 13178 bp, 14 predicted proteins | sample Poulit2012_FD_76344 | JGI IMG/M metagenome (GOLD analysis project Ga0079225, IMG submission 76344) | Agricultural soil microbial communities from Georgia to study Nitrogen management - Poultry litter 2012 | ecosystem: Environmental > Terrestrial > Soil > Agricultural land | place: USA: Georgia...
CGGGTGGCCGCACGGGTGGTCGCCGACCGGTTCGCGGCACTGAGCGCCGGCGTCGCCTTCTTCGCCGTGCTGTCGATCGCGCCGGTGCTGCTCGCCGCGCTGTCGGTGTACGGCGCCGTCAACTCCCCGGAGCAGGCGCGCGACCACCTCGCCGGGGTGGTCGGTGTGCTGCCCCCCGCCCTCGGCGAGGTGCTGCGTGACCAGCTGGTCACCGTCACCGAGGCCTCGACGCAGCTGCTCACCTCGCGCGGGCTGCTCGCGCTCGCCGTCGCCCTGGGCACCGCGACGACCGCCGCGGCGTTCCTCATCGACGCCCTCACCCTCGCCTACCGGGAGGCGGAGACCCGCCCGCTGCTGCACCGGACGGGCTGGCGCTGGCCTTCGTCCTCGGCGGGGCGGTGGTCGTCGGCACGGTGATCGCCGGGACCGCACAGGTCTCCCGAGCCCTGGCGGGTGCCCCGGGCTGGCTGCGGACGCTCGCCCTGGCCGCGGCGTGGGTGGTGCTCGCCGCGCTCATGGCGCTGGCGCTCGCGGTGCTCTACCGGTTCGCCCCGGACCGGCACGGCCGCGCCAAGTGGCGGTGGGTGAGCGGCGGCGCCGCCGTGACCACGCTGCTGTGGCTCGCCGTCTCCGCCGGGCTGTTCGCCTACGTCCAGCGGCTGGGCACCTACGAGCGCATGTACGGCTCGCTCGCCGGGGTGGCGATCAGCATGCTGTGGCTCTGGCTCACCGTGCTCCTGGTGGTCCTCGGTGCCGCCGTCAACGCCGAGGCGGAGCGGCAGACCACGCGCGACTCGACCGTGGGCGCGGAGCGGCCGCCGGGTGAGCGCGGCGCCGTCGTCGCCGACGACGTGCCGCCGCACCCGGCCGGCCCACCTCCGGGGTGAGGACACGGTGCGGTCCAGGTCGACGGCGGTGACCCGGTCACCGGGCGGGGCCGTCGGGCGCCGCCCGTTCAAGCGGCCCGGGCGAACCAGTCCAGGGCGAGCTCGGCGACGGCTGACGGAGCGTCGTCGGTGATGAAGTGCGACGCGTCGGGGACGTGGGCGAGCTCGGTCCGGTCCGCGTACCGCTCCGGCCGGCGGCAGACGACCGCCATGACCTCCTCGTTCCAGTAGCGGTCACGGCGGCCGAAGACGAAGAGGGTGGGCACCGTGAGCCGCCGGCGGCGGTAGACGCCGCGCGCCATCCGCAGCCCCTCGGCAAGGACCACGCGCCGGGTGAGCGGGCGGACCGCGGCGTCGACCTGCGGCCGGGTCATCGGCGCGAGGTGGGCGGCGAGGACCTCCTCCGCCATCGGGTGGGCGACGTACTCCGGGGAGAAGGTGCCGCGCAGCGACGCTCCGGGGCGGTGCCAGACGAACGGGGGCAGGTGGCGGAAGCCGGGGAGGACCTTCGGGCTGAACGTCATGAACGCCGGCGGCACCGAGAGCTGCACCGCTGCCCGCACCCGCTCGGGGTGGTCGTAGGACAGCTGCATCGCGGTCACGGCGCCCATGTCGTGGGAGACGAGGTGGACCCGCCCGAGACCGAGGGCGTCGAGGAGCGCGAGCAGGTCGTGCAGGCGGGTCTCGCGCCCGATCCGAGGGTCGTCCGCGACGGTCCAGCCCGCCCCGCGCAGGTCGGGGCACAGCACGCGGTAGCCGGCCGCGGCGAGGACGGGGGCCACGGCGCGCCACTGCCACCAGTGCTGGGGGAACCCGTGGAGCAGCACCACGGGCTCGCCCTCCCCGATGACGGCGAGGTGCGTGCGCAGGCCCGGCGTCGCGACGACGCGGTGCTCGAAGCCGGGGGCGTCGGGCAGGGGCGGGGAGGCGTCGACGGTGCCCCTCGCCGCGGACTCGGACGTGGCCATGGCGGCCTCCTCCACTGGATGTCCTACTATCTTCATAGTAGACCTCGAGGAGGGTGATGTCGATGCCCCCACCCACGAAGGTCCGGGCGCTCGACGCAGCAGTGGAGCTGCTCGGCGAGAAGGGCGTGCGTGCGCTGACCCACGCCCGCGTCGACGCGCGGGCCGGCCTGCCTCCGGGCTCCACGTCGAACTGGTTCCGCACCCGGCGGGCGCTGCTCGCCGGCGTGGTCGACTGGCTCGCCGAGCGCGAGCGCGCCGACTTCCATCCCGACGCCCTGCCCCGGATGACGGGCCTCGAGGCGTTCGTCGCGGGACTGTCGGCCATGCTCGAGCTGCAGACCGGGCCCTTCGCCGCCCGCACCCGGGCGCGCTACGCCCTCTTCCTCGAGCTTGCCGGCGACCCCGAGCTCGGCGCTCCGCTGCGCCGCCAGCGCCGGGAGTTCGAGCGGTGGACCGAGCACCTGGTCACGGACGCCGGGATCCCCGACCCCCCGTCGGCCACCCGGGCCGTCATGGCGCTCGCCGACGGCCTGCTCCTCCACCGGCTCACGGTCGATCCCACCCTGGACGTGCGCCCGACCCTCGAGCGCGCGGTCCGCGCCCTCGCCGCGTCCTGACGGCGGGCCGGCCCACAGCCGACACCCGGCCGGCCGGTACAGCTGGGCTGAGGTCGTGCTGGCGCCCCCGACAGGATTCGAACCTGTGACACCCGCTTTAGGAGAGCGGTGCTCTATCCCCTGAGCTACGGGGGCCGGCCACGGTCCAGGGTACCCGCCGCGGCACGTCCGGTTCACCGCGCTCCCGCTGCTCCGTGACCCCGGCCGCACTACTGTGCCGCCATGGCCGCCCGTGTGCTGGACGTCCCGCCCGAGCGGGCGTACCGGCTCGTCGCGGCGCTGCACCAGCACGGGCGGTGGGTGCCGCTCACCCGGGTCGACGCGCGACGGGGGGTGCCGCACCCGGGCGACCTCGTCGAGGCCCGGACCGCGGGGGTGTTCCTCGACCGGATGCGGGTGCTGCGGGTCGAGCCCCCGCACCTGCTCGTGCTCGCCAAGCTCGGGCCGGTGCTGCTCGGCACGGCGACCATCACCGTGACACCGGCCCCGGGCGGCTGCGCCCGCGTCACGTGGGACTACGACGCCCGGCTGCGCGGCCCGCTGCCGGCCGCCGCGCTGGTCGGCCAGCTGCTGGAGGCCATGGCGGCCCTGGCGCTGTGGCGGATGGCCCGCTGGCTGCGGCGCACGCGCCCGGGCGACTAACCGGCGCGCCGCCCCACCACGGCCAGGCCGCGCGCGGCGGCGAGCGCCTGGGTGATGTCCTCCTTGAGGTCCGCGACGTCCTCCAGCCCGACCGAGAGCCGCACGGTCGCGTCGCTGATGCCCACGTGAGCGCGGCCGTCCGGGCCAAGGCGGCGGTGCGTCGTCGTCGCCGGGTGGGTGACGAGGGACTTGGCGTCGCCGAGGTTGTTGGAGATGAGCACCAGGCGCAGCGCGTCGAGGAAGGCGAAGACCTGGGCCTGGTCGGCGGGGCGTCCGTCGACCGCGAGGTCGAAGGTCACCACGCTCCCCCCGCCGCTCATCTGGGCGCGGGCGAGGTCGACCTGGGGGTGGGAGTCGAGGAACGGGTAGTAGACCCGGGAGACGCCCGGCACGCTCTCCAGCCACTGCGCCAGCTCGAGCGCGGCCGCGCTCTGTGCCCGGACACGCAGCGGCAGCGTCTCCAGGCCCTTGAGCAGCACCCAGGCGTTGAACGGGCTGAGCGAGGGGCCGGTGTTGCGCAGGATGAGCTGCAGCGGCCCCTCGACGAAGTCGCGGCTGCCGAGCACGGCCCCGCCCATGGTGCGGCCCTGCCCGTCGATGTGCTTCGTCGCCGAGTAGACGACGACGTCGGCGCCCTGGGGCAGCACGCGCTGGAGCACCGGGGTGGCGAAGACGTTGTCGACGACGACGACGGCGCCCGCGGCGTGGGCGAGCTCGCTCACCGCGGCGACGTCGACGATGTCCTGCATCGGGTTGGACGGCGTCTCGAAGAAGACGACGTCCGCGGGGGTGGCCAGGGCCTGCTCCCAGGCGGCGAGGTCGTGGGCGTCGACGTAGTCGGTGACCACCCCCCACTTGGCCAGGACGTCCTCGAAGACGGTGATCGTCGAGCCGAACAGGGCCCGGCCGGCCACGATCCGTGACCCGCTGCGCACGAGGGCCGCGAGGGTGGAGAACACCGCCGACATGCCGGTCGCCGTGGCGTAGCAGGCCTCGGCCCCCTCCAGCGCGCGCAGCCGCTCCTCGAAGGTGGAGACGGTGGGGTTCTCGTAGCGGGCGTAGGTGAAGCGGTCGACGTCGCCGTTGAAGGCGGCCTCGGCCTCGGCGGCCTCCGGGTAGACGAAGCCCTGGGTGAGGAACAGCGCCTCGGAGGTCTCCTGGAACCCGGTGCGGACGTGGCCGGCGTGGACGGCCCGGGTCGCCGGCCCCCACGTCGGTGCCGGCTCGGGGAAGCCGCCCGGGCCGGGACAGGCGGGACGGGTGGGCTGGGTGGACGTCACCATGGTCTCCTCCATCGGTCCTGGCAGGAGCACCCGCGGTCCGGGTTGCTGCAGCGTCGACGAGCCAGGTCTCTCGGCTGCTCTGGATGGGTCGCCCCGATGCTAGCCACGCCCCGGCCGCGGGGGCAGGTGCGGCCCGGGCGCATCCCAACCCGCGGACACGTCCGCCTTTTGCAGGAAGCCCGGCCCGGCCGAATCCTCCCGATGGACATGACGATGGGCACTTCTCCCCATGGTCACGGGGCGTACCCGCGACCAAGATGGCAGCAGGGCGCCTTCACTCCTCCGGAGCTGGGGAAAGGTGGTCACCATGTCAGCTCAGACGATCGAGCGAAGCGGTCGGCAACGGCGCGGCCGCGTGGCACATTTCCGCCTCGACGTCGCCGAGTGGGCGGTGCTGCTCGGCGCGGTCCTCCGACGGGCCCCCCATGCGGTGGCCCCCTCCGGTTTCGGCCCGGACGCTTTCGGGCTGGATCCCGAGCACCCGCTGACCGAGGGCGAGCGGCAGCGGGCCTGGGCGGCGCTCCACCTGCGCGGCCTGGCCACCCACGTCCCCGCGGACGACGACGTCGCCGCCCTCACCCCCTCCTGCCTGCTCGGGCTCCTCATGCTGCTCGAGGCCGACGTCCGGGTGGACGTCTCCTCCTGGTCGCACGACGTCATCGTCAACCAGGCGGTCGCCTGGAGCGCCGGCCGCACCGCATCCGTCGCCCGCCGCCGGCGGCAGACGCTCGCCGACGACGGGACTGCGGTGCTCGAGCAGGAGCCGGTCGTCGACGTCTCGCTCTCCGCCGCCGGTGGGCTGCTCACCGAGGTCATTCGTGCCCTGCCCGGCAGGTCGGGCACGGGCCCGGTGCTCGACCGTTCGCCCGTCCGGGTCGGCTGGCCGGAGTCGGCGGCCATCGCCCAGGCGCTGCGCTCCGGCCGGGAGGACGTCGCCACCCACCTGTCCGGGCTGCCCGCGTCGGCGCTGTCGGTGCTCGGCGCGGTCTCCTCCGCCCTCGTCGGCGGCGCCTGCGTCAGCGCGGTACGCCGGCACGAGGTCGGGCCCCTCGGCTTCCACGGCGTGTGGCTGTGGACGGAGAGCGACGTCGTCGAGCTCGTCGACGCCACCTCTCACGCCGTCACCCTGCGCCGCACCGACCTCGCCCGGGTGCGCACCCGGCTGCTCACCGCCCTCACCGGACTGCTCCACGCCGAGGAGGTGCTGTGACGGGAGCGCTCACCGTCACCGGAGGCGGCGCGGGCGTCCAGGCCCGCGCCGCTGACATGCGGGCCACCGCCGACGTCCTCGACGCCAAGGGGGACGTCGCGCGCGAGCTGGCCGGGCAGGTGGCGGCCGTCGCCACGCACGAGGCGGTGCTCACCTCCCAGCTGCTCTCCCCGGTCACCGGCGCGCGCGTGCTCGCCGAGGTCGCCCAGGCCCAGCTGCCGCCCCACGGCCTGGCCTGGGTCGCGCTGGAGTACGAGGCCTCGGCCGCCTACCTGCGCGGCGCCGCCACCGTCTACGAGGAGACCGACGCCGCGCTCGCCCTGCTCGCCGAGCTGCGCGACACGGCCGCCGGGGTGGTGATCCTCAATGCCGGGCTGCTCGCCGCCGGCGGGACCGCACTGGCCGCGCTCGTCCACGACGCGCTGCCCGACTCCGTCGCCGACGCGCTCACCCCGGACGCCTTCGCCGCGTGGCTCGAGGAGGTGGGGCAGGACCCGCTCGGCGTCGTCCTGGGCGAGCTGTACGACCACCCGTGGGTCACCGACTCGATCGTCTCGGGGCTGCCCCTCGTGCTCGGCGCCGAGGTGCCCGTGGTACTCAGCGCGCTCACGCCGTGGACGTTCCCGCCGGTGCCGCTGACCTACGAGCAGGTCGTCGCCGGCATCGTCGCCGCGGGCGGCCTGGCCGGGCTGCTCGCGGACGGCCGTCCGGTCGTCACCCCTGAGCCCCGCGACCCCCGCTACCCCGACGAGGAGAGCTGGCAGGCGGCGCTCGACGCGACTGCCGCCGACAGCGTGTCCGCGCTCTTCGACAACATCGCCGCGCTCGGCGACGACCAGGGGTCCGAGGTCCGGGTGACCGCCGTGCCCGACGGGCAGGGCGGGTACGGCTGGATCGTGGAGATCCCCGGCACCCAGGACTGGGCGCCGCGGTCGGGCAGCAACCCCTCGAACCTCGCCACCAACCTGCGCCTCATGAGCGGGATGCACGACACCGCGATGGAGGAGGGCGTGCGCGAGGCGGTGCACCGGTCGATGGTCGCGCTGTCCCGGGAGACCGCGGTCCCGCTCGACGTGCTCCGCAGCGGACCGGTCACCGTCGCGGGCCACAGCCAGGGCGGCATCGTCGCCGCCTCGCTCGCCGCCGACCCCGGCAACGGCCTCAACATCACCGCCGTCGTCACCGGCGGCTCGCCGGTCGCGAACATGGCGGTCCCGGACCACGTCACGGTGCTGAGCATCGAGCACGCCCAGGACCCGGTGCACCACCTGGACGGGAACCCCAACCCCGCAGGCCCCGGCTGGACGACGGTCGTGCGCGACGTCGACGGCCACCGCGACGTCGTCGCCGGGGACCCGTTCTCGGCACACAGCGTCCGGCTCTACGCGCAGACCGCCGCCCTCCTCGACGCGCAGGCTGCCGACGACCCGGCCCTCGCCCTCGCCGTGGAGCACCTGGAGCCGCAGTTCGCCGGCGTCCGCGGGGGCGGTGCCCGGGTCTTCCAGTACGACATCGCCCAGGAGCACCCGTGAGGCGGCCGCTCGTCGTCGGCCTCGCCGGGCTCGCCGTGCTGCTCGGGGCGTGCGGGGGCGGTCCCTCGGGCACTGCCGTCCCCGCGCCCGACCTGGACGCCGAGAGCCGGCGCATCACCGCCGAGGTCACCGCGCTCGGTGCGGTGACCGGGGCCGAGGTCCGGCTCCGCGGCGGTGCGACGTGGGGCCGCCAGGTGCTCCTCGACGCTGCCACCGACAGCCCCGACGCCGCCACCCAGCGCGAGGTGCTGGAGCAGGTCGTCCGGCTGGGCTGGCACACGACCGCCTTCGTCCCGACCGAGGTCCGGGTCACCGTCGTCGGGCCGGACGGCACCACCCTCGACCCGCGCGACCTCGGCTTCCCCGGTCGCGGCGCCGACTCCGCCGGTCTCTTCGACCTGTTCGGCCCACCGGCCGCGGACCCGGACTGGCGGCCGTGACCGACCTGGAGGTGACCGATGGGACCGGCTGAGACCCCCGAGGAGCTGCGCGCGCTCGCCGGACGGATGGACGACGTCGCCGCCCAGGTCCGCGAGCTCGGCTCCGACCTCCTCGCGCTGCGGGAGGAGATCGGGTGGCGGTCGGTCGCGGCCTCCGAGTACCAGGGGTCGCTGACCGAACGGGCCGAGGAGACGGCACGCACCGCCGACCTCGTCGACGAGGTCGCCCACGCGCTGCGTGCGCACGCCGACGGCGTGGCGGAGACGCTGGCGACGATCGAGGCCGCCCGCAGCTTCCTCATGTCGGCCTACGAGGAGGCCCGGTCCGTGCTGGCGGACCTGTGGAGCGGGGTCATCGATGCGATCACCCCGAGCGTGGAGCACGCCCAGCGGGTGGTCGACCTCGTCGCCGGCGCTCCCGCGGGGCCGGTCGACCTCGGGTGGGTCGACCGGGCCCGGCAGGCCGGCTGGGGCGGCTGACCGCCGCCGCGGCTACCCGACGCCGGCGGCGAGCTCCGCCGTCCGCGGGGTGTCCTGCCCCTGCGGGGCGGGCCGGATCTCCAGCGTGCAGCACTTCGCGCCGCCGCCGCCCTTGAGCAGCTCGGAGGTGTCCACGCCGACGGGCTCGAACCCGCGCTCGGCCAGGGCGGCGGCGAGGTCGGTGGCCCGCGGGTTGTGGATGACGTGGAGGCCATCGCTGACGCCGTTGAGGCCGAGGACGACGGCGTCCTGCTCCGTGGCGATGACGGCGTCGGGGAAGAGCCGCTCCAGCACCCGGCGGCTGCCCTCGCTGAAGGCCGGCGGGTAGTAGGCGATCTCGGTGTCGGACAGCACCATGAGGGCGGTGTCGAGGTGGTAGAAGCGGGGGTCGACGAGCTGCAGCGTGATCACCGGCTTGCCGATGACCTCCTGGAGCTCGGTGTGGGCCGCGGTGGAGGTACGGAAGCCGGTGCCGGCGAGGACGAGGTTCCCCACCGTGAGGATGTCGCCCTCGCCCTCGTTGGTCTCGGTGGCGGTGTGGACCCGGAAGCCCTGGTCGGCGAACCACTTTGCGTAGAGCGGGCCCTCGGGCATGCGCTGGGGGTAGGTGAACTTCGCCGTGTAGACCACGCCGTCGCTGACGAGCCCGCCGTTGGCGGCGTACACCATGTCCGGCAGGCCCTCGACGGGCTCGATGAGGTCGATCCGGTGGCCGAGCCGCACGTAGGTGTCGTACAGCTCCTCCCACTGGGCGACGGCGCGTGCGGTGTCCGTGGGCACGGCGGTGTGCATCCACGGGTTGATCTCGTACTCGACGGTGAAGTAGGTCGGTCGGCACATGAGGAAGTGCCGCGGTGTGGCCTCGCGGGGTCGCCGCATGTCAGCCCCTTTCGTCTCACGGGTGTGAGTGCAGGGTAGCCACCCGCGGCGGCCGCCGGGGCCGGTAGGGCTCAGCGACGGCGCCAGGGGACGTCGGTGGGGTTGCCGACGTCCTCGTGGGCGGAGCGGGCGGGCACGACCATGACGGGGCACACCGCGTGGTGGAGCACCGCCTGGCTCGTCGAGCCGAGCAGCAGCCCGGCGAAGCCGCCGCGCCCGCGGGACCCGACGACGACGAGGTCGACGGCGGTGGAGAACTCGGCGAGCAGGGCCGCCGCGTTGCCGTCCAGGGCGTGCTGGCTGATCCGCACGTCCCGGCCGGCGACGGCCTGCTCGACGGCGACGCTGAGGCCGACCTTGACGTCGGCGAGCACGTCGTCGCGGTCCACGGCTGCGGGCAGCCAGGCCAGCGAGCCGGCGCTGCCGCCGATCGGGACGGCGGCGACCGCGGTGAGGTGGGCGTCCCACAGGACCGCCTCGTCCACGGCACGGCGCAGGGCGATCGTCGCCGACTCCGAGCCGTCGACGCCGACGACGATCCGCCGCACCGGGGTGAAGGGCGCCTGGCCGTCGTCGGCGCGGGGCACGACCACCGTGGGGCAGTGGGCGTGCGCGGGCAGCGAGGAGGAGACGGTGCCCAGCAGCCGGTCGGCGAACCCGCCGCCCCCGCGGGTGCCGACGACGGCGAGACCTGCCTGGCGGGAGAGCTCGACGAGCACGCCGGCGGCGTCCCCCAGCTCGATCGCGGACGTCACCTCCAGGTCGTCGCCCACCCGGGCGACCGCCTCGTCGATGACGATCTGGGCGCCGGCCTGGATGGCGGAGTCGTCGACCGCGGCGAAGCCGCCGTCCAGCGAGGCCACCGTGAAGGCGGGCACCGCGTACGCGCAGACGATGTGCAGGCGCCAGCCGAGCCGCCGGGCCTCCGCGGCGGCCCAGTCGAGCGCCGCGTTGCTCGTCTCGGAGCCGTCCACACCGACGATGACGACGTTCTCGCGGGGCATCTCACCCTCCAGGCTCGACCACTCGTTCGTGTCCATTGTGCTCCGTCGCACCCGTCGCCGCGGCGGTTCCAAAGTCCTACGGGCCCGCGCCGAGACGGTGCGGGCCCGTAGGAGGGTCGAGGTCCGGGGTCAGCCGATCCGGATGAAGGTCGGGGTGCCACGCCCGACGTCGGAGATCGGGCCGGCCTGCAGCGGCTTGGAGGGGTTGCGGGCCGCGATGTGCTGCCCGTCGCCCAGGTAGATGCCCACGTGGCCGGGCCACCAGACGAGGTCGCCGGGGCGCGCCTCCGAGGCGGAGACGACGGTGCCGGCGTTGCGCTGGGCGCTGGAGCTGCGCGGGATGCTGATCCCGGCCTGCTGGTAGACGTACCAGGTGAAGCCGGAGCAGTCGAAGCCGGCGGGCGAGGCGCCGCCGTAGACGTACGGGGTGCCGACGTAGCGGAATGCGATGTCGACGATGGCGTTGCCGGACACGGACTGCGCGGGCGCCTCGACGGCCTCTGCGGAGTCCGTGGTCGCCGCGGACGCGGACTGGCCGGCGACCGCGCTGCGGGAGGCGGTCTGGGTGGCGCGCTGGGCGGCGAGCGCCGCGGCCTCGGCCTCGGCAGCGGCCCGGCGGGCGGCTTCCTCCTCGGCGACCCGCTCCGCGACGGGCGCGGTGTCCTCGGCGAGGGTGGTTTTCGGGGGCGTTGCCTCCACAGCGGCGTCGGCGACGTCGAACTCGGCATCCGCGGGCACCGAGACGGTCGGGTTGACCGTCAGTGCCGTCCGCGCCTGGCTGGAGAGCGCGGAGACGTCGACCTGCGGGAGGGAGGAGCCCTCCGGCGCGGCGACGGCGGTGCTGGTGGCCATCGTCAGCGCGAGCCCGGAGGACGCGGCGACCAGCATCCCGCGACGGGCCGCGGGGCCGGTGACGGCCTGACCGAGAGCTGTGAGCGGCGTGATGGGGCGGCATGCCGCGCGGTGGCGCGGGCCTGTCGTGGTCACAGTCACGTACTGCCTCTCCTGTTGCCGACGAGGTGAGCTGTCGGGTTCGGGTGGGAGTGCACCCGGCCCGTCCTCGCGGACGGGCTTCACCCCTAGGGGCCGACCTGGGCCGACCTCCACTACCTGGTTCCCCCGCCCCTGCCGACGGAACGTTTCTCGGTTGGACCCCGGGCAGCGGCAGGGTTGGGCTCCGCCTGGGGGCTCGTCACCGGAGGGTGTGACGAACGAGTGGGACAGTACCCGAGGCCTCGCCCGAATGTCACATTCTGGTTACGACGCGGTGCAGAACGTGGCGCAGGTCACATCTGTGTGGCAACGGACCCGCCTCACCCATCCCATGGGTCGACCAAGGTAGGGGCGGTTCTCCCTCATGTCTGCCCTGGTTGTCTCAGGGTTCGCCCGGCTTCGCGCATAGTGGGCCATGCTGGCCGGGTGTGCACGTCGGATGGGTCACACAACGGCGGCGGCGTGTCGGGGGAGGCGTCACTCCCCCTCTGCCTCAGGCGGCTCGGTCGCCCCCGGCGGCTTGGGCGGGCGTGTCGCCCCGCGACTGCTCGGGCGGCTCTGTCGTCCCCGACGGCTTCGGCGGGTGTGTCGCGCCGCGACTGCTCAGGCGTCGACGAAGAGGTGCCGGGCGACGTCCTCGGGGACGTCGAGGACGAGCTCGGAGCCGTCGGCGCGCAGGGAGACGATCCCGTCGCCGCGCTGGAGGCGCAGCCGGGCGCCGGGCCGCACACCGGCCTCGGCGAAGCGGGCGAGCAGCTCGACGTGCACCTGGAGCGGCTCCCCGATGCGCCTGAGCACGACGTCGACGTCCTGGCCGTCGTCGACCGCGGTGGACAGCGGCCGCATCGGCGGCTCGGCCGGGGCGGTGTAGTGCTCACCCAGCTCGGCCAGCCCGGGGATGGGGTTCCCGTAGGGGTCGTGGTGCGGGTGGTCGAGGAGCGCCACGAGGCGGTGCTCCACCTGCTCGCTCATGACGTGCTCCCAGCGGCACGCCTCCTCGTGGACGTACTCCCAGTCCAGGCCGATGACGTCGGTGAGCAGCCGCTCGGCGAGCCGGTGTTTGCGCATGACCTGAGTGGCTTTCTCCCGCCCGGTCTCGGACAGCTGGATACGTCGGCCTTCCTCGAGGTGGAGCAGCCCGTCCCGCTCCATCCGGGCCACCGTCTGCGACACCGTCGGTCCGGAGTGGCCGAGGCGCTCGGCGATCCGTGCCCGCATGGGCACGACGCCCTCCTCCTCCAGCTCGAAGACCGTCTTGAGGTACATCTCGGTGGTGTCGATCAGGTCACTCATGCTCAGCTGCCCATCTCCTCGCCGCTCCTCCCCCCGAGGATAGGCGCCCCGGGGACCGGACGTGGCCGGTCATGTCCGTTCCCACGCCTCCACCGGGCCCGGCACACGGCGGAACAACGGGTGGACGTCGACGACGGCGGTGTCCACCAGGGCGGCATACCTGTCCGGGCTGCGGACGGCGAGCTTGGCCAGCAGGTGCCCCCACTCGTGGGCGACCTGCCCCTCGGTCACCGGCAGCGGGGGCACCCCGACCTCCCCCGGCTCCGGCGCGACGGGGACCGGCCGGTCGATGCGGGTGACGTCGAAGCGGTAGCCCCGGCTGTCCGCCTCGCCGACGAGGACCACGAGGTAGGCCCCGACGGCAGCCACCGGGTCGGCCGTGGCGCGGAGGCGGATGAGCTGGCTGTGCCGCCGGTAGCCCCGGGTCCGCCCGGCGAGCACCGCCTGGGCGAGCAGGCTCTCCCGCCAGCAGGCGACGAGGCCCTGGCGGTCGAGGTAGCCCGGGTGCAGGGACCAGAGCCTCACCACGCCTCCCGCAGCCCGAGCCGCACCGCCCAGCGGTCCCAGGGCGGGGCCACCGCCCAGTTCACCGCGAGCGTGCGGAAGGCGCGCCGGAACCGACGGCGCAGCTGCGCGGCCCCGACGAGGCTGCGTGCCGACACCCCGACGACGAGCGTCCGGTCGAGCCGCACGCTGCGGTGGGGGCCGAGCGCGAAGGCGAGGTCGAGGTCGTCGTGGAGCTCGGCGTCGTCGTCGTGGACCTGGGCGCGGACCTCCTGCCAGGTGCTGCGCCGCAGCGCCATGCACGACCCCCACAGCGGGTGGTGGCCCAGGGCGGCGTGGCACAGCCCGTAGTACGCGCCGAGGTAGACCGCGGCGACGACACCCCCGGTGCGGGGCAGCTCGTGGAACCGGCCCACCCCGGTGACGGCGTGCCGGCGCGGGTCGGC
>Ga0079225_10001478_pt1 | contig 13169 bp, 12 predicted proteins | sample Poulit2012_FD_76344 | JGI IMG/M metagenome (GOLD analysis project Ga0079225, IMG submission 76344) | Agricultural soil microbial communities from Georgia to study Nitrogen management - Poultry litter 2012 | ecosystem: Environmental > Terrestrial > Soil > Agricultural land | place: USA: Georgia...
CTCGCCCTGATCAGGTTTTTCTGCAGCGCTTTCAGGAATGACAATGCCTGAAGCAGTGGTGCGCTCGTTATCCAAGCGCTTGACGATCACTCGATCGTTCAAAGGACGCAGTGCCATAGTTAGACTCCTACTAAAAATAGATGGTTTGTTTGACGTTTTTTAACGTTGTTAGCACTCTCTGCTCATGAGTGCCAATTATAAAGATGCATAGAGAATTTTCAAGTACATTCCTGTCGTAGCAGCCAGTCTTTGAGGTTTAAAGATTCGCCGCTTTGTCTCTCATCATTTACACTAGCTTGGGGTGGTTTGTGGCTTTTCAAGTATTTGCCCCGCATAAAATTGTAATAAAATGTATCGGAGTGGGTTGCCATGGACAAGATAACGTATGAGCATATTATTTCTCAGGCCCAGGCTTTACCGGCAAAAGTGTGCGCGGTGGTTCATCCTTGTGATGAGGTGTCTTTGCGGTGCGCCATTGAGGCTTTTGAAATGGGGTTATTCCAGCCAATTTTGGTAGGTCCTGTGGCTCGTATCAAGCAGATAGCCAAAGAACACCAGATCAATATCAGCCAGGTACGCTTGCAGCATAGTCCCCATAGCCATGCTTCTGCCGAGGCGGCTGTGCGGCTTGTACTAGAGGGTGAGGCCGATTTGCTGATGAAAGGAAGCTTGCACACCGATGAGGTGATGCATGCGGTAGTATGCACGGACGGGCGTGGCTTGCGCACCGAGCGGCGTCTAAGCCATGTGTTTATCATGGATGTGCCCAGCTATAAAGAACTGTTGTTTATCACCGATGCAGCCATCAATATTTTCCCCGACTTGCAAACCAAAGCAGATATTATTCAGAATGCTGTCGACTTGCATCATGCCTTGGGCATGGGTATCCCCCGGGTAGCCATCTTGTCCGCGGTAGAACAGGTAACGGCCAAAATACCGAGCACCATCGAGGCAGCCGCCTTGTGCAAAATGGCTGATCGAGGGCAGATTACAGGCGCCATTTTAGATGGCCCTTTGGCCATGGATAATGCCATCAGCGCAGAAGCGGCTGCCATCAAGGGCATACGCTCAGAGGTTGCCGGCCGGGCGCAGATTTTAATCGCACCGGATCTAGAAGCGGGCAACATGCTGGCCAAAAACTTAAGCTTTTTGTCTTCCGCCCAAGCCGCTGGCATTGTTTTGGGGGCGCGGGTGCCGATTGTTCTGACGAGCAGGGCTGACAGTAGCCGGGCCCGATTGACTTCTTGTGCTGTGGCTGCCGTTTATGCGCATGCTTTGGCCAAGCAGCAACAAAATTTATTGGCAGCGGTCGAGGGGAACACATGAGTCAGGAAATGATTTTGGTCATCAATGCAGGTAGCTCCAGCCTGAAATTTCATTGGTATGAGGTTGCGCATTTAGCCCGTGCCAAACCCCAAGACCTGACCTTGCGTTTTGCCGGGCATTTGTCCGGGATTGGTTCTGAACAGGCTTATATTCAGATCCGGCGTGCCGACCAAACAGCGGTGGTGGAACGCGCTGCCAGGCCTGGCGAGCTTAGTGATTTGGCAGCCGCACAACAGTATTTGGCTCAGTGGCTTTCAACCTCTGTAGAGCGTCCCCCCATCGCTGTTGGTCACCGTATTGTGCACGGGGGCCCGCGCATGCATGAGAGCATTATTATTGACGACGAGAGCCTCGATTATTTGGATGCCTTGGCGCCTTTAGCGCCTTTGCATCAAAGGAATAATTTAATTCCCGTGCATGTTATTAAGGCCCATTGGCCAGATTTGCTGCAGGTGGCCTGCTTTGATACCGCCTTTCATCGTACACAGGATGAGGTCGTCAGCCGCTATGCCTTGCCAGATTCCTTTTATCAGGAAGGGGTGCGGCGTTATGGTTTTCACGGCCTTTCCTATCAATTCATCAGTCAATATTTACGCACTGAATTACCCGACATCCATGACCAACGCGTAGTCGTCGCACATCTGGGCTCGGGGGCATCTGCAGCCATGATACAGCGGGGGCGCAGCCTGGACACCACCATGGGCTTTACAGCATTGGACGGGTTGCCCATGGGTACCCGGCCTGGCCGCCTTGATGCCGGCGTGGTTTTGTGGTGGATGCAGCAAAAAAAATTTGATGCCAACGAGATTCAGCACCTGCTCTATAACTGTTCTGGCATGAAGGGGCTGTCCGGGCTAAGTGCTGACATGCGTACCCTGTTGGCTAGTGACGATCCGCGGGCGCAGTTGGCGCTGGATTATTATGCTCATCATTGTGCCGAATGCATTACGGGATTGGGCGTGGTTAGCCAAGGTATTGATGCCTTGGTATTTACCGCTGGCGTAGGAGAAAATAGCCCCGCCATTCGCGCCCGGATAGTGTCCCGGTTATCATGGCTGGGGGCCAAGCTCGACAAACAGCGCAATGAATCCAATAGCGGCCGAATTTCGACAGATGACAGTAAAATATCGATTTGGGTTATTCCCACCAACGAGGAAATTGTCATTGCCCGTGACGCCCTGCGCCTGGCCCAGCAGCATTAGAAACAGGCCCAAAGGCAAAGTGCCATTGATTAAATATTAAGCATTCAGCTACTTTAGCTTTTAGGGCACATCTGGTACTATGGCGCTATTATCCATGACTTGGGATGCTTCCCCTTCATCTTGCAGGCTAGTCAGGGTAACCATCAAATTCTCAAAAAAACTCAACAAGTTTTGGTTGATTTTTTGCCAGCCTTTATCGATAGTAAATTCCTATTGAATTTATAAAAATAATCAATTTCACAAATGGGATGGTGCTCCCTATAATCTAACTACGGTTTCCAATTCAAGAAATAACGGAGATAGCAAAGATGTCCTTAATCAATACTCAAATCTTGCCTTTCAAAGCCATGGCTTACCACAATGGTGAGTTCGTCGAGTTCACCAACGAAAGCGTTGCTGGCAAGTGGTCGGTATTCGTGTTCTATCCTGCAGACTTTACCTTTGTCTGCCCAACCGAACTCGAAGACTTGGCTGATCACTACGAAGAGTTCCAGCAGCTTGGTGTCGAGGTTTTCTCGGTTTCTACCGATACCCACTTCACCCACAAAGCCTGGCACGACAGCTCTCCTGCGATTGGCAAGGTCAAGTACCCCATGCTGGCTGACCCTACCCATCAGCTATCTCGCAACTTCCAAGTACTGATCGAGGAAGAGGGTATAGCACTGCGTGGTACCTTTATCGTTTGCCCCGAGGGCAACATCAAGGCTTATGAAGTACACGATAACGGTATTGGCCGCGATGCCCGCGAGCTTCTGCGCAAAGTACGTGCTGCTCAGTACATCGCCAAGAACCCCGGCGAGGTGTGCCCCGCCAAGTGGGAAGAAGGCGCTGAAACCCTGAAGCCCTCGCTTGACCTGGTAGGCAAGATCTAATCTGGGCCCCGCTTAATTAGGCAAGTCTCTTGCCCTTTAGCAAAGCGCCCAACCTCTTCGGTGGGCGCTTTTAATTTGCCCAAAATCGCCCAAAGTTGCTTGAAACTGTCCAAAATCAGAAAAAAACAGCAACGCCGGCCTTCAATTGATGCACCATTCCATACAGCTTTAAGGGAAATATGATTATGTTAGATGCCGATTTAAAAGCCCAATTACAAGAGTACCTAAAGCGCTTGACCCAACCCATCGAGCTGATTGCTTGTTTGGATAATGGGCAAAAATCCACAGAGTTGCGCCAGCTACTCGAAGAGATCACTGCGCTTAATGACCAGATTAGCTATCGTGAAGACAACGAGCTGCTGTCACGTCGCCCGGCTTTCCGCATACAGCGTCAGGGGGATGATGTTTCTGTTGATTTTGCTGGCATTCCCTTGGGGCATGAATTTACCTCTTTGGTCCTGGCCTTATTGCAGGTAGGGGGGTACGAGATCAAGGTTGATGAACAGGTTGCCGAGCAAATCCGTCAGCTTGATGGCGAATTCGAGTTTGAAACCTATTTCTCACTTAGCTGCCAAAATTGCCCAGATGTGGTGCAGGCGCTTAACGCCATGTCGGTACTGAACCCGCGCATTCGTCATACCTCTATTGATGGGGCGCTTTTCCAAGAGGAAGTCGACCAGCGCCAAGTCATGTCTGTGCCTGCAGTCTTTCTCAATGGTGAACCCTTCCATTTTGGGCGCGCTGGCATTGAAGAACTGCTCGCCAAAATGGGGGTCGAAGACAGTGAAGAACAAATTCAGGCCCTGGATGCCAAAGAAGCCTTTGATGTGTTGGTGGTAGGTGGGGGCCCCGCCGGAGCCGCTGCCGCCGTTTATGCTGCACGCAAAGGAATCCGCACCGGTGTGGTTGCCGAGCGTTTTGGTGGTCAGGTCTTGGATACTTTGGCCATTGAAAACTTTATTTCGGTCAAATATACCGAAGGGCCTCAGTTTGCTACAGCCCTTGAAGAGCACGTGCGTGATTATGAGGTCGATATCATGAACGTGCAGGTCGCCGAGGAACTTATCCCAGGCAAAGAGATTCAGATCAAGCTGAAAAACGGCGCCAGTTTGAAAGCTCGCACTGTGGTTTTGGCCACCGGCGCGCGCTGGCGCGAACTGGGTGTCCCTGGCGAGCAAGAATACCGTAACCGTGGCGTCGCTTACTGCCCCCATTGTGATGGTCCTCTATACAAAGGCAAACCAATTGCCGTGGTTGGTGGTGGCAACTCGGGGGTCGAGGCCGCCATTGATTTGGCTGGCATGGTCGAACATGTCACTTTGATCGAATTTGACGCCCAACTGCGCGCTGATGAGGTGTTGCAGCGCAAGTTGCACTCATTGCCCAATGTCAAGGTTATAACCCAGGCACAAACCACCGAAATACTTGGTGATGGTGCCAAAGTGACAGGCTTGCGTTACAAAGACCGCCGCGATGATTCCGAGCACGACATTGCTCTGGAAGGGGTGTTTGTTCAAATTGGCCTGCTGCCCAACACAGAATGGTTGGGTGATGTAGTCCAACGCAACCGTTTTGGCGAAATCGAGGTTGATGCGCGCGGCGCCACTTCGGTGCCTGGCGTTTTTGCTGCGGGCGATGCCACGACCGTGCCCTACAAGCAAATTATTATTGCTGCCGGGCAGGGGGCTACCGCGGCGTTATCTGCCTTTGATCATTTGATCCGTACCTCTGTCGAAGAGCCTGCCGAGGCTTAAGCCCGATTGCTCTTGAAACCTGCCTGCGGCCAGACGGTTGCAGGCAGGTTTTTTGTTTAGGTTAATCCTTTAGGCTTTTTGTTTTTTTTTGGCCTTGGCGCAGAAAATCGGCTACCCATTGGGCGTAGCGACTGTTGTCTATCTGTTGTTCTTGTAATGCTTGTAATTGTTGGGCCTGATCGGGAATAGGATCATTGCGAAAGCGAATTAAGGCAGCAACGAACTCTTGGCTGAATTCAGGATGAAACTGAATGGAACGGGCAGCAAACGGGTAGTCCAAGGCCCCATAAGCGCAATGAGTTGAAAAGCCGATGACTTGGGCTTCGGGGGGCAGTGTGGTGACCTGGTCCTGATGGTAGACGAGCACTTGTGCATCAGGAAGGTTATCTGGGGTAAAGTGGTATTCTTGGATGCCGATACCCCAGCCTTTCTCAGATTTGGTCACGATGCCACCAAAAGCTGCTGCCATGATTTGATGGCCAAAACAGATGCCAAACAGGGGGTGCCCCTGAGCGGCCAAATCACGCAAAAGCTGCTGCAAATAATTAATCCAGGGTAAATCTTCATAGACCCCGTGTGGGGAGCCCGTGATGATGAAACCCCGATAGGGGTGATTGTGCAGATCTAACTTGGCCCCTTCAAAAACAGGTAGCACATCAAATTGTGCTTCGGGGAGTGCGGGTTGTAACCAAGCCTGGATCATTTGGCTATAGCGCCCGTACTGTGCGACCAGTTTTGGGTGTGAGGTACCGGTTTCCAAGATACAGATAGGAAGTGAGGACATAGCGCTGCCTACAGGTGTTTGAGATATATTTCGCTGCTTTTTTGCGTTATATTTGTTTTTTCTTCATTATAGACATAAAAACCATGTTGGTCGTTCAAGCCCGCCTACGCCCTAGAGCCGCTTTATACGAGAGGCCACTGTGCTGACAGAGTTAGGGGTTATCCATCTTGGCACCTATCTGATTGGGCTCTTTTTCATTATTGTCTTGCCTGGCCCAAATTCCTTGTTTGTGCTCACCACCAGTGCTGCCCGCGGCGTGCTCGCGGGTTACCAGGCTGCTTGCGGGGTATTTTTGGGCGATGCTGTCTTGATTAGTTTGACGGCTGCCGGTGCAGGTGGCCTGCTACAAACATACCCGCTGCTCTTTTATTTTTTGCGCACCGTAGGGGCCTGTTATTTGTTATACATTGGAGTGCAGGTTCTTTATGGCTTGCGTCGGCGTCAGCATGGGCAACCTTCCCAACCCCAGGTTTTGGGGCAAGGCAATTTTTTCCGCAAGGCTTTGGTGTTGAGTCTGCTTAACCCCAAAGCCATTTTGTTTTTGCTGTCATTTTTTGTACAGTTTGTGGATCCGGGCGCGGGCCACCCCTGGCTTGCCTTTATGGTGTTAGGGGGCTTTTTGCAGCTGTTCAGCCTGACTTATCTTTCAATTTTAATCTTTGGTGGAGCCAAATTGGCAGCAGCATTTAGACGGTATCGGGGTTTAAGCGTGACTGCCAATTTATGTGTTGCCTTTATATTTATTGGTTTCGCCTTTCGCATGCTGTTTGAGTCTTAAAAGGGTAAATCATGACAACTCCCATTCGTATCGGTATCGTTGGCTATGGAAATTTGGGGCGCGGTGTAGAAGCTGCGCTGACGCAAAATCCAGATATGCAGTTAGTCGGTGTGTATACTCGGCGTGACCCCAGCCAGGTGCGCCCTCTTGGGGCCGAGGTGCCTGTTTATGCCTATGACACTTTGCTTTCTGCCAAAGACCAAATAGATGTATTGATTCTGTGCGGTGGTTCCAAAGGCGATTTGCCTCAGCAGGGGCCCGAGCTGGCTGCCCATTTCAATACAGTGGACAGTTTTGATACCCATAATCGTATTCCTGAATATTTTGCCAATGTAGACAAGGCCGCAAAAGCGGGCCAAAATGCTGCAGTGATCGCTGTGGGTTGGGATCCCGGGTTGTTCTCTTTAAACCGCATGCTTAGTGAAGCTGTGCTGCCAGATGGGCAAACTGATACCTTCTGGGGCAAAGGGCTAAGCCAGGGGCATTCAGATGCTGTACGCCGGGTGCCTGGGGTTCAGGCTGCAGTGCAATATACCGTTCCCATTGAGTCTGCCATGGAACAAGTCCGCCGTGGCGAGCGCCCTCAATTAACTGCTCGTGAGAAACACCGCCGCGAGTGCTTTGTCGTGCTGGCAGAGGGCGCTGATGCGGAAACAGTGCGCCGCGCCATAATCGAAATGCCTGATTATTTTGCAGATTATGACACCACAGTACATTTTGTTGATCAGGCCACCTTGGATAATGAGCATAGCGCCATGCCTCATGGCGGGTTTGTGATTCGCAGTGCCCATTCGGCATTGGGCAATAACCAGACTTATGAGTTTTCCTTGCAGCTGGCTTCTAACCCAGAATTCACTTCGAGTGTGCTGGTTGCGTTTGCGCGGGCGGCTTATCGTTTGCAGGGCCAACAACAAACCGGGGCTTTTACCATTTTTGATATTGCTCCCGCTTTGTTGTCCCCCCAGCCGGTCGAAACATTGAGGGCGCAGCTTTTGTAGCCCCGGCCTTTTTGTTTCATTGCTGATCGTTTAGCAGGGCGTCACAGACTGTTATGGGTCTATGGCGCCTTTGTTTTCAGGGCAGGTAAAAATGAATTGCGCAAAGCCGGCGTTGTGCATGCCCAAATCTGCCGGCTTATGCTGCCCGCAGCAGCAGTTTGGTCGCAAAACGATGCCAGCGCAAAGTAAGCAGCAGGGCAACCACACTAAGGCCTGCAATAAAGCCCATCCAGATACCTGCCCCTTCCAGTTGCAGCACAAAGGCTAAAAAGGCCCCAATGGGCACTCCCAGAATCCAATAGCCCAGCAAGGCTAAAAGCATGGGTACCCGCGTGTCATAGAGCCCTCGTAGCATGCCAGAGGCAACCGCTTGGGCACCATCTGCTATTTGGAAAAATGCGGCTAAAAACAGGAACTGGGCTGTTAATTGCATTACTGCCAGGCTTTCCGGATTGTCAGCTGTGATGAACAAGCCAATTAACTGATAAGGAAAAGCCCACATGCATATCGCCGCAATCCCCATAAAACCTGCGCCCAGCAAATACGATACCCATCCAGCCCGCACTGCTTGTTGCAAGCGGGCGCGTCCATAGGACAGGCCCACGCGAATGGTGGCAACCTGGCTAAAGCCCAGAGGTATCATGTAGGTTACTGTGCAAATTTGCATGGCAATCGCGTGCGCAGCCAACGCCGTTTCCCCAATCAGCCCCATCATGATGACCCCGGCATAAAACACCAGGGTTTCGAGAGTGAATGTAATGGCGATGGGAATACCCAAAAGCCACAAGTCCTTAAGCATGGGCCAGTCATAACGCCACCAATTGCCCAAGATAAAATATCGTCTAAACTGTTTGTGTCGATAGGTGATGGCAAGCATGCCCAAAAACATGAACAAGCTTGTAATGCTGGCGGAAATCCCACCACCCTGAAGTCCAAGTCCGGGCAGTCCAAAAGCACCGAAAATCAGTATTCCACCAAGGCATGCGTTAAACACAATGGCTAGGCCAGCGACTAACAAAGTCCATAAAGGTTGTTCCAGCGCCGCCAAAAAAGAGCGCAGGACAATATAAAAAAGATAAGGCAATAATCCCCATTGCAGGCTGTGCATATAGGGTAGAGCGCGGGTGACCGTGCTGGGGTTTTGCCCCAAAAAAATTAGTAGCTGGTCGGCTTTCCAGAGTAACAGCCAAAAGGGCAGAGTAATCAGCACAGCAGAGAGAAAACCGTGGCGGATGATGCGGCGCACCAGCCGGATATTACTGCGACGTTTGCCCAGGACATTCGCCAGCATGGGGACAGTTGCAGAGACCAGGCCCAAGCTGAATATCATGGCGACCTGATAAAGGCTGGCAGCCAAGGCGCCTGCTGCCAATTCCGCCTTGCCCAGATGGCCAAAATAGATGGTGTTGGTCGCCAGGATGGCGATTTGAGCCAAATTGGTCAGGATGAGCGGGTAGCCTAGCTTGATTGCTGATTGAACTTCTTGCCACCAAAAGCTCTTGGCAGCAGCAGGGGTGCCATTATTCATTCTTGTCCCAAAGTGTTTGTGTAAAATGTAAGCTTTGTTTAAATTTCAATCTTTTGTTTAGGTTTCAATGGTTCGGCAGCTACTGCCATAAAAAATTCGTAACAATTTTAAGGTCAAACATGTGTCAAAAAACATCAGTTTTGCTTCGCTGTCTTTTGTTTTCAGTGGGGTTGGTGGGGGCGGCTGCAATCGCTCATGCCGCACCCGCTGGGCAAAACCAGCGGTTTTCGGGGGCGCACCAACAAGGGGCGCCGCTGGGGCATCACCAAGCAAGCCCGCATGAGCATCACCAAGCAAAATCCCACGGGCGTCACCAAGCAAACTCACATGAACACCACCAAAAACATCCCCAGGAGGGGGCGCATGGGCATCATCATGGGCATCATCATGCCCCAAGCCCCGAGCGGCAACAAATGACCGAGGCCTTGTTTCAGTCGGCGGTGCCCGCTCAGGATATCAGTATAGAGCGCTGTTGGTTACGTCTAGTTCCCGCTTCATTGCCGGCAGCAGGTTATTTTGAGGTGCATAATCATCAAGCGGAACCTGTAGAGCTGGTGGCTGTTCGCAGCAGCAGCTATAAAGAAGCCATGTTGCACCAAACCTACGAAGAGGATGGGCTGAGCAAAATGGGGGCAGCCGACGATTTATGGATACCAGCCGGGCAGCACCTGAGCTTTGAACCGGGGGGTTACCACGCCATGTTCGAAACGCCCACTCAAGCGCTCAGCGTTGGCGAGCAGGTGGAGATGGAATTCTTGTTTAAGCGCGGTGCGACGGCTGAGCAGAAAAAGGTGATGTGTCGCGTCTTACCGGCCAAAGCGCGTCACTACGACGAGTAGGGTTAACTGCTTTTCCCGCCCAGCCCAGCCAGACTGGCAAAGTTCCAGTGTGGCTGGCCAAGGCAAAGGGGTTTGCAGCAGTTATTGGAAGAGCTCCAGACGACTTTGTGCCGTTTCAGCGGTTTGGGAATCAGGGTAGTCCTTGGTGATTCTCTCCAGGGTGGCTTGGGCAGCATCAAGATCGTTGGTTTCAACTTGGCTGGATGCAATAACCATCAAGGCATCAGGAGCACGCGGGCTTTCGGGGTGCTCGTTGACCAGGATTTGCAAGCGCTGAATAGCTGCAGAAAACTTTTTAGTGGCAAAAAGACTGCTGCCCTCATAAAAGCGGGCTTCGTCAATATAGGCACTATCAGGATAGGCATCGATAAAAGAGCTCAGCGCGCTGGCGGCCTCTTGGTATTGCCCGTTACGATAGAGATCCATGGCGGTTTCATAGGAAACCTGTTCTTGGGGATCTGAGAAAACATGGGCCGCAATTTCTGTGCCACCTTGTTGGCTACGGCCGGATTGCCAGCTGAGGCGTTCTACCTCGCCGCGTAATTGAGTTACCTCTTGGCGTAACATTTCAATTTGATCGGCCAACATTAACCGCACTTGTTGATTTTGCTCGTTGGCTTGGCGCAACTGTTGGCGCAACTCTAAAATGGCCCGTCGCGCTTCGTCGTCGGTAAAAGCCCAAGCAGAGTGGTTCAGACCCAAAGTGGCACACAGCAAAGTCATTACCAGCGCTGGTTTTTTAAAACTAGAGAAAAAAGACATGTCTTTACCCTGTAGAAAAGAAACGCCGCAGCGGAGTGCGCTACGGCGTTTTATAGCGTAAGTGAAGACACTTGCCTTGCCTTAGCGCTGATAGACGATATCAGCACGGCGGTTTTCGGCGTAATCGGCCTCGGTGTTACCCAGGGCGCGGGGCCGTTCTTTACCATAGCTGATGGTTTCTACCTGGTTACGATTAACGCCAAGCAGGTTCATCATGCGGGCAACTGCTTCTGAGCGGCGCTGCCCCAAGGCAAGGTTGTATTCGGTGCCGCCACGCTCGTCAGCATGCCCTTCGATGCGGATATCCTGCTGAGGATTATCGCGCAGGTAGGTTGAATGCATTTCCACCAGGTCGCGATACTGATCAGCAACGACATAGCTGTCGAAATCGAAATACACCGAACGCTCTTGAGACAAGGGGCTGGCAGAATCAAAAGGATCCATGACCACCCCTGTGGAGGGGTCAGTGCCTGCTCGAGTGTCGGTGCGAGCAGAGTCTGACTCATCTAATGGGACAGAACTACAAGCTGCCAAAATAAGGGCTAAAGACGATACAGCTAGGCCTCTAAGAATACGTGAGCTCATTAGTTTTCCTTAGTAAAAAAGGTCCACAGAAAAATTAATCGGTAAACGGGCCCCAAGTGGGCTCACGTACAGTACCGTTGAGAGCGGACAAGGTTTGTGTCACGCGACCATCTACTGAAGTTACGGCCAAAACGCTTTTTCCTCCCTGCACAGTACTATACAGTATTTGCTGACCATTCGGCGCAAAACTTGGCGACTGGTCATCGGGGCCACTGGTGAGGAGCTGCTCGCGATCGTTGTCCATATCTAAAGTGGCGATGCGGAAAGCTCCGTCTCTACGAGTAACATAAGCGAGGCTCTGACCATCAGGCGCTACCTGTGGTGAAATATTGTAACCGCCGTTAAATGTTACTCTTTGTGCCTCACCCCCACCTACAGGTACCCGGTAAATCTGTGGGCTTCCTCCTCGGTCACTGGTAAACAGGATCCATTTTCCGTCTGGACTAAAGTGCGGTTCAGTGTCAATAAGCGGGGAACGCATTACCCGACGCAGATCTGAGCCGTCAGCGTTGATGGTATAAATTTGGGAAATACCATCTTTGGACAGGGCAATGGCCAGCTGGTTGCCATCGGGTGACCAAGCGGGTGCACTGTTGTTACCCTTGAAATTGGCCACTGGATTGCGCTCGGCTGTGCTTAAGTTTTGTACATAAACGACTGGTTTTTCCAGTTCAAAACTGACATAGGCAATACGGTTGCCATCTGGAGACCAGGCGGGAGAGATGATGGGCTGCTTGGAGCGCAGCATAACCTGTGGGTTTTGACCATCGGCATCAGCTATTTGCAGCTCGTAGGTGTCCCCCGTGTGTAGTACATAGGCAATTTTAGTTGAAAAAACACCTCGTTGGCCAGTGATGGCTTCGTAAATGCGATCGGCGATGCGGTGAGCCAGGCGGCGCAATTCTTTTTCCGTTCCTGCAAAGGCTACGGCATCAATCTCACGATCAGAGACGGTATCAATAAGCCGATAGCGAATGGTGTACTGCCCCCCTTGGTCATCAACAGAGCCAAAGGCCAGGTAATCAGCACCGCGATTGCGCCAATAGCTGGCATCAACCTCGCTATCGATGTTCAAGCGGGCGCTAGAGGCGCTAACCAATTGGAATTGGCCCGTACGAGTGAGGTCTGCACGGATTACCTCAGCGATGTTGACGGCGCTTGGCGTATTTTCAAAGTTGGCAATGGCAATAGGATATTGCGTGGCGCCAACCCCTGATATGTCAACGCGAAGTTGGGCTTGGGCAGAGGTCACCAAAAAGAATAAACTGCCCAGCATGAGCATCAAGGCATAAAGAGCCCGCCGACTGTGTCGTGCTAGCTGCGTTGCGGTCATAGGTGCGTTCTCCTGTTAGTCATACATTTCATAGATACCGTTGATAGAGCCGGGATACCCCCCCTGGCTAGGCTTAGGGAAGGGGGAGCATTTAAGTATTCCCTTACGGACCGCTTCATCAAAAGCGGCGTTGCCCGATGTTTTTTCTATGATCACATTGAGCGGTTTACCTGTAGCTCTGTCGAGCTCCGCTTTATATTGTAATGTAGGATTGGCATTTCCACTGCGTGGCGGTGTATTAAAGGTCACTGCAGAGCGGATACATGAGCGTACGCGCGCGGCATAGCCATCGTCACCGCCACCGCCAGCGCGGTTTTCAGCAGCAGTGCCACCGGAAATGCCAGCACTACTTCGAGCGGCTTCGCGCATAGCTTCCTGCAAGCGGGCTGCCTTGGCCTTACGCTCGGC
>Ga0079225_10001479_pt1 | contig 13162 bp, 13 predicted proteins | sample Poulit2012_FD_76344 | JGI IMG/M metagenome (GOLD analysis project Ga0079225, IMG submission 76344) | Agricultural soil microbial communities from Georgia to study Nitrogen management - Poultry litter 2012 | ecosystem: Environmental > Terrestrial > Soil > Agricultural land | place: USA: Georgia...
TCCAATTAATCCGCATCGGTTCACGAATTTATGTCGTCGGTGTCGGTGAACATGTCGACTTAATGTTTGAAATTACGGATGAGGAAGTGCTCGAAGCATTATTAACAAAAGAGATGGATGAGGTAGAAACTCCATTTTTACAACAATTTTTTAAAAAAGATGATTCGAAAGGCGCTTCCGCAACACCGTTTATGCAACAGCTAAAAGATGAACTAACAAAATTACAGGAAAACCGTACAAAACTAGTAAATAAATCGGTAGAGAAGGATGATGAACATGAATGATTTTATCGATATCTTCTCAAGTTCAGATCCTTCGTCAATTTCAACGTCCGTCCGTTTATTAATTTTATTGACGATTTTGTCGCTCGCTCCGGGAATCTTAATCCTAATGACGAGCTTTACGCGAATAATCGTCGTACTATCGTTCGTGCGAACATCGCTTGCAACTCAACAAATGCCACCAAACCAAGTGCTTGTTGGCCTCGCACTATTTTTAACATTTTTTATTATGGCACCGACGTTTAGTGAAGTTTATGACGAAGCGTTGCAACCTTTGTTTGAAGAGGAAATAACATTAGAGGAAGCCTATGAATCAGCGAGTGTTCCTATAAAGGAATTTATGGCAAAACATACGCGACAAAAAGATTTAGCACTATTTCTCGATTATGCTAATAGTGAGCGACCGGAGACAGTGCAGGATATACCTTTAACAGCGTTAATACCAGCTTTTGCAATTAGCGAATTAAAAACGGCTTTTCAAATGGGGTTTATGATTTTTATTCCATTTCTTATTATTGATATGGCTGTTGCCAGTATTTTAATGTCGATGGGAATGATGATGTTGCCACCGGTGATGATTTCATTACCCTTTAAAATTTTATTATTCGTTCTCGTCGATGGTTGGTACTTAATTATTCATTCTGTATTGCAAGGGTATTAACGAAAGGTAATATAAAGAGGGTGTGACGACGATGAGTCAAGAATTTGTTTTATATTTAGCGGAACGAGGAATTATGACGATTTTATTAGTTGCTGGTCCCTTATTAATACTTGCTTTAGCCGTTGGGTTATTAGTTAGTATTTTCCAGGCAACGACGCAAATTCAGGAGCAAACCCTCGCCTTTATTCCGAAAATTATTGCTGTATTATTAGGTGTCGTCTTTTTTGGTTCTTGGATGTTAACTCATATTGTCGAATTTACGACTACATTATACGAAAATCTAAGTCAGTTTGTAGGATAAACTATGATTGAATTAATAGATTTAACGATTGTACCAACATTTTTATTAATATTTGCACGTTTGCTTGCATTCATTATTACATTACCAATTTTTTCTTATCGAACGATTCCAATCCCTTATCGAATTGGACTAGCCTTTTTCTTAAGTTTGCTCGCAATAAGCCACATTGAAACTGATTTAGTTTTAACTCAAGCAAACTTTATCGTTCTACTTATAAAAGAGGTGGCTGTCGGACTATTAATCGGATTAATCGGTTATCTCGTCCTATCGGTTGTACAAATCGCTGGTGGGTTTATCGATTTCCAGATGGGATTTGCAATCGCAAACGTAATCGATCCACAAACCGGGGCACAAAGTCCATTAATTGGTCAATATTTCTATATGATTGCCATTTTGTTTTTACTTGCAGTAGATGGTCATCATATATTAATAAATGGAATGATACATAGTTTTAATGTCATTCCCCTCGAATCGTTTCTTAGTTTTGAAGAAAACTTCGGGGAATTTATCGTACTTACATTCAACCGACTGTTCGTTATCGCTTTTCAAATGGCTTTACCTTTAGTCGGTAGCTTATTTTTAGTAGACGTCGCTCTAGGAATCATTGCACGAACGGTACCACAGTTAAATGTGTTTGTCGTTGGCTTACCGTTAAAAATAACTGTAAGTTTTGCAGTACTTTTCTTCTTTATGGCAATGTATATAGGATTGACAAAAATTTTATTCCAAACTCTTTTTGAAATAATGAATGATTTAATGCTCATTCTCGGAGGTGGATAGTGTGGAACAATTGCGCTTAGATTTGCAATTTTTCGCAGGGGAAAAAACTGAAAAAGCGACACCAAAGAAACGAGAAGATGAGCGTAAAAAGGGTAGAGTAGCTAAAAGCCAGGATGTAAATACAGCCTTAATATTGCTATTTTCTTTTATCATCTTAGGTGCTTTTGGTTCTTTTATGGCCGATCATATGAAAAGTATGTATACGAATGTTTTTACAACGTACATACATTGGGAAGTAACGACAGAATCAGTGCAACGAGTGTTCAGAGAATTACTCTCAACTTTCTTCTATATTATCGGGCCGATTATGTTAGTAGCCTTTGTCATTTCGATCGCTGCGAACTTATTACAAGTTGGCTTTTTATTTACGACAGAACCGTTAAAGTTCGATTTGAAAAAGATTGATCCGATTCAGGGAGCAAAACGGATATTTTCTATTCGTGCTCTTGTTGAGTTGTTAAAGTCCTTTTTAAAAATTACATTTATCGGAACAATTACGTTCACAGTCATTTGGCTTTTTAAAGATGACATTTTAATGCTTGCCTTTAAAAAGCCTGAATCAGCCGTTGCCTTTTTTGGTCAAGTGACGATTATAATGGGCGTAGCAGCAACGATTGCATTGATCTTCCTTGCGATACTCGATTATTTATATCAAAGATATGACTATGAAAAAAACATTCGAATGTCAAAGCAAGATATTAAAGATGAACATAAGAATATTGAGGGAGATCCGTTAATTAAGTCAAAGATTCGTGAACAGCAACGTCAAATTGCAATGCGCAGAATGATGGAGGAAATTCCTCAAGCTGATGTCGTTATTACAAACCCGACCCATTATGCCGTTGCAATTAAATATGATGAATCTGTTGCTGATGCACCGATAGTTGTAGCAAAAGGTAAAGATAATATAGCGCTAAAAATTATCGATCAAGCAAAAAAGCACGGTGTAGCGACTTTAGAAAATAAACCTTTAGCTCGGGCCCTGTATCGCGATGTAGAAATCGACGAGCCGATACCGGAACAGTTTTTCCAGGCTGTAGCTGAAGTGTTAGCCTACGTCTATGCATTAGAAAACCGCACAGTTGTATAACGAATATTAATGTTGAAATCAATTGATTTAAGTTAGGGGAAGAACAATGAAGCTTCGTGATTTATCTGTATTATTAGGTGTTATACTTATTATCATTATGTTAATCATCCCTTTACCAGGATGGTTATTAAGTGTACTTATTTTAGTAAATATATCTCTAGCCTTACTCGTTATTTTAGTATCGATGAATACACAAGAGGCTTTACAATTTTCTATTTTCCCTTCTTTATTGCTCTTATTAACATTATTTCGTTTAGGTCTTAACGTTTCAACTACACGATCTATTTTATCGAAAGCCGATGCAGGAGGAGTAGTCGATACGTTCGGTTCCTTCGTAATCGGAAACAACCCCTTAGTCGGTTTTGTCGTTTTCGTTATTTTAGTAATTATTCAGTTTATCGTTATTACAAAAGGTGCAGAGCGTGTAGCTGAAGTATCCGCTCGTTTTACTCTCGATGCGATGCCGGGAAAACAGATGAGTATCGATGCGGATTTGAATGCAGGTTTAATATCTGAACAAGAGGCACGAGAAAGAAGACAAAAAGTAGAAGATGAAGCTGATTTCCACGGTTCGATGGACGGGGCATCTAAGTTCGTAAAAGGAGATGCAATTGCCGGAATCGTTATCGTACTTGTTAATATTATCTTCGGACTTATTATCGGTATGGTTCAAATGGATATGTCTTTTAATGAAGCGATTCATACGTTTATGCGTCTTACTGTCGGTGACGGATTAGTGAGCCAAATCCCAGCACTCTTAATTGCAACAGCTACTGGTATCGTTGTGACTAGGGTAACGACAGAAGGTAATTTAGGATCAGATGTAACAGACCAATTGCTTCAATATCCAAAATTATTGTTCATTGCAGCTGGTACTATCTTCTTACTAGGGTTTACGCCTATAAACTTTTTCTTAACGACAACGATTGCGGCTTTTTTAGCTTTAAGTGGATTTTTACTCACTCGCCATGCGCAAGAAGTTCCAGTAGCTGAAGAGGAAATTGACGAAGAAGAAAGTGAGAAGATGAAAGATTCCGAAAGTGTGATCAACTTATTAAGTGTCGATCCGATAGAGTTCGAATTCGGATATGCTTTAATACCGTTAGTCGATGCAAGTCAAGGGGGAGACCTCCTCGACCGTATCGTTATGATTCGGCGTCAATTAGCGATCGAATTAGGAGTCGTGATTCCAGTTGTACGAATCCGTGATAATATTCAACTTGAACCGAATGAATATCGTCTCAAGGTTAAAGGGAATGAAGTAGCAAAAGGCGAATTACTCCTCGACCATTTCCTTGCGATGACTCCTGATATTGACGATGATTCAATCGAAGGTATTGAAACAAAGGAGCCGGCATTTGGCCTTCCAGCAAAATGGATAAGTGAAGATGTCAAAGATGAAGCGGAAATGTTCGGTTATACGGTTGTAGATCCGCCATCTGTCGTATCTACACATTTAACCGAAGTTTTGAAACGACATGCATATGAATTAATTGGACGCCAAGAAACAAAAGAATTAATCGACCATTTAAAAGAAGACTATCCTATTTTAGTTGAAGAAGTAACACCAGATCCTTTATCAATTGGTGATGTTCAAAAAGTTTTAGCTAAACTTTTAAAGGAAAATGTATCGATTCGAAATTTACCAGTAATATTTGAAACGTTAGCTGATTATGGAAAAATGACGACGGATACTGATTTATTAGCTGAATACGTACGTCAATCTTTATCGGCTCAACTTACGAAACAATACGTTTCCGACAACGAATCGTTGAACGTAATTACAATTTCACAGCAAGTTGAGGAAGTAATCATGAATCATATTCAGCAAACTGAGCATGGTAATTATTTAGCATTAGACCCGGAAACACAACAAACAATCGTTAACAATATTCACGAACAAGTAGAACAAGCATCGTTACAATATGAGAATGTTATCCTATTATGTTCACCAGCAATTCGTATGTATGTAAAACAACTAATCGAAAGAACTTTACCGAATATAGCGGTCTTATCGTACAATGAGTTAGAACCGAACGTTCAAATTCAAAGCATTGGGGTGGTGGATGTAGCATGAAAATAAAAAAGTTCGTCGCTAAATCAATGCCAGAGGCGATGAAACAAATTAAAAATGAGCTAGGAGAAGACGCAATTATTTTAAATAGTAAAGAAATTAAATCACCGGGAATTTTTGGTCTGTTTCGTCGTAAACAAATTGAAGTAATGGCAATGTTAGATGATTCGCTACAAACAGCGACGAAGCCAAAAACCACTTTAAAGAACCAGCATCCGCTTCCTGACCGTAAAATCGATCGCCCGGTTCAAAAGGCGACGAATACAAATACGAAAGAAGCGGAAATTTTAGAGGAAATTAAATACTTGCAATCGATTTTAGCAAAACAATCAAGACAATCAGAAGCAACGTTTCCACCACTACTACAACATGTGTACAACTATTTACGTAATCAAGAGGTCGAACCTTCTATCGCTGGTTCAATTGTAGAACGATTAGAAGAGGAAACCGAACAACAAGACCTTGATCGGAAGCTAATAAAAGATTTGTTACGGGAAGAAATTGAAGCCAGGCTATCTTCTCTGCCTTTTATGAAGGTTCATGAAGATACGAAAGTATTACAGTTCGTCGGCCCGACCGGTGTCGGTAAGACGACTACAATCGCTAAAGTAGCTGCAAAAACGATGTTACAACAGGATAAATCCGTCGCTTTTATTACCGCTGATACATATCGAATTGCTGCAATCGAGCAATTAAAGACCTATGCAACAATACTAAATGTTCCTTTAGAAGTTGTATATTCAAAAGAAGATTATAAAAAAGCATTACAAAAGTTTGCTACCTATGATTTAATATTCGTCGATACAGCTGGCAGAAACTATCGTGAAAATCAATACATTAATGAATTAAAGGAATTTATTACAATACCAGAAGAACAGACAGATACTTTTTTAGTACTAGCTTTAACTGCTAAAACGACGGATATTATAGATATATATGAACAATTTAAACAACTTGATATTCATCGGGTTATATTCACAAAGCTCGATGAAACCGATTCGTACGGTAGCTTGCTTAACCTGCCATTACAAGAGCGAATTGATATCGCCTACCTCACGAATGGTCAAAATGTACCAGACGATTTAGTAGAACCGAATGAAAAAGTAATTACAGATTTTTTACTAAGAGGGTATGACAATGACTGACCAAGCAACAACTTTACGTAATCGGATGCGATATAAGGACGAACATCAATGTCGTACGATTGCTGTAACGAGTGGTAAAGGCGGTGTCGGCAAATCCTCTACCGTATTAAATTTTGCAATTGAACTACAAAAGCAAGGTAAGAGAGTTTTAATTTTTGACCTTGATATCGGTATGGGAAATATCGATATTTTGCTTGGACAACAACCTACGTATACTATTGCGAACTTTTTTGAGGAATTTTTACCTATTCATGATATGATAGAGATAGGTCCAAAAGGTCTATCCTTTATCGCCGGAGGGACTGGATTTAACGATTTGCTAGAATTAGATGCGGAAAAGTTAAATTACTTTTTTTCCGAGTATGAACAGCTAACAAAAGATTACGATTATATATTTTTTGATCTAGGAGCTGGAGTTACAAAGTCGAGTCTAGCCTTTATCTTATCTTGTGATGAAGTCTTCTTAATTACAACTCCGGAACCAACTTCTATAGCCGATGCTTATAGTATGATCAAACATATCGTTAAAGAAAACCAGTCCTTGCCAATCTATGTACTAATGAATCGTAGTGAATCAATTCGTTCTGGAACCAAGATGTTACACCGTTTCAGTCAAGTGACGAAACAATTTTTAAAAAAGGAAGTTATAGAATTAGGTGTACTACCTTACGATTCGATTGCGACGAAAGCAGTGAGCCGTCAAATACCGTATATATTAATGAAGAATAATGCGACAGTTTCCCGAGCAATGCGTTTAATCGTTGAACGATACTTAGGTCAAGGTGATGGAGAAGACAGCGCACAAAGAGCTACGTTCGTTGATCGATTAAAACGTTTTTTACTAGTGAGGTGAGGAATATACAAGAAAAGGCAGTACTGATGATTGCAGAGCCGACCGTTTATATAAACAAATTAACCGAACTAATTGAATCGATTGGATATAAGGTCCTCACAAAGCAGGTCAATTTAAAACAAATTATAGAATCGCAAAGAGAAGCAAACACGGCTCAACTAATCATGCTAGATGTAAAATACATAAAAGAAAACAAACAAATCGTAAGTGAATTAAAAGCGAAATTATCACTTCCAATCATCGTCTTATCGAGCCGTTCGGTTAATGATACGGCCCATACAGTGTATGCTATTACGAATGGAGCGAGTGATTTTATCGTATGCGAACGACTTGAAGACGATGCTTACGTACAAGATGTATTTAAAAAAATCACGAATGTACTTACTCCGAATCGAATTAATAAATCTGTTATAAAAAGAAGCAAACAAAGGAAGCATCTGTCAGCCACTCCGGCTAAACAAAGAACTACTCGTAAAAAAGTGCCAAAATACCCCTTTGACTTTATCGTAGCAATAGGTACTTCAACCGGTGGTCCTAAAGCTTTACAAACCGTCTTAAAACAACTTCCCGAAAACTTCCCAGCACCGATTGTAATTGTTCAACATATGCCAAGTGGTTTTACAAAATCGTTAGCAAAACGATTGAACGAAATTTGTGATATAAGGGTAAAGGAAGCTTCCGACGGTGAAGTTTTACAAGCTGGAACTGCTTATATCGCACCAGGAGATTATCATATGGCAATTACAGAAGATTGTCATATTGAAATTTATCAGGAAGATGTAAGAGACGGTCACCGACCTTCGGTTAATATTTTATTTAAATCGATAGCCGTATTAGAGCAAATTAAAAAAATTGCCATCATTTTAACGGGTATGGGTAAAGATGGAGCCCTAGGTATTGAAAAAATGAAAGAAAGAGATAAAGAGACAATCGTTATTGTAGAGTCGAAGGAAACAGCTATTATTCATGGAATGCCCCGTGCAGCCTTACAAACTGGCTATGTAACTGAGGTAAGTCGTCTAGAGCATATTGGAAAAGTAATTTTACATTACGTAATGGAAAGAGGGATTTAAAATGGAAAATACACAATATCTCGACATTTTTATCGATGAAAGTACAGAGCATTTAGACATACTATATGAGCAAATGCTTGAGTTAGAAAAGACTCCTGAAGAAAAGTCGATTATCGAAGAAATTTTCCGCGCAGCCCACACTTTAAAAGGGATGGCAGCTACGATGGGATTTGATGATTTAGCAAATTTGACCCATAAGCTAGAAAACGTATTCGATGCCATTCGTTATGACAAGGTAATCGTAAAGACAGAAATGATGGACGACTTATTTCATGCTGTAGACCATTTAAATGAAATGGTAAGTGACATAGCAAACGGTGGTGACGGAAAACGTGATGTCACCGAAATTGTAGAACGTCTCGATCAAATAGAGCGTGGTGTCGACTTAACTGAATCTGGCGAAGAAGAATCTTCTTCAAAAGTAACGTCAGATAATGAATTAATGGTCGAGATTGATGAGTTCCAAGTAACAATTATCGAACAAGCTCTAGAACAAGGTTTCGCATGTTATGAAATAATGGTCGAATTAAATGAAGATTCTCTTTTAAAAGCAGCACGGGTATATATGGTTTTTAATGTATTAGAAAAACACGGAGAAGTCATTTATTCAAACCCACCAGTAAGTGACTTAGAAGAAGAAAATTTTGACTATTCTTTTAAATTAATTTACGTAACAGAAGCACCGACGGAAGAGATTAAAGCTAAAATTTTAAAAGTTTCCGAGATTACTAAGGTCGAGATTGAAGGGTTTTCTTTAGACGCCTATAAAAAGAAACAGGAGAAAGCTGAAGACGAAATTGTGGCTCAAGCCCAGTCACAACAAAAGCAAAAAACAGAAACAGAGACATCTAAGCAGACGGCAACAACATCGATGAGAGCAGCACCGACAAAAACAATCCGCGTGAACATTGAGCGATTAGACGTTTTAATGAATTTGTTTGAAGAGTTAGTAATTGACCGTGGACGATTAGAACAAATCTCGATGGATTTACGTAATAGTGAGCTTCAAGAAACGGTCGAGCGAATGTCCCGGGTTTCTAGCGACTTACAAAATATTATTTTGACGATGCGAATGGTACCCATCGATACTGTCTTTAATCGCTTCCCACGAATGATTCGTCAACTAGCAAGAGAACTAGATAAGGAAGTAGAAGTTGAAATTATCGGTGCGGAAACTGAACTAGATCGAACAGTAATCGATGAAATTGGCGATCCACTCGTTCATTTAATTCGAAATGCTGTCGACCATGGTATTGAGCCACCAGAAGAACGATTAAAGAAAGGAAAACCACGAAAAGGAAAAATAACATTAGAAGCTTATCATAGCGGAAACCATGTTTTCGTAGAAATTATAGACGATGGTGCTGGAATTAATCGCGATGCCATTAAGAATTTAGCGATAGAACGTGGTCTTATAACGCCACAAGAGGGCGATGTGATGAGCGACCAACAAATTTATGAACTGATCCTTATGAGTGGTTTTTCAACGAATAAAGAAGTTTCGGATGTATCTGGAAGAGGTGTAGGGCTTGATGTCGTAAAAACGACAATTGAATCGTTAGGTGGGAATGTGACGATCGATTCCGAGGAAGGAAAAGGTTCTGTCTTTTCTATTCAATTACCATTAACACTCTCTATTATTTCAGTTTTACTAGTAGAGTTACAGAAAGAGAAATATGCAATTCCTCTTTCATCAATTATCGAAACAGCTATTTTGAAAAAGTCAGAAATATATAAAGCCCACGATAATAAAGTAATTGACTTCCGTGGTAATATCGTACCTTTAGCATATTTAAATGATATTTTCGAAGTTCCACAAAAAGAAGAAAACGATGATGAATATGTCTCGGTAGTTATTATTCGAAAAGGAAATAAATTAACCGGTCTTGTCGTTGATTCCTTTATCGGACAGCAAGAAGTTGTTTTAAAATCATTAGGTAATTATTTAACGAACGTATTTGCAATTTCTGGGGCAACGATTTTAGGTGATGGAGAAGTAGCTCTAATCGTCGATAGTAATGCGTTAATAAAATAAACAATCTATATAAAGGAGGAGAAAAGATGGCTGATGCAACAGTAATTGATGATAAATATATTGTTTTTGAACTCGATGATGAAGAATATGCGATCCCTGTGGAATCGGTAGGGTCGATTGAACGAATCTTACCGATTACACGGGTACCGAGCACACCAAGTTATGTTAAGGGAGTTATCAATCTACGTGGTGTTGTTACACCAGTCATTGATTTAAAAGAAAAATTTAAAAATAACCCAATCGATTTTGATGAACAAACTCGGATTATCATCGTAAATATTGAAGATATTACTGTCGGTTTTATCGTCGATAGTGCAAACGACGTAATCGATATTAATAAGGACCAAATTGAGCCATCACCGGAAACAATTGATACAGAAGTGACGGAATTTATCGATGGCGTTGTCAAAATGAACAAACGTTTATTTATCTTACTCGATTTAAATAAAGTAATAGTAGATGAAGAGATTGAAGAAATGAAAACAATGGATTGATGTAAAATGAAAACGAAAAACTTATCCCACTTTGAAAAAGATGTCTTAAGGGAAATTGGCAATATTGGAGCAGGTAATGCGACAGCTTCGATGTCTGAGTTAATTAACAAACAAGTGAAGATGGAAGTACCTTCAGTTAAAGTCGTCACAATCAATGAAATGATGGAAATTATCGGAGGTCCTGAGCGTCTTGTCGTATCGATTTTTTTCCGTTTTGAAGGGGAAGTCACTGGAACGGTATACTTTATTTTAACGCTGGAGGAAGCGGAGTATCTAGTTAGTAAAATGACAAATAACCATCTAACGAAGATTATGGAAAATGGGGAACCAAATCAGATGGCTGTTTCTGTTTTGCAAGAAGTAGCTAATATTTTAAATGGTTCGTATTTATCGGCAATGGCAGACTTTACGAGCTTACGTATGAAAACGACGATTCCATATTTGAGTATTGATATGGCAGCGGCAACAATCGTTACAGGTTTAGTAGAATTATCGCGAAGTTCGGATTATGCTATTTTAATCGATACGCAAATTACTAGTAATGATAAAGATAGTGCAGCGCATGGACATTTTCTACTTTTACCTGACCCCGAATCAATTCCAAAATTGTTCGCTGCATTAGGTATAGACCTATGAAAAGTATGATGACGGTTGTAACTGTTGGAATTGCCGACTTAAATGTTGTCGAAGCGCCAAACAAGATAAGGACATCGGGATTGGGTTCATGCGTCGGTGTTGTCATCTATGATCAATTCAAAAAAGTAGCCGGCCTAGTTCATGTGATGTTACCGGATTCGAGTTTAACACGACAAAATGAATTTAATAAATTCAAATATGCCGATACAGCAATCGATGCGTTAATCGATCGATTAGTCGTTATGGGTGCTCGAAAAAGTCAATTAAAAGCAAAAATTGCCGGCGGAGCGCAAATGTTTCAATTCCAATCAAGCTCTGAAATGATGCGTATCGGACCACGAAACGTCGAAGCTGTAAAAGAACGATTAAAACAACATCATATTCCCATTATCAGCTCTGATACTGGAGGAAACAAAGGGCGAACGATCGAGTTTGACCCTACAACGACTAAATTAAAAATTCGGACAGTAAACGAAGGGGAAAAATATATTTAATTTCGGTGTAAATTGTTTCGGATAGGGGGTATAAAGATGAACGCTTCTCAAGTCGAAAATGTCGAACAACTTTGGGATGAGTGGTTAGAAGGTCGAGATGAAAATATCGCGAACGATTTAATCGCACATTACATGTATATTGTCGATTATCACGTAGAACGTGTAGCAAGTCATATCCCTCAAAGCTTTGATCGAAATGATTTACGTAGCCTTGGACTAATGGGCTTATACGATGCGTTAATAAAGTTTGAACCAGGGAGAAATTTGAAGTTTTCGACATATGCAACAATTCGTGTAAGAGGTTCGATTATCGATGGATTAAGACGAGAAGATTGGCTCCCCCGTTCGTTACGCGAACAAACGAAACAAATCGAAAGTGCTATGAAAACTTTAGAACAACAGTTACAACGTACACCGACAGCGAAAGAAATTGCTGATAAATTAAAGATTGCAACCAAAGAAGTAGAAGAATCGATGAGCCATGCGCTCTTTGCCAATATTCTTTCCTTAGATGCTACTGTATCGATAAATGAAGATGACCAAGATACGGAAATAGCTGATATGATTGAAGACGAAGAAGCAATGTCTCCAGATGAACATATGGTTTATAACGAACTAACTGAGGAATTAGTTGAACAAATAAAATCATTAAATAAAAATGAACAGTTAGTTATTAGTCTCTTTTATGAAAAAGAATTAACTTTAACTGAGATAGGTGAAATATTAAATTTAACAACTTCACGTATATCTCAAATTCATAAACAAGCAATATTTAAGTTACGTAATATTTTATCGAAGTTAACATAATGTAAACTTTCCTTTAAAAAGGAGTGAAATTGTGAAATCCCTAAAGGAACTATTTAAAATCGATGTAACACCAGACCGTTTACAAGCATCGCTTTCTTTTAGAAATCCAGACTTAATAAAGGATTCAGAAGAAGAAATAAAATTAACGAAAGAATCGTTATTAGCTTATTTAAAAAGCCAAAATATAAATTACGGTATTCGTCATAAAGCAATCGAAAAAATTGTCGAAGATTTCCCAAACGTTAATTTACCAATATTAATAGCTGAAGGTAGAGACCGAGTCGATGGAAAACCGGGAGAAGTTACCTATCACTTCGATGCAACAACAGAAGTAGAACGTAAACTAGATGAAGGTGAAACGTTTGATTTTCGCGATGTAATGCGCATACCAACCGTAACAAAAGAAGCGAAACTAGCAACCATTACTCCACCAACAAA